>Ga0123353_10004460_pt1 | contig 18033 bp, 7 predicted proteins | sample TergutLab28metaG_3_FD_92763 | JGI IMG/M metagenome (GOLD analysis project Ga0123353, IMG submission 92763) | Labiotermes labralis P3 segment gut microbial communities from Petit-Saut dam, French Guiana - Lab288 P3 | ecosystem: Host-associated > Arthropoda: Insects > Digestive system > Gut ... | reverse complement strand
ACCTACCGTCCTAATCTCTAAGTTCATTCTACCTTGATTTTTACACTGCTCTCTTGGTGGCGGACGCGGGCTGCTCAGTGTTGTTGTGTGCTCTCTGTGACCGTTCCTTAACAAGAGCGACGCACTTCTACCGCTGTACTTACTGACCCCAAGTTTGTTGTGCCGCCACAGTGCTTCTCTTTAACACTCGGAAACACTACGTCCACTAAATAATAAAACAGGCCTGTAAAAACAGGGATTGCTGAATAGATATCACAAGGCCTGCATTCTCACCGTACATAATTTCAGGCCTACACATCTCCTAGAATTGCTATTCTTGTTTTATGTCATTTTGTATGGAATTATTTCTTTAATATTCAGTCGAACTTCAAACTGTCGGCCACATACTCAATGTTTCCCCCTCATCAGCATGTTTGTAATTGTTGACTGACAAACTGAGGCTATGTTTCTTACGTAATGTGTATAAGCATTATATGTTCAACTTTAATGTCCTTACAAAGTGCCACGTAACTAGTTCTGATTCTCACTAGTTATGGCCCAAAACCCTATACCTAGAGAAAACAGTACACACGGTATCTATCCAAAAAATGACACAAACTGGTAAGTAAAATCCGTGGAAAATATGCAATGTTTTTTAATCAAAACAAGTGGTAAAATTCTCAAATGTTACTGTGACAAAAATAACATCACTGGAAATCCAAATGATACCGTATGCCTCTGTCAGGGAGTCGAACAAACAATCTCGGAACTCGCGGATGTCAACAACGTTGATGAAGCTCTGCTTCCGACTCGCTAACTAAAATACGCACTTATGGTCGGTAATCAAATTTTTATTTCTTTCCAGTTGATGTGCGGCCACCGGAAGAATGAAGTAGCCATGCGGAGAGACGTGTCTTGTTTTAATTACGTCCACGCAATAAAGAGTGAAGCCTGGCCTAGACATATCTGTCCAAACATAACGAACAACTAAGTATATATAACAACAAGTCCAGTTTTCAAACAGTGTAAGTTGTAGATATGTAGTTGACAGCCTCTCCTCCGCCCACACAACTGCTATGGCCTCCCACTCATCATCAGGGCCGGCCCACTCTGCTTTTGTGTCATACTGTCACTTCTCGCTTGGAAAATTATCCTTCTGTTACAGCCGTTCTGATGACAGGAATTGGATGGTGGATATACAAAAACTTGCCATTTTACATAAAAACAAATGCTAACAAGCTGAACAAATTCATTTTCCTTCACTCTTTAAAGCACAGTATTCTAAACGCTTATATGCGCCATCAGCTTTAATATTTGAAACTATGGATTTCCCCCATACAAAATTACTTACAATTTGAATAACTATCAAAAGGAATAACGATTGCTTCCCTGAATACAATTAATACAGATTCAGCTCTGTAAGAGAGTTGCTTTCTGTCGGGAAGAAAATAATTTGTAAACATTTTAATAAGTTTCTGGATTGAAAGGACTTAACTGATTATATATCCTTTACCACTCACAAAGTGTAGATGTAATATGTTTTATGTCTCAGCACTTCAATAATTGGACTACCAGATAGCTACAAACCGATGCCCTAGCTAACAGTTTAACGAACTACCGTCCGACAAGCTAGCAGACTGTGTTTTCAGGGCGCGTTCGCATAAATAGTGACAAGTGCCTATTATCTTTGTCATATGTGTACGTCTGTCTGTCCAAGCGTAGCAGCGCTGATCCCACAGGGTGGATATTCGTGAAAATTTGTCCAGAAACTTCAAATCTGGTTAAAATCGCACAGCAATATCGGTCACTTTACGTGAAGACCTAGGTATGATTTTATCAGACACACAACGGGATGTCACGTGTAAAAATTATGTTTATACTGTTTACAGCAATACGAAACATTACGCAATTGGAGAACAGTGCAAAAGGAACCAGTTCTTGCGTCTCCATAGCAACACACAACGGTTTTATATTGTTAACAGCGACAAGTCGACAACAACACAAACGGAAGGAAGGCACTGTTGCATTGGCATAGCAACAATAGCCACATGAACGCGCCGCAGTGTAACGTTATCTCTACATTGCTTGTCTTGTTACAACACATTAACAGGCCTCATAAACAGGCCTTATGGGCTCTAAACCATCCAGTTCATCCGCTCGTAGATGGGAGGATAATATTAGGATGGATCTTCAGGAGGTGGGATGTGGGTATATGGACTGGATTGGGCTGGCCCAGGATAGAGACAGGTGGTGGACGCTTGTGAGTGCGGTAATGTACCTTCGTGTTCCGTGAAATGCGGGGAATTTCTTGACTAGCTGCAAACCAGTTAGCTTCTCAAGAAGGACTCTGCACCATGGAGTAAGTAAGTAACTGTCTAAGGGAAATCTGAAAGCAGAAACTGAAAGTGAAATAATAGCAGCACAAGATCAGGCATTACAAATCGAATATCATGCAACAAAAATATTACAAACAAAACAGATAGCAAACGCAGGCCATTTCAACGATTTGAGGGGAAAATAGAACACGTGATATTGGCATGCCCAGTACTGTCAGAAGTATATTACACAGAGAGACATGCCGGATTGTGTGCTCAACTCAACTTTAACACATGCAAGGAAATAGGGGTAATATTAGACAATGAACACTGGTATCACCGTGTACCAGTATTAGTCGAAACAAGTCGTGAAGGCAAGGTAACTATATTATAAAATCAACAAGTGCAAACTGATGGAACCATCCATACCTATAAACCGGACGTCATAATCCGTGATAGCGAAAAAGGAAAATGCATGTTAATAGATGTTGCAATTTCAGGTGACAGAAATGGTGTCAAGAAAGAAGTCTAGAATATTCTAAAAATAAACAGAACTTAAAATATAAATTCAGCTCAAGTGTAATGTGAAAGCAAAAATTACACCAGTAATACTAGGGGCATCTGAAACCATCTTAAAATCACCCAGACAATAATGGAACAACAAAACGGGAAAGCACGAAATCAAGGAAATATTTAAACAAATCACATTGGGCACTGACACACACATACTGTGGAAAGTGCCGATGGAAAAGTACAGAACATATTTAACATGAGAAACAGCATTACGTATACCACAAATTATAAATACAGAACATCTGGAACACTATGTACCCTAGAAAACATAGTTTATTTCAGATATACAATTGTAAATAGCCTGCACAGAAGTGTTAACAAGCAATAATAATAAAGAGTACACAAATTTTTCAAAACTCTGGGCACCAGAAGGAAGATATGAAGCAAGTTCCATACTAGGGACCCACAAATATTAGGCGCTACGTACGAAATTCAGTCGCCGTGGTGACCTGGCTCCCGTGATATTTGAACCTCTGATCATGAGAAGGATATAATGATGAAGCTTAATTCTTTGAACTCGGTACAGATGCGTTCCTGGGCAGAAACGAGTCTCTAACGAAGACCCCCTTTGTGACACGGTGCTTTATGGTCAGGTCTATGCACACCACAGGGGTTACAACAGATGATAATGGATCACTGGTGGAATGATGATTGACAGGGTAAAATCAAATCACTGTGAGAAAATCCTGCCCTAGTACCACCCTGAACACCAACAATGTCACATGCAATGCCTCGAGCTAGGGCATGAGATTCAGACAAACTGATAGCCTTACTAGACCAATGCAGCCAGAATACAAAATTTTCTCTCAAAACGTTTCAACAAACCATCCACAGATATTCAACTCAATTCCAAAAAATAGTATGATGCTACAAGACGCAACGTGTAGAAACTTACTTAATTTTTGCTTAGCGTAGGTGCAATTTATTGTTTATTTAACAACGCTCTCAATATGTCACATTATACTGCATTGAATAGAAACAATATTAGCGAATAATCTGACAAGATGTGCAAGGGAAGAGGTCGTGACCCAGTTTTAGCTAAAACTGCCATATATGCACTGAGACAGGGGTAAGCCACAAAGAACTTCATGATTGGGTTGAAACTTTAAATCAGGGCCGTCCAAACCCGAAGACAGACCTAAATACCGACTACACCGCTACCATTTTAACTTACTTTTCTCAGAAACTGACACAGCTAATATTTTTTTAAAGTAATTTGTCGTAGTGCCATACAAAAAATAAATTTAAATGCGCTTTAATTTTCTGTACCCGAAAATCTGTTCTTCTCTTTTCGGGTTAGTCTCTCTTTGATCTCGCAGGTGAACGAGGTGCACTCATTAAAAGACTGGTGGGTTGCATAATTGAACAAATATACATTCACACAAATTTGTTTGCACAAAGTTTCGATATTGATAGATTTAATTGGATACTCTCACTCTGTTTCACTGTACAGTTTGATTCGGCTACCTACGTTATAACGTTAGCAGTGACTTCATTAACGTTGACGATTATCATTACTAGTTCACAACAGTGACGATGTAGATTCACAAGTTAGTAATTAGTAAAAACGTTTTCCTAACACAGTTATCACAGACATTCAGTGGCCACTCTTTACTCTGTATTTATATAGTAATATACCATGTAACAGAGGCCAGTGGTGTGTGGAGTACTTTTGGATATTTTAAACGTTTGTATTTTATTATGGAGCAACGGTCAATGTGTATTGCACACCTGATACTTTAGCAATGAATCTCGTCAGAGTCTTGTGAGACAAACTCGCTCTGATTTCACACAAAGAACTAACTGAATTTCAGAAACTTATGGAACAACTTATATTTGACAAAACTTCTAGCGATGAGGCAAGTGGATCTCTCCTATTGGTTATACCGTCGAACAATGGATTCAATGCCTTGTGGCTGCTGAGCAGTCGATACTCCTTAGCAAGGGCACGTGCTTTATTTTCAAAGTAGCTGAAGAATCAATTGTATCCAGCTACTTACAATGTGCTGATACTTAAATCTGTAAAGTCATTTTCGGAAGTTGTTCATGCGTGATATGCTAATCGCTTTAAACTCTAAAAAATGTCGGGTTTCCAGCTTTCGCAAAACGCTGGAAATACATATTTCCCTGAGTGCATTCTTCCTTTGAAAAAATTTCCGTCGATGGCTGGCAGTTCGCTGAGGAATTTAAACCCCAAATGCCACGCACATATTGTAAACACGTGCCTATTCATACCGAACTCTTTTGCTGAGTCAGGATCAAGCCTTATGGAGAAAGTTCTATTACAAACCTCACCAAAGAACTCAGTAAATACCTGGGTTCCGGATTCTTTCGAACAGTGTTTTTTGAAATGTTAATCGGTCAGATAGTAAACAAAATGCCTACGTTTTACAGAACCCAAAATTTCGTTACAATATTACAAAAATACCCTACACCGATTTCTAGCCTGCGTCAATCGAATCCAGTACACACTCTGAAAAATATCTGTAAGACTTATCGTAAGATTCTCCTCACACCTACTGCAAAGCACACAAACCTTCAGTTTACCGACAGAATTAATGTACATTTTTTATACATCCCATGCATTCTACATGAACTTACAGCTTCCTCTACCTTCAGTTGACCAGCCTCGGAATATCAGAAAGGAGTATAACATATGGTTATAAACGAAAGTGTCAGTTTCACGAGATACAGTCACTTATTTCATTATGGGCTAACAATTACAACCCCATAACATAATCTCTACTGAGACTTGGCTTGTGTCATGGGTAACTAAGAACATTGGCCGGAAACTCTCTTCTATATACAAGAGATATTTGGTCTCCATGGCAGAAGGGTAAAATGGGTACCTGGTCTTTCCCAAGGGTAAAGTGCGGCCGGGGCGTGCTGCTGACCACTCACCCCCTTCTATTGCCGCGGTCATGGAGGAGTAGAGCTATACCTCTACCCACCCTCTGGTCCACACCTGGCCTGTAACGGGAAAACTATAAAAACTATGGCAGAAGGGACAGTGAGGAATATACTGGACAGTACACAGTGGAGAGTCTGATAACAATTGTGCAAGTACATGTTCGGGAGAATTCCAGAGATACGTCAGATCTCATGGATTCTTGGAATACACTGCACAGGACAAATTATGCTATTGATGCATTTCCTGCCTTTCATTTTGTGACAAATTGTTCACAAAAGCTGACGAGAAATTGTATGCGAATTTCTAGTTAAAACAGTAAAGAACATCCAACCCATACAGAAACTAATCAGCACCCAGAAATGAATATTACTAAGAGATCTCTCAGTCGAAATCACCTTTCTTTTCAAACAGTTTTATGAGCTCATCATCAGGCAACATTCTCCCCAACCCCATCCACCCTCCCACTCACAAACATACGAGTCTCACTGAGTTCAAGAATATACCAAACTTGGAAGTTTTGATGATTCCCGTGTATACATAGTAGCTAAATCTGTACGTTCTCCAAAGCAATAAATTACGATCCCTTACATTTACGCAGTAAACCAACAAATGCAAGCCGATACAATATACTTTATCATACATTAATATTCAGCTCTATGTTTCGGTCGGTTATGCGACCATCATCATGGTGCTTTAGAAAAATAATGTATTCTTGTAAAACACCATGATGATGGTCACAAAAGCGACCGAAACATGGAGGCGATTATTAATACATGTTAAAGCATATTTTAACAGTGTGCGTCTGTTCGTTTACTACAAAAGTGTAAATATTCCTTAATGCAAGAACATGGAACATACAATGAACCACCATTCTTTTCGGCATTGTGGCTGCTTGTGACACCCGATGTCCTTCGCCACGTCTATAATCATATCAGTAGCCATGTGACATACGATCTATAGCAGCACATACACAACAGACTTTCATGCTCATTGTACTAGTTCTGAACATGTGCATTGGAGTCTGTGTTTGAACTACTGCTGTGTGAAGACCAAATGAATACTTGTTGCTATTGATATTGGGCGGGCTTTTATAGTCAGTTACTAACTCATAAAGGCATGTTAGCTTAGCACACTGGATAATGTTTACCCTACATCCTACTGCACAGACAGATTGAAACAATCACACCACCAACTGATAAATAATCAGACGACCTCGAACAACAGGTCACGAACACAAACAACATGAGTTTAGGTTAGTAATTATAAACGGAACGTGTCTTGCTTGCTGGAATCAAAAAGGCTGTGTGCTGGTTATCCAGTCACAGATACAAATGTTAAACCATGTACACTGATATGTACCGCATAAATAGATGTCGTAATCTCCAGTAACTACTGAACCCAACAAACGCGCTAAAAATCGTACATAACGTATGAAATTCCTACATGTTTCACTGCCAGGACGCCATCTTCAGAGAATCCACTGTACACGATAATGACGCATAAGAAACACCGAGATACACCACAGAGACTTCATCCTTTTGAATCATACATGAAGTAGTCAGATGTTTGTTTGTATACTTGGAATATAATTACATAAAGCCGTGACTTTTGCCTACACTTTCATCCTACGTCAATTCTGAAGACAACAAACTTTATCGTTCTAACATTTCAACATTTTATTAACGTAACACCAAGACTGTTGTGCTGGTGCTTGGATGCCTTTGTACATTGGATTTCCTGAAGACTGAGTCCTGGCGCTGCAACATTTAGGAATTTTATTCGTTTTATGAGCATTTGTTAGGTCACTGTAATTACTTGTAAGAAAAACGTGCGGAGTGTATAATGTCAAAAGTTACAAAGTATCAAGCATGTATAATATACAGTCGGAACACAACTATGCTACATTATCAAGTATTATACAACTTGTCAACTACATGTTTCGGCCAATTTACTTGTTCATCTTCAGTTTGTACTTAGCTTAGAGAGGACTGTATTACATAACCAGTGTATTTAATGTCTGTAGTCTGTCCCTGATATCCTGTTTTTTACACTTTATTGAATGGGGAGGTAGATGGGTGGTGTCGTATCTGCTGCCGTGGCTGCATTTTCTTGGTCATGGTGTTGTAGATAACACGCCGTGGTAATGTGTCGAGGGCCTTATGCACACAGTACGGCGTGTTATCTACAACACCATGACCATGACAATGCAGCCACGGCAGCAGAATACAACACTACACAGCTGCCTCCCCATTCAATAGAGTGTAAACAAACAGGATATCAGCGACAGACTAGAATATAGTACATAATATATAAATAGCAAATATTGGTACCATCCTACCTGACCATTGTAAACGAGATCTCGTCTCCCATTAGATACACTGGTTATGTAATACAGTCCTCTGTAAATTAAGTACAACCTGAAGGTGGCCAAGTATAGTGATCGAAACATGTAGTTGACAAGTTGTTTAACACTTGATAGTATAATATATTTGTGTTCCGACTGCATATTATACATATTCGATACTTTGTAATATGATTAACACAACGGGGATGACTCTCCTCAAAGTTGTCAAAAGTTACTGTCTAGTCTTCAGAAAATATCAACGTTATTTGCAACAGAAATTCCACATCCATTACAGGTTCTAGTTACTTTTAGTTTCAGCACCTCCCCGCGTTTCAGATTTGTTCCACGATTTGTCAGCAGTGACGACTGGCGCTTTCTATAGCAGAACACATGTGTTTCAGCTCAATCACAGCAGGTTTGTTTCACACCCACAACACGTCTCTCGTGCCTTATGAACACACCTGAGGTTAACAACAATAAAAATTCCATAAAACACCACAGTCCTATCTAACAAATCCGTTCCGTGATTCGCTGAGCCGCGCTCGCCCGAACATAACCTCACCGTGACTGAAGGGATTCGGGTAAGCTTTCAGGCGATCTCATTGCAGCATGTTTCCTTTATAATGTCCAGCACACAATATTTCAGAATAACTTCACAACACATAAGACTTCAGACCATCTCATTACAGCATACGTTATTACTAACATCACAGACCACATTTCAGACCATCCCATAGCAGCACATTTCCTTACTAGCTCCACAGATCACAAGTTTTCAGACAAACTCCTGTGCGGCATGTTTATCTACTAAACACCAAATAACACAGTCTTCCTTAAGGACCCGAAATCGCTCAGTAACTGCAGACACTACCGCTTTCAAAACAGTCCGTTACGGACTATACATTGTACAAAAAGAATCAAGCAAATTCTTTTTCACTTAAGAATCGTTTCAATATTATCTCCTTTTTTAACTCCAAAACTTCCCAAACAGAAACTTGCTTTCAGCTTTTCCGATAATACTTTTGCATACACCTCTCACCTTGGCACCACACTCTTGAACACCCTCTTACCTTAGTGTGAAGACAAAGATTCACGCCCATAAGAAACAGGGAAAATTAAGTTTCCCTATCTGAAATTCTTTCATTATATTACAGCGTACCTTCATATAAAAAACACGATCAAGATACGGCATTAAAAATGTGTCTCAACTGTGCTGATGTTTTTTCATATGTATAGTTCCGTACGTTTTAGATTATGTTTTAGGTCGGCATTAAAATTGTATGCATTAAATGTTCAATAATTTTGGAGCCATTTTCACGAACGCCTTGAACATTTTATGGTAACAATACATTCAATTCCAGCGAAATATCAGGGTAATGATAGGAGATAACTTTCCATTAATTTACGTTATTTTAAGTTCCGTATATCGAGCGGTTTATTGGGTAAATAAACTTGATTAATTTATAAGTTTCTAACAGTATTTTTACACGTATATATGCCACAAAGCTCTACGTATGACGTAAGCGATTTGGTGCGTTACGCCATACAGGGGTATGAACGGATAAATAATTAAGAAAACAGTACATATACCGGATTCACGTCACACACATAAATTGAGAAGTTCTTAATGTTCTATCGGGTTTTAAATTTGGTGACAATATCATTCCACATTTCGGTTAGTTCACATAGTGGACATTGCAATCTCCAATAAATCAGTACGAATTTGCCGCCACGACATGGCGCATCCTCAGGTTATGGATGGAGAATGTTGCCTCCATATTTGAGCAGCAACTCCTGACAGCTGACAAAGAGTGGTCCTCCAGCTTGGTGACTAGGCTATGTGCACCGTTAAATCTTATAAAGTAGCGAAGCATCTCACAAAAACTTGAATTTGGTCTGGTCCTTTGGAAGGACGTAAACAACACAAAATAGACATCTGCAATTCGACTAGACGAGCCTGTTTTAAGCCAAGGTCACTGAATCCAGTGGCCAGGGGACTGGCGTAAGTGCAGATGAGATGGAAGAAGAGAGGCACTGAAAGAGAAAATGACTTTTTTCTGTTGGAAATGAAATGAAAATCAATACAGGACATGTATTTAGTGCATAATGGAACCATATTAGCAGTCAAGAGGGTAGAATTTGTTACTGATACTACATTGTATGTTACGAAGAGGTCGTTAGTGTGATGATATTTTTCGGAATTCGTACGACCCTAGAGGACAAAAGGACTGTAGAACCAAGAGGCATTGAAGATGATGATGATGATGATGATGATGGTGCCAAGACACAAACCGATAGGACTGGCGTTTTTGAGTCAGGTAGCTGCCCTTAAACTTGCCCTTTAGTATCGCCAATTTTTAGACAAATACTACGAACAGTACGTAATAAACTGATGACTTAAATGTCCAGCAGGTCTGACAAGCGAAGGATGTCACAACGCCTAATCTTAACGTTTAGTTAAGTGACAGTGTATGTTACACGTAATATACACGGAAATGTACAGCCGTTATATTTTCCGTTCGTCCGATTTCGGTTTTCAATTGTAATCTCCGTCTGTTTCATGCGTTTATACATTTTAAGCAAGGGCGCATTCCTATCGATCACCCACTAAAATAGATTCTCTCCGTCTGTCAGTTCGCGCGAAATAGTTTAATGCCGATAAAGACATCCTCATTAATTCTGATATCAGGGAGTTGAATTGAAATGTATCGAGCAATTCCATTTTCAGTTAAGATAGGATAAAAATAATGCACGCGATGCGTTAATACCTATAAGGATTTGTGAGCGCACCTCGCCTTAAACTTTCCAAATATATCACGGAATAAAACGTACAGAACCTGCGTAGTGAAAAACGCGACACTCCCTGTATTCCCGATGCACCTCTCATTTTTAACGTAGTTAAATACAGGGAGATAAGGTGCCGGTCCTTTTGCCCTGTGCCTATAGTTCAAACTTGTACAATAAATTGCACGTAATAACGTTAAAGGCAAAATTATCCCTATCCACACTACGAAGGCATATAAAGAAGTAGAAGTTTAGCTCCACTCATTCTTAAATTCAGCACCAGATGGAGGTGAAGGGCGAACTGCACTGCTCGTCCGCTTTATTTCAGAGAAGGAGAACTTCTTTATCCATAAAACAGGAGGCTGGGTAGGCTCCACAACAAGTCCGGACGTTTGGGAGAAGAGAAAAATCTCTCTCCCCTGCCGGGATTCGACTCTCAAATTGTCCAGCCTGTAGTCTAGTCATATTAATTGCGCTAATCCGGCTCATATATATCAACATTGATTCCATGCAAAAACAGTAAGACACTTGTGCATATTAACCTACTCGTGGCCCGTCTACATAAGGGGTAATTTAAGATAAAGTATTTGTTTGTCGGGTACGGTCTAAAATGAGTTATTTGTCACAACAGTCACACGTTAAGCCGAAATGCACGCGAGTATAATCAGGAATCACTGTCACAACAATCCAGCAGATGGCACGGTAGACATCATTATCATCATCATCATCATCATCATCATCACAAGTAAATATTTTGGCCTGTTCTATGAACAAGGAAGAGAACTGGTCTATCGTCCTTTGTTTTGTTTTTGTTTTGCCTTCCAGACTTAAGTTCACATCGACAATGTTCGTTCCGCACTACACACTCAAACACCGATCCCAAGTGCTCAGTGCCCAGCCAACTTTTTAATATTTTCTATTTTATATCCATAACTGTTATTTCTATTCCTCCTCTCACAAATTCATCGTAATTGTTATCCATTTTATAACATGCAACAGTTCTGTGGAAACGTATTTCACCCATGTTTTCTTCTCAGTTGACATTTCACTAAAGCCCAAAACTCGGGTCCACATAAGAGCATATGTATAATTAATAAACAAAAATTTATTCATCCAACACTACAGTGTCTGGATAGAAGGACAGCACGAAGTTTCGAAAGCTGTTTAGGTTTTCGTTTTGATGCAGGCTAAACTGGCCCCGTAGAATAGCATCCTTTCAATCTAACCGAGGACAGGGATGTGCAGCAACCAAGAAAGGCAAGTATCTTCGTATTCAATAAATATTTCCCAAATAAAATCCGCTCTACACCGACAGTCTGTCAGCACAAATACTGTTTCTAAGTTACACTACTGATGATCAAAAAGAGAGAATTCGGTGGGCGGGGGCACTTTGTACAGACGGGGGGAAACAGAAATATAAACAAAACGCAATGCGGAAACCCTGAAGGGAATGTAGGCTTGTCATTTGGAGACCTTGGCTTCAAAGGAAGATAATATTTATAATTATTTTAACGAAGTTGTGTGTGGCCGTCTGGAAAGGTTTCAACTCATGACAGGTTCAAAGGGCAGTTCCTTGTGAAAACGACATTAAACAACGGTTTTCACAATAGACGAAGCACCGTACGACGAGACAAGCGACTACCAGATTCTGAATGACTATACACCACGGACAACTGATGAGCTACGTTGGAGCAAGTGTATCAGAAAATGATTGTCAGACGAATCCTCTAAGGGAAGCAATTTGTATCCCGAAGATTGAACCCAGGTGTCTAGACCTGTAATTTGAAGCGAGATATAAACTAGTGGCCTAATTAAATAATTTCGCAATGACACCTGAATTCCAAACATCGTGTTTTATAAATTTCGAAGTGAGCAAATGAATTAACGTTTCAGCAAATCTCTCAGTCGTGTTGTCACTTGTTAGACCAGACACGAAATTAATCTTTAAAGTAAATAAATCTGACATTAGTTTGCTAGAAGGGGTCGCCACGATGATGTACGGGCACGTTAATTCCTCAAATAGACGTTGGTACAAAATTATGGCAATACTTCCACGACATATGACACAGAATCCATATCGACGGATTATTCCATCTGTCAACTACGTCGATAATTCTGTGCCAGTGAAACTGAGCACGGACTGCATCACAGGGCGCTTTGAAACCTCTGTTTACAGCTCAGAATGACAGGAACATTAGCCACTGGTATTTCGGGAAATACAACCTGTTGATTTATACAACTCAACAGGTACACAGTATGGGTCTCTGATCCCTCAGACAAACCGCACGTCCACGCACAGTATAACAGGGTCTAACAGGCTAATAATCTAATAACTATAACAATTATTTATCACTCAAACGTACATCTAGCTCTCTGCTATAAGCTATAAAAAAACTACGAAATTCGTGAAATGAGTGACTTTCATTTTAAGAGAAACAGTAATTAAATAATAAAATTTAAGGAATAATAAAGACAATTACATATGTCGTTCCATTTCCTTAATTAACCTGAGCCATGAAGACTGGGGGAAATGGAGTTTTAAATTCGGCTCTAGATGAAGATAAGTAGTTAGCTTCACGCGTCGACCGCTTTACCTCCAGAAAAGTAGTTCGATTAGCAGCAGGGGCAAACCGTCGAAAACAATTCGGGGGACCGTGCATCTTCCTATTTACTAGGCTCTTACCCCAACAGCAAAGCGACTGGAGAATAAAACTGACCACTTGTTCCCATCTACTGCTCATTTAAAGAATGTGAGGATTTATAGCCTACCTCAATTCCAACATGCCTCAATTGCAGGCACAGAGTCAATTTTACCTTTTTAATCAACACAGAATTCTCGCGGTAAAGAGTCAAAAATGGGGCGCATGTTCAAAATTTATTTATCACAGATTTCCATAAAAAGTTTCAGTAATAATTTTTTTTTAACTAGCGAATAAAACCTGCAAAATATATTTCAGATTTCCCGAGTTTTGCTAGCGCAAAAAAAAAAAGTATACTTCCGAATTAATGAAGTTATTTTGTCCAAATTAACGCTCTCCGTTCCATCATAATTCCTTTCGTTATTACACGCCATAACTTATATCATTTTCATTCGTCTTATTCCATAAAATTGAATTAATGTCTTCACAGAGGAAAAATGGCTATACATAGCAAATTCCTCGCTACGCAGTAAAACCTACCCACGCCTCCGTTAAAGTCAGCGCAGTGTAGGCATACTTGTTAGCAGCTTTGCAATAAACCATACAGCCTGGCGTGAATTTGACGTAATAAAGTATCACATAATGTTCCGCGCCGTTGGTGCAAAAACGAGCTCAGCCAAATTATTCTCTCGCTAACTGGACTGCGGCGTTATACGTGCAATTTAAATCGAGTGATAACGCAGACATTTCGCAGTGACACAGAGGAAATGTCAGTGTACACAGTTTTCGCGCTTTACGTTTTTCGCACAATGCCTTACATAAAGAAGGCCGGGATAGCGTAGCTGGTAAGAGTTGGTCGGTCCGGAGTTCGAACCCTGGCGAACAGAAGATATTCCGTACCCTTCCAGACAGGCCTCAAGTCCCACCCTGCTTCCTGTACAATGGGTACTGGACCTTTCGCGGGGGTAGAACGCCCGGGACGTGGTGCTGACCACCCTAATCCCTTCTAGCACCGAGTATCCGAATGGGTTGAATATGTACCTCCGCCTACCCGCTGTGCCTGTATACGCATGCTTTATTGCTGTGTGTCTACACAGTGACACACATACACACGTACACATGTACACAAATACGTACGTACGTACATACATATATACATACATACATGCATACATACATACATACATACACACATTCACACATGCACACACGCACACACACGCACATACGCACACACTTACACACACACACACACTCACACACATACACACACGCATACACAAATACATATACACACTCACACATACACACCCACACACACACACACACAATCACACATACACACATGCACACAAGCAAAACATGCAAACACATAAACATATATACACATTCACACATACAAACATACACACATTCACACATACACACACACACACATACACACATACAAATTCACACATACACACATGATTTCAGGCTTCCGCTGCAACGTAGATGAAACCGCCCTCTTCTGGGATATAACGCAGCGCCGAGTGATAATTCCGTACCGGTGTTTCGGTACAAGCCAGTGATTCCATCTTCAAGCCTTGAGGATGGAACTGATGGGATGTCCCGAAACGTAAGTGCGGAATTTCCACTCAGCGCTGCGTTACATCCCAGACGAGCGCAGATCTCACACACATGCACCTTCGCACAGGCGTATGCACGCACGCACAAACCCTGTATCTGAGAAAGAAAGCTACACAAATGTTTATGAACAAGAACACCTGAATCGTTAATATCTTGGATTTTATACCGGCATACATTTACATTAACTTGTTTTACGCAAATGTAACATCGAGTCATTATTAAAAAAGATTACGTAACACACCACATTTATTTGGTAAATGCCATAGGTTTTCTCTGCAACACTTTTTAATTTGATGAATATGAGAAATAAACACGAAACCTTATTTAGGGTTTCAAGTAACCTAACAACACTTCTGGCCACATGCATGTATGGCCTAAAAGAAAGATGGCATGGCGTACTACTTGGGTGTGTCACACAATCAAACACACTGGCCTTTTATTGGGTGGGCCAGACGCTATTTACTTATCCCACGACATTAAACTCTGTATCTTCACACAAATATCTGTGTTAAGTTATTCAATATACCTTATCACAAGCCATTTTACTTCTATGTACACCATCACACCTTATCCTTTAAGATTAATTTCAGTATGCCACCCATCTACGTTTAGGTCTCCCTGCCGTTTCTTTCCTTTAGGCCGAAATGTTTATATATCCCTTCTATGTTTCACACTCGTGCTACATGTCTGTCCCTTCTCTTCCTTCTTGATCTGACCACTTATTGATCCAGAAGTGTCTAATTAACGACACCAAAAGGTAAAGGTAAAGTAGTCCCATTACAGGCCTGGACAGGCCTAGAGGGTTCCAGGAAGTTAAGGCTCCCAGATTTCGTGACAACGGCACAGGATGGTGGTAGGTTGCCAGCCTTACGCACCGGCCGTCTTTACCGCCAGGAAATACTCCTGGTACTCATTTCTGTTAGAGGCTGAGTCGATCCCAGAGCCATAGTGCGATCGGAAGGATTTTATGTCAATGAAAAATTCCACTGACACCAGCTGGGATCGAACCAGCGACCTTTGTAGCACAACATCTTAACCACTGTGCTACCGCAGTCCCCAATTAACGATATTAAGCCAATAAAATGCACAAATTTCTTTATTAGATACTTATATTATAATTTCACACTGAATATTCCTACACTTTTCAGTCCGTGGCGGGACATCAAAAGGGAATCAAAACAAAGTAATACAGCATTCCCTGATGATATTCTCTTGCTGGTCTAAACATGTAAGAATACTCATTGTGACAGTGTAATATAAAGTGCCGGGATAGCTCAGTCAGTATAGCGACTCTATATGTGCTGTACGGTACGGGGATCGAATCCTGGTGGAGGCAAGATTTTTTTCACCCTTCCACACAGGCCCTGGGAAACACCACGCCTCCTATACAATGGGTACATAGCCTTTGCCGGGGGTAAAGCGGCCGGGGCGTGGCGTTACCATCTATCCTATCTAGCATCGAAGTTAAGAAAAAAGTAGAGCTATAAATCTTCTCACCTCTGGCCCTTCGTTGTCTGCTACAGAGTGAACGTTACCTTTAACCTTATTGTAACACAAATATCTAAGAAACAATTATGTGCATTTTGTTGGTTTATTTCGTAAATTATTTGCCGACAGGACACGGAATGAACAATATAAACTTAACCAAATATTTCTCTTCGATAATATAAACAGCCTACTAGACGCAACAATAATAATTTTATTAATATTTTCAATCAGCTCAGCATGTTTCGGGCGATAATTTCGCCCATCCTCAGGAGCACTAGACTGTGTATACAGCTTGTGGTATAAAGCACCGACAATGCTGCCTGCTGTTGACCAGGATCCTGGTCGCCATCAGGCAGCATCGTCGGTGCTTTATACCACAAGCTGTAAACACAGTCTAGTGCTCCTGAGGATGGGAGAAATTATCACCCGAAACGTGTTGACCTGATTGAAATTATTAATAAGATTATTATTGTTACATCTACTTGGCTGTTTATGTTATTGTATCAATGATGCACGGTCACACAAACATCAAACTTCTCATCGAGTTACTGTCCTGTACAGATAAAAAGCAGCGACGAACTGTTTGGATGCAGCAGGCTTCCCTGAGAACCAACACATGATGGCGCCTTTAACATTTGGCACTGTAATGAAACTTGCATTTTCATTATTCTAGCAACCGACTGCTCCTCTTACGCCTTTTCTTTTTCGTAGAAATATTTTGGTGTAGCTTTCTTCTTCTACACCACTACATCTATTTTTAATTCTGTAAATATGATGCGTCTCCAGTGGCGGATCCAGGTGGTGGCATGTGCATAGTAACATTTCAAGTCCATTATTAAAATTAATTTATTGCTTAAAAAAAGCAATAAAGACACAGCGACACTAGTACATGCACTTAAGATCTAGAAGTAAAATATTAAGACTCTCAAACACGTGCTCCTGTACCGTCACAATAAGGCATTATCTTAATACTGATTAACAGAAAGCCATTTTTTAATCCTTCCAAGATATGGCAAAGTTCAGGTACTGTTGGAAAAAAGATAACTCGGACTCCTTGACCTTGGACGATGGGACCGACACGCTGTACCGAAAAGTTGGTAAACTACCGAGGCACGCTGCGTGAACACTCACACGGGCAAAGATCTCAACTAAACCGCGGCGTAAGCCTGAAATCTCGCACAGGATGACTAATAAGATCGCACTCATGCAGATATTACACACATGTGTATTTCGAGATCAGGCTTGCTACCATTCACTTCATAATACGTATAATCTCGTCTCCTACTTCAGATCGGACAATGGATTACACGTAACTATTACTCTAATTTTTGTTCTGTGTGTGTGTGTGTGTGTGTGTGTGTGTGTGTGTGT
>Ga0123353_10004456_pt1 | contig 18040 bp, 25 predicted proteins | sample TergutLab28metaG_3_FD_92763 | JGI IMG/M metagenome (GOLD analysis project Ga0123353, IMG submission 92763) | Labiotermes labralis P3 segment gut microbial communities from Petit-Saut dam, French Guiana - Lab288 P3 | ecosystem: Host-associated > Arthropoda: Insects > Digestive system > Gut ... | reverse complement strand
ATATATTCGGCTTAGTATCCATTCTATACTATGCGCAGAGTCGGTTTTTGTCATTACAAAAGGAATGAACCGACACATTTTAAGCATAAAAGGGCGATATTTGGGGCTGGCACGCCGCGTCCTTACAGGTTAACTTTAACATAATTTTACAAAAATGTCAACGATTATAAAAATAAATCTACATACATTAACTAACTACAATCCGATTCGCATACACACACCATGCGCTTAAATCTCAAAAATCCCTCTTGACACCTCCGACAAATTCATGTATATTGTACCATAGGCGCAAAGCGCCGTTCGCCGTTGACGGCGAATGGTGCATTTCTTTCAAGTATAATAGCCGTTTTGCAGCTATTATACTTCGTACTATCTTAGCCGAAACGGGGGATGATAAATGTCCAAAGACCTCATTCGTCTTGTAGACTGTGTTATGGTATTTGACGATGATGTTATACTGAATTCAATAAATTTAACAATCAAAAACAAAGAATTCCTCACCCTTCTCGGTCCCAGCGGGTGCGGCAAAACAACGACCCTCAGGATAATTGGAGGGTTCGAGACGCCGACGTCCGGGGACGTGTTTTTTGACGGGGTGAGGATTAACGATGTTCCGCCGTATAAGCGGAGGGTCAATACAGTGTTCCAAAAGTACGCTTTATTCCCCCATTTGAATGTCTTTGAAAATGTCGCTTTCGGGCTGCGTATCGCCAAAGTGAACGAGGACGAGATAAAAACCCGCGTTCTCGAATCTCTGGCGCTTGTCGGCTTGGGCGGATATGAAAAACGGCGAGTCCATCAACTCTCGGGCGGACAGCAGCAGCGCGTTGCAATCGCGCGCGCCGTGGTCAATCGCCCGCAGGTATTGCTGCTGGACGAGCCATTAGGCGCACTTGACCTAAAGCTCCGCAAGGAGATGCAGAGCGAGCTGAAAGCTATCCAGCAACAGGTGGGCATTACGTTCATTTATGTAACGCACGATCAGGAAGAAGCCCTTACCATGAGCGACACCGTCGTCGTCATGAATCACGGCGTAATTCTTCAAGTCGGCACGCCGCAGGACATATACAACGAGCCCGCAAATGCTTTTGTAGCTGATTTTATCGGCGAGTCGAATATTATAGACGGCACTATGAACAGTGACTGCGATGTCACGTTCTCCGGCAGACGTTTTGAGTGCGTGGATAAGGGCTTTGAAATAGACGAACCTGTAGATGTCGTTATCCGTCCGGAGGATCTTGTCGTCAGCGAGAGCAGCGGTCAAATGAACGGCACGGTGCGCTCCGTTACGTTCAAAGGCGTACATTACGAGATGATAATAGATGACGATGGCGGCTTTAGCTGGATGGTACACTCCACCCTTAGCCAACCTGTCGGCTCATCAGTGGGCCTCTCCATAAAGCCCTTTGATATCCATATCATGCGCAAGGAGAAGTCAGCATGAGCCGCCGCGCCTCGTTCCCATATGTGGGTTGGATGGCTGTTTTTGTCGTTGTTCCTATGATCCTTATCGTTGGCTTTTCGCTCACAAGTGCCGAAGGCGGCTTTACTCTTGAAAACTTTTCAGACATGATGAGATTTGCACCCGTATTCGTGCGCTCACTGTGGCTGGCATTCATTGCTACTGTTATATGCTTTATTATAGGCTACCCTGTGGCATATGTGATGTCGCGCGAAAAACCGGCCGTGGCGGCCGTGGCGCTCATGCTCTTAATGCTGCCCATGTGGATGAATTTCCTGCTTAGGACCTATGCCTGGATGTCTATTTTAGAGAATAACGGCTTTTTAAATCAACTGCTCAGTATCTTACGTCTGCCGACTGTGCATATTATTAATACCGAAGCGGCGGTCGTATTGGGCATGGTGTATAACTATCTGCCGTTTATGACGCTGCCTATCCACACCGTCCTGCACAAGATGGACAAATCGTTACTTGAAGCGGCGGGCGACTTAGGCGCAAATTCCGTAAAGACTTTCATGCGCGTCGTTTTTCCCATATCCCTGCCCGGTGTGATCTCCGGCATAACCATGGTGTTCGTGCCCGGCGTATCAACGTTTATAATCTCCAGACTTTTAGGCGGCGGGAAAACGATACTCATCGGCGACCTGATTGAAATGCAGTTTACGGGCAATGCATATAACCCGTATCTTGGCGCCGCGATCTCGCTTGTGATGATGGTAATTGTACTGCTGTCAATGACGGTGATGAACCGCTTTGGCGACGGCGAAGAAAGCGCGGTGGTGATGTGAGGTATAATTACTTTACAGGCCGCCTGTTGATGATGCTGGTAGGTATATTCCTCTACGCGCCAATCGTTATCATGATTATATTCTCGTTTAACTCAAGCAAAAGCCGCACAGTCTGGGCGGGCTTTACCCTCGATTGGTACGCCCAGCTGTTCAGGAACGAGCTTATACTCAATTCTCTATACACGACAATACTTGTATCGCTTATGGCCGCGGTCATTGCGACTGTCATAGGCACGGCGGCGGCGATCGGATTCAGTGCCATGAGGAGGCGTTCGAGACAGTTTTTCTTAACTATCAACGCCATACCCGCCGTCAACCCCGATATAATAACGGGCGTGTCGCTTATGCTGCTTTTCGTGTTTTTAAGGTCTGTTATAAACATCGAGCTGGGGTTCATCACACTATTGCTGGCCCATATTACTTTCAACGTACCGTATGTCATACTCGCGATCATGCCGAAAATAAGAAGCCTTAACAAGCATCTGTTCGAGGCTGCGCTCGACCTCGGTGCAACGCCGATGGGAGCGTTTTGGAAAGTGATCTTACCACAAATAAGACCAGGCATCATCAGCGGGGCGCTGATAGCGTTCACTTTGAGTATCGACGATTTTGTTATCAGTTATTTCACTGCCGGCTCGTCCGTACAGACCCTGCCCATGACAATATACGCCATGACGCGCAAGCGTGTAAGCCCCGAGATAAACGCCATATCCACACTGCTGTTCTTGACTGTACTTGTACTTTTGGTTATAATAAATATTGCTCAAAAACGAGATATTAAGAGGAGGGTAAAGAATTGAAAAAAATACTGTTACCGTTAGTTTTATTGATCGCCGTCATTCTCATGCTGACCGGCTGTAACCATCACCCGAACGGTATTGTAAACGTCTATAACTGGGGCGAGTTTATGGACACCGACTTAAACAAAGAGTTTGAGCGGCAGTATGGCATTAAAGTGAATTACAGAACCTTTGAGACCAACGAGATGATGTACTCTTACCTTAAACAAGGCGGCGCAAGCTATGACGTCATCTTCCCCTCGGACTATATGATAGGTCAGCTTATCGAGGAAGGTATGTTAGAGGAGCTTGATTTTTCAAATATCCCCAACTTCAGCGACATAAAGCCGGAGTTGAGGAACCCCACTTATGACCTCGAGAATAAATACTCCGTACCCTATATGTGGGGTATTGTCGGGCTCATCTACAATTCCGACGAAATAACCGAAACTATCGACAGCTGGGGCGCGCTGTTTGACCCTAAGTATGCAGGGCAACTGCTGATGTTCGACAACTCGCGTGACGCGTTCGGCATTGCTCTTAAATATCTGGGTTATTCTCTCAATTCAGAAAACGAGGACGAAATATATGAAGCCTTTGAGCTGTTAATGCAGCAAAAACCCTTGGTACAGGCATACACTATGGATCAGATATTTGACAAGCTCGGCGGCGGCGAGGCGCTGCTCGGCCCGTACTATGCCGGCGATTTCTTTTCGATGCTGGAGGATAACCCCGCGCTCAGGTTCGTTATACCAAAAGAGGGCACAAATAAATTTGTTGACGCCATGTGCATACCCAAAGGCGCGGCAAATAAAGAAAACGCAGAGAAGTATATCAACTTTATGACAAGCACAGATGCGGCACTGGCAAATGTCGAGGTCACATGGTACTCAACGCCTGTCATGTCGGCGTTCGAGTTGCTTGACGATGAGATAAGAAACAATGGCATATCCTATCCGAGCGCCGAGGTTTTGGCTCGCACCGAGCAGTTTATAAATCTTAGTATGTCTGTTCGGCGGCTATATGCAGATTTATGGACGCAGTTGGTTAGCGGATAGCTGTTTTTATACACAACGGGCGGTCGTATGACCGCCCGTTGTTCGTTATTCTTCATCATTTTCTTCTATATCTTCTTCCTCCCCACCCTCATCAAAAGTCTCTTCTCCTTCTTCGCCCATTTCATCTTCATCAATATCCTCTATTTCTTCCGGCTCCTCTTCTTCCTCAGGCTCGTATTCAGGTTCCGGCACAGGTCTTATCCTGTTCGTCCCTATTTCAACCAGATTCATAATCTCTCTAAACACTCTATCCGTCTCATGCCCATGGATATAAGACCCGACATCCGTCTCGATGACATTACCGAAAAAGTCGCCCCATACCCTTACAAGCTCAGGATTAGACTCGTTGAACTGCCTGCTGTCCACAAAAGCCACAGAGTCAACCTCCAAATCGCCGTGCAATAGCGCGGTTGTCGCGTTTTTGCGCAGCATGAACAGCTCCGCGCGCATACCCTTTGACATCACATTCTTATAATACTGTGCGGCGTACCAGTGCGGGTCAACTCTCGGCCCCGTCGCAAAAATCTCCTGATTGAAAAGCCCAATTATCCTGAAAATGCCCGTGTATTTTGGAATGGGGTATGTAAAAGCTTTAAGATAGTCCAAAATTTTCGGCTGATAAAAATATGCCCCGGGAGAAAGAGCGTTTATAAAAGCAATACCGTCAACCTCGTCCGGGTACAGCGCGGCGTAATGAATAGCCTCCAGCCCCGCGGTCGTATGCGCAACGATGACATACGGCGCGAATTCGCCCAGTTCATTAAGCCCCTCGCGCATCTCCTCTACCATATTGTCAAGCGTTCGTTCGGAAATATCATTCAACGCAAAGCCATAACCCGGGCGCTCTATGGCAATGACCCTTGCGCTGTCTCTAAGCATGTTGATAAGCGGCAAATAGTCTAAAAATGGGCTGGCAGTTCCCCACCCTCCCAAAAGCAGAACGGATGGCTGCGCGGCGCTCGCCTTTTGGCCGACGGTATAGACATGTACTCCCCCGCCGTCTTTAGGGATCTCGCCGGGTATGCCAAACTCATCGGCGTCATTTCTCAGCCCAACCTGGTTATAAATGGCTCCTGCCCCAAGGATGGTTCCCATAATTATTAATAATATAACATACCATGGCACTTTAAAGCGCTTTTTCTCCGGCTGTAATTTTTTCTCCGGCGGCAACTATATCACCCCAACCGTTTGTATGTCATAAGGTGTCGTCTGATACACGTAATAATTCAACCAATTTGAGAACAACAGATGCCCGTGCGAACGCCATGTCTGCGGAGGCGAGTTTTTCGGGTCGTCGTTCGGAAAATAATTATAAGGCACTTTAATATCTAACCCGCGCGCAACATCCCTGAAATACTCTCTTGATAACGTATCCGCATCATACTCCGAGTGTCCCGTCACGAAAATACGCCGTCCGATTTTATCCGTCAGCATATAGACGCCGGCGGCATCCGACACGGACAATATCTGCAGGTCATCGACATGTTCTATATCACTTGATAGGATAGTCGTGTACCGCGAGTGCGGCGCAAAAAACACATCGTCAAACCCGCGCAAAAGCGGAATATTCCGGGCACAGAGCTTGTGTTCATAGACACCGAACATTTTATTTTCCAGTGGATATTTTTCCACGCCATAGAAGTGGTAAAGCGCCGCCTGCGCTCCCCAGCAGATAAAAAACGTCGAGTGAACATGTGATTCCGTCCAGTCCATGATTTCGCAAAGTTCATTCCAATACGCGACGTCCTCAAACTGCAAATTCTCTACGGGCGCGCCTGTGATTATCATACCGTCATAGCGGTTGTTTTTGATTTTATCAAACGTTGTATAAAAGTTCAGCAGGTGTTCTTCTGCCGTGTTTTTCGATTTATAAGTCGAGGTTTGCAAGAGGTCAATTTCAATTTGCAGAGGTGTATTCGACAGGCAGCGCAGGAGCTGTGTCTCCGTAACGATTTTTGTCGGCATAAGATTTAATATAACCAGTTTCAGCGGTCTTATATCTTGACTTGCCGCGCGCAAATCGGTCATAACAAAGATATTCTCACTGTCGAGTACAGCGCGCGCAGGCAGAGAGTCTGAGATTTTGATGGGCATAGGGAAGTCACGACCTTTCGAGTGTCTTTATATATATTATATCATATTTTCGTTGACGAAAATATGATATACGATCTAGTCAGATATAATATGCCGTCTACGGCATATTATATCATATATTTATTACCTTTTCAATAACCCGCAGGCGGCGGTAGATGGTTTCACAGATATTGTTAATTAAGATAAGCATTTTTTAGCTGTTTACCTATTGACAGCTCATGTTGGAAGTGGTATACTTTTAATACCGGTTATACATTCCATACTTTTATGACTAGGGGTGAATTAAATGAATTATCCAAGGGGTAAGTACGCGTGGACGGTTAAGGTGGGCGAAAAGGGACAAATTGTAATACCTAAAGAAGCCCGTGACGTATTTGATATTAATCCTGGTGACAGTCTCATTATACTTGGTGATGTTAAGAAAGGCATAGCGATACCGCCTAAAAATAAGATGGAAAATCTTATGACAATGCTTTTTAATGGTGAAATGCCAGAGAGAGGAGATGAAGAATGAGTGCTATTAAAATTACCAACCTATCAAAGAGATACGGCGAACTTACTGCAGTAGACAGCCTTAATTTGACTGTTGAGCAAGGTGAATTATTCTCCCTTTTAGGCGTAAACGGGGCGGGAAAAACCACAACGATTAAAATGCTGTCCTGTCTAATAAGGCCCACGGGCGGCGATGCGACGCTGCTTGGTAACAGCATCGTCTCAGCGCCTTATGCCGTGAAAAAGACTATCAACATCTCACCGCAAGAAACAGCCGTAGCCGCCAATTTATCGGTAATAGAAAACTTGGAACTCACAGCGGGGATATATGGTCAAGACAAAAGAACTGCCAAGAAAAACGCAAGCGAAATAGCGTCAAAGTTTGGATTGGAGAGTGTATTGAACAAAAAGGCTAAACGATTATCGGGCGGTATGCAACGACGGTTGAGTATTGCGATGGCCTTGATTTCCAATCCGCAAATATTATTTCTTGATGAACCCACTTTGGGGCTTGACGTACTTGCCCGCCGTGAATTATGGACGTCCATCCAAGCTCTAAAAGGAAAAGTGACAATCATTCTCACAACACACTATATGGATGAAGTGGAAACGTTATCTGACCGTATTGGAATAATGGTAAAAGGTAAATTAGCGGCGATTGGCACAGTAGCGGAATTAACGGAGCAAACCGGCACAACCAAGTTAGAGGACGCTTTTGTTGCCCTTGCAGGAGGTGCAAAATGAGGATTTTCTTGTTTGCAAACCGTAATACGAAAGAAGTTTTGCGCGATCCTATCAATCTTTTTTTCGGATTAGGATTCCCGCTGGTTTTGTTGGCGTTACTGTCAATCATCAATGCGAACATCCCGCCCGAGGCAGAAAATCCGATGTTCGAGATAAGCAACCTTGCGCCTGGTTTGGCCATGTTTGGATCCGTATTCATGGCATTGTTTGCGGGAATGATATTGGCTAAAGACCGCACTTCGTCATTCTTAACGCGTTTGTTTACCTCACCGATGACCTCAGCGGATTTCCTGTTAGGCTATACCGTACCGATGATAGTGATGACAGTGGCTCAAGCTGCGATGACTTTATTCGCCGCCTGTATTTTTGGGCTTCCAATTACGATTAACATCTTGCCTGCCATTTCTGTGGCAGCGATAACCTCTCTCTTATTTGTTGGAATAGGCCTGTTGTGCGGTAGCTTGATGAACGATAAAGCGGTAGGTGGTATTTGCGGAGCATTGCTCACAAATGTCGCGGGATGGTTGTCCGGGGTATTTATTCCGATTGATTTAATAGGCGGTGCATTTAAGACGATAACAAATATTCTGCCGTTTTATCACGGCGCAGAAGCGATACGAACAGTCTTGAACGGTAATTATAGCGAGGTTTTGCCGCATTTAGCTGTCGTATTGGGTTATACAGTTGTAATTTTTATAATTGCAATTATTGTTTTCCGGCAAAAAATGAGCGGTGATAAGATATAGGTAAAAACACTTGATTTTATTCGTATATCTTACTATAATATTAAACATAAGAAAGATGTGTACCAATGAATCGTTAGTCTGATTACCATTTAAGCCTGTAAGGGTTTGGTTTGTGCTGGAATTGGACTGATGCGGTTTGGGGATGATAGGCGTATTGTGCCTGTGTACCTTTATATGCGTTTGAGCGAAGTCTTTTCCTACACGGAAGAGAACTTTTTTATTTTGAAAGGATTGTATTTTATGAGTAGTATTATCAACATAGAAACCACCCGCTTAATCCTGCGCCCGTTCACCGAAGCCGACGCGGCTGCTGCAAGTTATAATAGCAAACAGCCGACTGTTGCTTATATTATGTCGGATATGGTGTTGGAAACTGAAGAGGCCGCTCTTAACTGGATACGTTGGATTAACAACGATATGTTTGATACTGATATTCCTTGCGTTGTCTTGGCAATAGAATTGAAACATAATAAGGCTTGTATCGGGCTGATTGGCGTTGCTCCGAAAAAAGAAATAAACAATGAGATAGAAATACTGTTTTCAATCGCCGACGAGTATCAAAATAACGGCTACGTAACCGAAGCGGGCAAAGCAATGATTGAATGGGTATTTAAAAAAACTAAACAGGATCACTTATCAGCTATTGTTAAGCCTAATAACAAAGCGTCCCGCCGTGTTATCGAAAAACTTGGTTTTGCTTATATTAGTACACGGACATTGCATTATGACGGCGCGGATTGTGAGTTTGACTATTTTCGTATAAACCGTTGAAACATTTCCCTATTCCGTGTATAATGATGTAAACAAGGAGGTATGTTATGCAGGTTCAATATTTGGGGACAGGCGCGTCGGAGGGAGTGCCCGGTATATTTTGCAACTGCGATATGTGCCATCACGCGCGCTTAGAGGGCGGCAAAAATGTGCGCCGCCGCGCTTCGATGATCGTTGACAAACAGCTTTTGATAGACATGCCCCCCGACCTTTATTCACAGTCGTTGATGTTCAAGGTCGACCTGTCTCTTGTCAAGAACATCTTAATCACCCACGCGCATTACGAACATTTTTATCCCGCAGAGCTGAGAAACATGCTCCGCCCCTACACAAAAATTGACGAAAATGTGAAGATATTCGGCAGCCGGCAGGTCAAATCAGCTTTGGAGAAATCAATGGACGATGATACCTTAAAGCGGCTGCGCAAACATTGTGAATTTGTCGAGGTATCTCTTTTTCAACCCTTTGAGTCGGACAACTATATTATAACGCCGCTTAAAGCGCGGCATTGCGAAGGCGCATATATATATCTTATAGAGTCGGGCGGACGTGTTATGCTTTATGCCAACGACACAGGGTTCTTCCCCGAGGAGACATGGGACTACCTCGCTGAAAAGACAATCCACCTTGTAAGTCTTGATTGCAATAACCCTATCAATAGCGATACGGTCAACCATATGACAATGGAAGATAATATCACCGTAAAACGCCGTATGTTCCAGCAAAAAAGCTCGAACAACCGCACGCGCTATGTCTCGACGCATTTCTCTCACAACGGCGGTCTGAGCCATACGCAGATAGATGAAAAAATGCGCTTGCACGGCATAACTGTCGCGTATGACGGATTGGAGTTGAGGGTGTAAATTAATGCCAAACAGCTTAACCGTCAACTATCAAGTCATCCCTGCCGTCAAAAACTTCCGCTGTCATAAGTACACCCAAGCGATAGCCATATATAAACCTTTCGACACCGGACAACATATTTATTTCTATCTGTGCGTCCGAAAATTCTTTGAGAATCTCTTTCTCCGGCTCATTCAATACGGCATACAGCTTATCCTCGCTGTCGGTCAGTTTTTTCATGGTGCGCCCGAAATGTGAATCCTTTTTGAAAGAGTGTACTTCAGGCGATATGTTACCGTAGGCAAATTCCTCTAAGATACTTTTCATGACGATTGCTCCTTTGCACATTCTTTATGCTTCAATTATAGTGCAATTTTATTCAACTGTCAATAGAAATGTGCAATTTTATTCAACTTTGGTTATAACGCACAAAATAGGAGGTAGTTTTTTGTGGAATATGACAAGTTTGCTGCTCTATGCAAGGCTAAAGGGACTACGCCAACGGCTTTGACGCTTAAAATAGGCTTGAGTAAAGGCAATGCTACAAGTTGGAAGAATGGCGGAAATCCGAGTGCCGATGTTTTGATTAAGCTAGCTGATGAGCTAGAATGCTCTATAGATTACTTGCTTGGCAGAACAGACGACCCGACACCGCCGCAGAAATAAAAAAAGGGCGGCTTTATGGCCTGCCGCCCCGTACTCGCTTTTTAGTTCTTTGTTCGAGGGATTACCTAGTGAACAACCCCTGTAAATGTGCCCGCATACTCCGATATCATACAATATAAATGCTCATGAGTCCTGCATACAAAATAATCAGTACGAATATAAACGCACATGTATTGCCCGCTAGAGTTGGGGTAAATGTAGTGATTAATACAATCAAATGTGGAAAACAGGCGTCCGCCTTTTTCATGTATATTGTTAGACATAAGCGACAAATCAAGATCGTTAATATCTATCCCGTCAAAATCGCATATGATGCTTATCTCGTTTCCCGAGTCTTGAGCTTCAGAAAGCCTGATGTCATTCATCACCTCCGCAAGCATTGCTTCGAAATCTTCCACGAATTCCGCGTTTCCTGCTCGATCTTCAAATATCTCGGGATAATCGAGGCGCTGTTGAGTCCGCGCCTCACACACAGAAGCTTCAATCTCTCTCTTTTCCGCATCCGTAAAATTATCTATATAATATTGGGAGCGGACAATAACGATACACGTTTCACACGTATTAATGTAATCACTCTCAACTGCAAAAGCACTGCCTGTAAGTATAAGACCAACGCAAACCACCAAGCTGATAATCCTGCGGCTTTTAAGATTTTTCATTTTGAACAACCTCTCTTAAATGTATATTTGTTTTTCACGTTTGCGAGTATCCGCATTGCCCAGCAGGGCAACCTGCCCTACCTCAAATTCCACAGCACATAGAACCACCCCTCATAACATATTCGGCTTAGTGTTTATTATATACTATAGGAGGGGTCGATTTTTGTCAATATAAAAGGAGTGAATGGGCATATTTAAAGAATAAAAGGGCGGCTTTATGGTCTGCCGCCCCGTACTCTCATAATGTCCGCAAAATGTTTAAGTTCTTCTATATTATTTATTCCGTTACCGTGCGCTATCAACCCGTCTTGTAAATTAGCCGGCAGAGTATCGAAATACTCTCTCGCATTGGCGTCGGTTTCCAATAAATCATGAATATTGCTGGATCGCATATTAATCGTCCTTTCCGCAGCCGCGCGTCAGCATATAATTAAATAGTCTTATCTTATCGCGCGGCAAGGAATGATAAGACGATTATTTATATAATCAGGATAGTCTGAAACTTGTTTCAGACTACTCACCTCGCGGTTATTATGTGCGTAAAAGAGAGAAACATTCGCAAGCAGCCCGTGAGGATAATGTTACATAGAGAAATAAATGAAAACGCAGTAAAGTTGTTCCTTCTTTAAAAACATTCTCTGCTTGACGCTTACTCCCCTATTGGTTATAATACCAATGTACTTATTTTATTTATATTTGGTAAGATGGAGGTATCCTATGAAACGAATCTTTTACGCGACGATTATTGCCATATCTATTCTATCGCTTACTGCCTGTAGCCCCAAAGATGCCATAACTGCAGAAGAATTCACGTCTCGTATGATTGAGGCGGGATATTCTGTAGAAAAAATGGATGAAAGTACGATTGCTTCCGGAGCGGAATCCTATCTGCTTGCGAGCTGCGGAGATTTTATAATAGAATTTATTATACACGAAACTGTAGCGGGCGCAAGGTCAATGTTTAATGAGGTGAAGCTTTACTTGGAAGACACCAGAGAAAACTCAGCATCTACCAGAGAAATGAATGTTTCGAACTATAACAGATTTGCTCAGACTACCGGCGGACGCTACTCAGTTGCTTCCAGGATTGATAATACAGTTGTTTATGTGATTACAAGCTCAGAAAACAAAGACGATGTAAACACTACATTAGCGCTTTTGGGCTATTAAAATCTTTTGCTTGACATTCCCTCCCCTATTGGTTATAATACCCCTTGCACCTATTGGCAGTGTGAACACGATCTAAGAGCGAGGTGATACCATGCTTTTCGATTTACGTGACTTAAAGCATTATCCGGGCAAAAGCCAGTCCTTTTCATATGAGTTGAAAGTACCGGAGTTTCAAAGCGAAAATCAGGCTCCCCTCCAAGTTTCGGGCATCGTAAAAAATGTCTCCGGCGTTTTGATGCTTGATGGTGAGTTAAGTGGTAATCTTGACCTTGTGTGCGACAGATGCGGATCTCTCTTCGAGAGTGAGAAAACATTTCTAGTATCGTATACGCTGATCGAGAAATACAAAGACGAGGACAACGTGTTCGTTCTGAGCGGCGACACCGTAGAGCTTGATGATATCTTTCTCCCCGAGCTTATACTCAACATGGATATGAAAATTCTCTGTGACGAGGATTGCGACGGCGGAGAGTTCGGCGGGTTTATCAGTTGATAGGCTCCCCTTTACATTACCCCCTTTGGCTACATGGGTCTTTTGGTATATGTTTTATAAATTAGCTATTAACGATAGCTTTTGAAAGGAAGAAATATAATGGCAGTCCCAAAGAGTAAAATTTCAAAACAACGCCGCAACTTGCGCCGCAGTTCGCATTGGAAGCTCGAAGCCCCAAATCTCGTTCTGTGCAAATGCGGAGAGTATTCACTTCGCCACAGAGCTTGTAAGGCTTGCGGAATGTACAAAGATCGCCAAGTCATAGAGGTGGGGGAAGATAAATAATCCTCTGATAACTGGTGTCAGAAATGGCAGTCCGGCGGCGCGCGCGGGTCTTGTGACCGGTGCGCGTTTAGTGCGCATAAACGGCAAGCCAATCCGCGATGTGCTGGATTACAGGTTTTACAGCTATGACCGCAAATTAGAAATGGCTGTCGCAGGTCCGCACGGTGTAATCCGATACTACCATATCACACACGCCGAGGGGGGCGATCTTGGGCTGGAGTTTGACTCGCCGCTGATGGATGAGCAAAAACATTGCCAAAACAAGTGTATATTCTGCTTTATCGACCAGCAGCCGCCCAACATGCGCAAAACATTGTATTATAAGGATGACGATGTGCGGCTTTCATTTTTGCAAGGCAACTATATTACGATGACAAACCTTGACGATGAGGATATAGACCGTATTATAGAGCAGCGTATCTCTCCCCTGCGCGTATCCATCCACGCCACCGACCCTGCCGTGCGCTATGATATGTTAAACCACCGCAATGCCGGATTATGCCTTGATATACTTAGACGGCTGGCGAATGCCGGTATTAAACTGCATGCGCAAATCGTCGTGTGCCCGGGCATAAACGACGGTGAAGTTTTAACAGAGACGCTGAAAGACTTAACGTTGATCGGCGCGTTAAGCATAGCTGTTGTACCTGTAGGGCTGACTAAGTACCGTGAGGGGCTTTTTCCATTAACTCCTCTTTCGCCGGAAAATGCGCGCGACTGTATCGAACGCGCCGAAGAGTTCCAGCGCGTATACTGCGCCGACGAGTTGTTTCTCACGGCGGGGTTTGAAATTCCACCCGCCGAGTATTACGACGACTACCCTCAGCTTGAAAACGGCGTGGGTCTGTTGAGTTTGTTCGCGGATGATTACTTATATGCCGCCGAGGGGCGAATCCCAAAGGGCGAGAGCGTATCAATAGCTACCGGCACGGCGTTTGCGCCGTTCCTAAAGGAGCTTGTCCCTGAAAATGTCATCATATATGACATAAAGAACCACTTCTGGGGCGATACGGTAACGGTTGCAGGGCTGATTACAGGTAAAGATCTGATAGATCAGCTAATCGGCAAAGATTTGGGTGAGCGTCTGCTAATCCCTGCGAATATGCTGCGTCATGTCAGCAATGTATTTTTAGACGACCTGACAGTCGAAGATGTTAGAAATGCGCTGAATGTACATGTGACGGTCGTGCCGCCGTACGGCGAGGCGCTGGTAAATGAGCTCTACAATTAGCTTATAATCGTTAATAGTCCATTGCTAATTGAATGAAAGGGGTCGGCTGCAATGAAAAAGTGGATTGCAAAGTATTACAGGGTGATAATCGTTATAGCGATTATCGGCGCAACCGCCAACACGCTGTATACATTATACCCTGCTTTGTCAGGCAGAGGCAATTTGTCGAGTTTAGAGACAATTTCAGTCGTTGCCACTATGGGCGGTATTGCTCTTCTTGCGCTTGCACTGATCCTCTCCGCAATAGACAGCCGCCGCAAAAAGAAAGCAAAACAAAAGGAAGAATACCCAAATGCCAAATAAGCCTGTAGTCGCCATTGTTGGACGCCCTAATGTGGGTAAGAGTCTGCTTTTTAATAAGCTTATCGGACGCCGTGTCTCAATTGTCGAGGACACACCCGGTGTTACGCGCGACCGTATCATAGCCGATGCCGAGTGGCGCGGGCGCGTCTTTTCTGTTGTAGACACCGGCGGTATTGAGCCCCGCACGGATGATGAGATGCTGAAGTTCATGCGCCGCCAAGCGGAGATTGCTATAGAGAACGCCGATGTAGTGATACTTATAACCGATGTCAGAACAGGGCTGACTTCAGCCGACACGGATGTGGCGCTCATGCTGCAAAAGTCTAAAAAGCCAGTAATCCTAGCTGTTAACAAGTGCGACACCCCCGGACCGGTCAGTTCAGATGTATATGAATTTTATAATCTGGGCTTGGGCGAGCCTAATCCTATATCGGCGATGCACGGCATGGGTACGGGCGACCTGCTCGATGCGTGCTTGGAACATTTCCCGCCCGAGGAGGATGAATCCGTCGATCCTGAAATCATTTCGGTTGCTGTTATTGGCAAACCGAACGTTGGCAAGTCGTCGCTGATAAACCGCATACTCGGGCACGAGCGTGTTATCGTGTCTGATATTCCGGGTACGACGCGCGACGCGACGGACTCGTATTTTGAAAACAAACACGGCAAGTATAATTTTATAGATACTGCGGGCATGCGCAAGAAGTCAAAGGTAAACGAGAGCGTGGAGTATTACAGCGTACTCCGCTCTGTCATGGCGGCCGAGCGCGCGGATGTATGCCTTATTATGCTTGACGCACGTGACGGCGTTACCGAACAGGACACGAAGGTCGCGGGTATCGCGCACGAAGCCGGCAAAGCGTGTATCATCGTCGTCAACAAATGGGACTTGATTGACAAAGATACTCATACAATGGACAATATGCGCGAGCGCATACGCGCCGATCTGGCATATATGCCATACGCGCCGATTATATTTATATCGGCGCAGACGGGACAGCGCGTCGAGCGCATGTTTGAGCTGATAAACTATGTGTCACAGCAAAATTCCATGCGCATATCTACCGGTATGCTAAACAATATCCTCTCAGACGCGACGGCTCGCGTACAACCGCCCACGGACAAAGGCAAACGGCTGAAAATCTACTATATGACCCAAGTCGGCGTAAAGCCGCCGCATTTCGTGATATTCGCCAATGAGATAAAATTGTTTCATTTCTCATATCAGCGATATATCGAGAACCAACTGCGCCGGACATTCGGGTTCGAGGGCACGCCAATAAAGATAACAATCAGGCAAAAAGGCGATGATTATATTGAGTAGCAAAACACCCGCCGTCTACGGGCGGCACCCCCTTTACGAAAGAGCCAGGGGTTGGTGTGCAGTATTGATTTAAAGGAGGAATCAATCAATGAGCAAAAAGAAAGAGGTCAACAGATTCCAAATAATTTTGGAAGAAAAACACGATATGATGTCTAGCAACAGGATACTGCGAGATAATGAAACAGGAGTGTTATATCTTTACCATGCATGGGGGTATGGCGGAGGATTGACGCCGTTGCTCGACTGTGATGGCAAGCCTGTAACTGATAGAAAAGAATAAGTATTTTCTACTTCCTCCACCCTCTTTAGAAAAGAGGGTGCCGTCCGCTGACAGCAGGTGTTTAATTTCACTGCGGGACAATTGCCATCATCCCCTTCAAAAAAACAGGCAGCCACACAAGGCTGCCTCTATAACAAGACAGGAGGACATACACTTTGATCTACATCAACCTTGGCATTGTTGCCGTTATATCATACTTATTAGGCAGCTTTAACACGGCGGTCGTCGTGTCTAAGACACTTCTAAAGGACGATATACGCGGTCACGGCAGCGGCAACGCCGGCGCGACCAACGCCCTGCGCGTTATGGGTAAAAAACTCGCCGCGCTGGTGGCGGCGGGTGATATATTAAAGGGCGTTATTGCGGTATTGATCGCAAGTTGGATGTTTTTAGACACCGAACATTATAATCTGGCGCGCATGATCGCCGCCGCATTTGTGGTGCTTGGGCATGTTTATCCTGTATTTTTCAAATTCAAGGGCGGGAAAGGCGTTGCCACCACAGGCGCTATAATACTTGTTTTAGATTGGCGCGTATTCCTTATATGTGCCGCGATTTTCTTTATAATAACGGCGGCAACACGTATATCCGCCATAGGCTCTATGCTTGGCGTAACCAGTATGCCCTTCTCGTTTTGGTTCTTTGGCAAAGACCCCATAACGATCAGCGTGTCCGCTGCAATCTCACTGTTCGTGATTTTCTTACACAGGGAAAACATAAAGCGTATGATAAACGGGACAGAGAACAAGGTGTTCAGCAAAAAGGAGAAATAAGTATAAAAGTGGCAACAAAAATAAAAGTGAGGGCTACGCATGAATATATTACTACTGCCGTTCCGCATTATTTGGGGACTTATCAGTTTTATATTTAACTTGACTGGTCGCTTGCTTGGAATTGTTATAGGGATTGCGTTAATGGCTATCGGATTGATTTTGACTATTACGGTGATTGGCGCAATTCTTGGCATACCATTACTGATTGTGGGATTATTGCTTATTATCAGGTCGTTATTCAAGTAAGAGAAACTTAACAAAAAATTTCGGAGGGACTACAGAATGAAACGCGCAAAAATTCTACTAGCTTTATCATTAACCGTTATTATGTTATTTGTTATTGGCTGTACAAGGTCAAATGATTCAGCAAGCGATTCAGAGAATAGCTACACTTGGTTAAGAGAGGGCGAAACACTCAATGAAGAGGGCTTGCGTTTTTCAACAGGTGAACTTAGCAATCTTGTTATCAACACAATTAATGATAGCATAAACATCAGAACTCATAATAGAGATTATATTCTTGTTGAATATGCGCCCCTTCCTCCGATTCAAGGCGGTAATCAAGGCAACCTTGCACATCATTACCCTATTTCGCCGCGGTACGTGTATATAGATGGTCACATAGAAATATTTAAAGAAGTGGCTTTAGAACCCGGTACTGCTATTCGTGGCGGCGATATAACCATTTTTGTGCCAACATATGATGGAATAATGTTTGATGGCCTTATCTTATCAACCACTATTGGAAGCATTGAAATGAATGGTTTTAATGCTGATGCTGTTACAATTAACACAGATAATGGGAGCTTAGTTATTGAAAATATAAACATTGAAAACAACTTAACTATTCACGCCACAATTGGAAGCATTGATATACGTAATTCCCATATAGGGGGCATTTTATCTGCCACTACATCAAATGGGGACGTAAGGCTTGCCAATGTTGATACGGATATCACGTCAATCTAATTTGCCTCCAGTGTCTCCAAGAATGCAGCGAAGTTATCGAGGTCAAAGAGATTTCGTTTCAAAACCTTGGAAAAGGGGAGTTTGTTCTCGGTTTTCGCTTTGTATTCTTT
>Ga0123353_10004454_pt1 | contig 18043 bp, 13 predicted proteins | sample TergutLab28metaG_3_FD_92763 | JGI IMG/M metagenome (GOLD analysis project Ga0123353, IMG submission 92763) | Labiotermes labralis P3 segment gut microbial communities from Petit-Saut dam, French Guiana - Lab288 P3 | ecosystem: Host-associated > Arthropoda: Insects > Digestive system > Gut ... | reverse complement strand
GAGACGGAGCGGTTGCAGGTCAGCTTCGGGCGCATCCGGGATGTGATGGCGATTGCGGCGTGAATTTGGACAAAAGAATAACCACAAGGGCTTAGGGCCCTTATGGTTAATCGTAATGGTGCGGACAAGAGGACTTGAACCTCCACCGAGTTGCCCCGACTAGAACCTGAATCTAGCGCGTCTGCCAGTTCCGCCATGTCCGCACAAATACTTTACTGAGTATAACACAAGCCATGTGGATTGTCAAGATAATTTATTCAAATTTTTGTGGATTTTTGCAGCCGGCATACCCGCGCCCGCCCCCGCATAAATATCAATAGCAGCACGTGGAAAGAAAGGACGGGTTATGGGATGGATGATTATGGAAAAGAGCTTGGATTCAAGACTTCGCAGTCGCGCTACGAGGACGTGCGCGCCTTGCGTGAGCAGCGTCGCCTGGAGCGGGAAAACGACCGTCGCAGGAGCCAGAAAAATACGCGTGAAAAAAATCGGCCGGGCGCGCGCATAAAAACGCAGGAGGATCCCTACGCGGATATCCCCCCTTATGAGAATTATGTCTACGACGACTTTGAGCGCGAGGATCCGCCCAAAGGATCCCTAACGCGGGTGGTGCTTACCCAGGCGCTGGTGTGCGCCATATTGCTGGGGGGGCTGTTCCTTTTCCAGAAAACCGCGCCGAACATCTACCGGCAGCTGAAAATGGCCTATACCCAAGTAATGCAGACCGATATGAGCGCCAGGGAGGTTTGGGCGGCGGCGGCGCGGGTCTTCAAAAATCTGCGGGAGGAGGTCTATGTGGCAGCACCCTATACCAGCCAGCCCGCAACACAAGCGCCCACAAAGCCTGAAACTGAACTCACATCGGAATCAGTGGAAGCCATGGGCGGTATGGACCTAAGCGCCGCCTACGCCGAAAGCAACTGCTCCTGGGCCCCGCTGCGCACCACCGTGCGCAGCTACCCGCCCATTGAGGCCGGCCGCGTGACATCCACCTTCGGGTACCGCGCGCATCCCACCACCGGCGGGGACAATATCCACACGGGCCTCGACATCGCGGCGGACCTGGGCACGCCCATCCATGCCGCGTTTTACGGCGTTGTGGCCGAAACCGGTACGGGAAAGGAATACGGGAACTACATCATCCTCGAGCACGCGGGCGGCCTGCGCACGCTGTATGCCCATTGCGACGAGGTGCTGGCAGAGGAGGGTATGGTACTGCGCGCGGGCGACGTAATCGCCCTGGTGGGCTCCACGGGGACCTCCACCGGGCCGCACGTACATTTTGAGGTGCGCCTCAACGGGATGCGCTGCGACCCGGGTGAGGTGCTAATGTACAATTTACAATGAACAATGCACATTGTTGATGGGCTTTGCCCATACCAATTTCAATCGGCGATAGCCGCAACCATATTTGTACATTGTACATTGTACATTGTAAATTGGAGGAAACATCCATCACCATAAAAACCAAGATACCCGTCACTGTCAGCGTGTATTTCGCGGCGATGGCGGCGCTGTGTTTCGCGGCGGGCGCGGCGCGGTTCATCCTGATGGGGTTTGGCTTCGCCCTGCTGCACGAGATGGGGCATCTGGCGGCGCTTGCCCTGTGCGGCGGGCGCCCGAGCCGTATCTGCCTCACGGCTGCGGGCATGCGCATTGAACGCCCGCCGGAGCTTGCCCTTGGCTTCCGGCAGGAAATCGCCATTGCCTTCGCGGGGCCCGCGGTGAGCCTGCTGCTTGCGGGCGTATGCTTTCTGCTGCATCTCGCGTTCCCCAGCCGCTTTTTTTCCGCGTCTTTTTTCCTGAACCTGGGGTTCGGATTGTTCAATCTTCTGCCTGCGCGCCAGCTGGACGGCGGGCGGACGCTGTTCTATGCCCTCAGCCGCCGCATGCAGGAGCCTGCCGCACAAAAAATTGTGCGCGCCGCCTCGCTGGCCTGCCTGTTCCTGGCAGTCTTCGCGGCGGCGCTGATGTTTTTGCGGCACGGGTTCAATTTGTCGCTTGTTGTGGTTATATTGTATTTGGCGGTGTGCGTTTAATCATAACCTCTTGAGAAATTGAACTCCCCCACATAGGCCGCTAAAAATTGCAAACCTCTTTGCGTGACAAGGCATCTGCGGCCCCCTCTTGGAGGGGGCTCCTGACGACCAAATTAGCAACTGCTAATGGCTGTCGTCAGAATCCCCCTCCGAGAGGGGGACAATAACGCCATGGCAGTATGAAAGTTTCGCAATTTTTATCCTGTTATAAGGGGGAGTAGTTAATCCTAGATTAACCCCTTTTTTCTCAACCCCGCTTCGATCCCGGGCCGAAGCAGCGCGTTCTCCTCCCGGATTTTATCCACGCCCAGGGCACTCAGCTGCTTATCCATTTCTTTCATGATGTTGGCGAAGATCAACCCCTCCGCGGCGGACACATAGGCGATGCGCAGGCGCTCGGCGCTCATGCCCTTGCCGACGAGGTTGCGCTGCAACGCCTCCATGCGCTCCTTCATCCAAACGTTGCCCGCGATGTAGTGGCAGTCGGTGGGCAGGTGGCACGCGCCCACGAATACCGCGCCCGCGCCCAACCGCAGGGCCTCTAAAACAAAATCTTTGTCCACGCGGCCCGCGCACATGGTCCTTATGACGCGGATGCGGGGCGGGTATTCGAAGCGGCTCGTGCCCGCCAGGTCAGCACCCGAATAGCAGCACCAGTTGCACAGGAACCCCATGATCTTCTCCTCTGGATTATGCGCCAGCGCGGCTCGAATTTGCGCGAAAATCTGCGCGTCGGAAAAATGCATCTGGTCGATGGCGTCGGCGGGGCAGTCCGCCACGCACGTGCCGCAGCCGTGGCACATGGCGGGGTTGATGGACATGGCCTCCCCCTTGCCACCGGAGGTCGCGCCATAGGGGCAGACCTTCTGGCATACGGTGCAGTTGGCCTTGGGCCGCAAGCATTTATCCGGGTTGACCTTCGCTACGATGGGCTCGATCTCCACGATCTTTTTCGATAGGATCGTCGCCGCCCGGCCCGCAGCGCCGCTGCCCTGGGAGACGCTGTAGGGGATATCCTTCAGGCCCTGGCAGGCCCCCGCGTAGAAAATGCCGTCCACCGGGGCGTCGTTGGGCTTAAGCTTGGGGTGGCTTTCCAGGAAAAAACCATCGGTGCCACGGGTCACGTGCAGGATGCGGGCCAGGTCGTCCGTGCCAGCGGAGGGCACCCCCGCCGTACTCAGAATTACCAGCTCCGCCTCAATGTCCACGGCCTCCCCGAGGATCGTGTCGTCCAGCCGGATGATGAGGTTGTTGTTTTTGGTTTCCATGACCCTGTGCGGCCTGCCCCGGACAAAGCTCACGCCCAGCTCCCGGGCGCGGCGATAAAATTCCTCGAAGCCCTTGAAGTTGGTACGCATGTCCATGTAGAGGATATAAACTTCGGTATCCGGCTCATGCTCTTTGATGAGAATCGCGTCCTTGATGGCGTACATGCAGCAAAAGCCGGTGCAATATTCGTGCTTGGTGATGTCCCGAGAGCCGACGCACTGAATGAACGCCACGGTCTTCGGGTGCTTGCCGTCCGAGGCCCGCACCACTTCGCCGCCCGTCGGGCCCGCCGCGTTGATGAGCCGCTCGGCCTCCAGCCCGGTGACCACGTTGGGGTACTTGCCGTAGCCCCAGAGGTTGTTTTCCTCGGGCTTGTATTCGTCAAAGCCGGTGGCCACGGTGATGGTGCCCACCTCCAGCTCGATTTCCTCTGGCTTCTGCTCAAAGTCGATGGCGCCGCGGCCGCCGCAAGCCTCCACGCATTTGTAGCAGTCGATGCAATGCTCCCTGTCGATGGAATAAATCAGGGGTACTGCCTGGGCGAAAGGCACGGAAATCGCCCGCCGGGTGCCCAGGTTCATCTCCCAGGCGTTGGGATATTCCACGGGGCAGACATCCGCGCATTCCCCGCAGCCGGTGCAGTTTTTCGCGATGACATAACGGGGATTCTTCCGGATGCGCACCTTAAAATTCCCGATAAAGCCGTCCACGTGGAGGATGTCCGCGAAGGAGATCACCTCAATGTTGGGGTTGCGGGCGGCTTCCACCATCTTGGGGCCCTCGATGCAGATCGAGCAGTCCAGGGTGGGAAAGGTTTTGTCCAGCTGGGCCATGTGTCCGCCGATGCTCTCGTCCTTTTCCACAAGATAGACCTGGTAGCCCATATTCGCCATGTCCAGGGCGGCGTTGATACCCGCGATGCCCCCGCCGACGACCATGGCTCTATTGGTCACCGGGACCTGAAAGCGGGTCAGGGAGTCCAGCAGCCGTGCCTTCGCCAGGGAGATTTGAATAATCTCTTTTGCTTTTTCAGTGCCTTCGCGCTTATTTTTATGGCACCAGGAGCACATCTCACGGATATTGGCCATTTCGAACAGGAAGGGATTCAATCCCGCCTCCTCCACGCATTTGCGGAAGGTGGGCTCGTGCATCTTCGGGGAGCAGGCCGCCACCACCACCCGGTTGAGCTTATGCTCGGCGATGGCCTTCTTGATCTCGTTCTGCCCGGGGTCGGCGCAGGTGTAGCGGTTTTCCATTACGCACACGACGTCCGGCTGGGTTTTGGTAAACTCCATAACCTGGGCGATGTCCACCGTATTCGCGATATTCGCGCCGCAGTAGCAGATGAATACGCCGATTCTTGGCTGTTCTTGTATCATGCTTCTACCTCCGCTTCCAGACTTTTTAATGCTTCGCGCGCCTTTTGCGCGTTTTCAGCTGAAAGCTCCCGCTGCAGCCCCGAGACAGACGTAAGCTTCTCTAACCCCCTGTGCCAGGCCCCGGAATTCACGGGCGAGTGGCGGATCGCCGTGCGTTCGATTTTTATCGCGCCCTCTGCGGGGCAAACCTGCGCGCAGGCCCCGCAGTAGATGCAATGCATATCTTTTACGAACACGTTCCCGTCAACCATATCCATGGCGTTCACAGGGCAGACATCCATGCAGCGGCGGCAGCCTTCCGGGCATCGCTCTGTTCTAATTTTGATAGATCCTTCGATAAATTTCGTTACCTCAATGGCGTCCGCCGGGCACTCGTACCAGCAGATCTGGCAGCCCGCGCACAGCTCTTTTTTGATATCAGCGCCACCATTGACCGTAATAATGCCCAGTGGGCATGCTTTTTCGCATTTCTTGCAATCCGCCGGGCACTTCGCGCTGTCGGCTATGATGTCCCTGGTCAGCACGGGGAAGACATCCTTCGCCACGGCGGGAATTTCCTCGCTGCCGTTGGTGATGATCTTGATTGCCGAAAAGGGGCATACCACCGCGCAGATGCCGTGAAAATCGCATTTGCTCTCGTCGATGTCCGCAAGCGGGGGCTGCGCCTTGCCGTCTTTATCCGGCTGGGGCACGAGGGAGATGGCGTCCCTTGGGCAGGCAAGCCCGCACAGCTCGCAGCCCTTGCACAGGCTTCGGTCCAGGCGCAGGGCAAAGCGCTTCGTGTAAAGCACCTGCCCAACCTCCAGCATATCGCCGATTTCTTTTTTATATCGTTTCATTATTGACCCCCTAAATACCGCAGCATGGACCCGGCGGCGGTTTTCCCCGTGAGAATCGCCTCGATGAGGCTCGCGCCCGCCGCCGCGTCGCCCCCGGCGAAGACGTTGGGCAGGTTCGTCTCGAGGGTATACGGGTCCGCCAGCACGGCGCCCCGGAATTTATCCACGCCCTCGTTGAGGAACCGCAGGTCCGGCGCCTGGCCAATGGCGGTGATGACCATGTCCGCTTCGGCCGTGAGCGTTTTTTTCTCGTCGAACACGGGATTGAAGCGTTTGTCCTGGTCGAAGACGGAAACGCACCGGATAAACTCCACCGCCGTGACCGTTCCGCCATCGCCTAAGATCGCCTTCACTCCCCAGGAGGGGTTAATCTCCACGCCCGCGGCCAGGGCCTCGTCAATTTCCCATTCGTGGGCTGGCATGGTCCCGCGGTCCTCCAGACAGAAAAGCTTTACGCTTTGCGCCCCGCATCGAATCGCGGCGCCGGCGGCGTCCGCGGCGACATTGCCCCCGCCGATGACGACGACATTCGTTCCGACCTCGGCATGGCCTGTCAGGTTATATTGCCGCAGGAAATCCAGCGCCGGCACAACTCCCAGGAGCTGTTCTCCCTGCGCGCGTAATTCCCGGTTCTGGAACGCGCCGGAAGCGACGAATATCACGTCATCGCTTTCCAGCAGCCCATTAAAGAAATCCCGGTCCACGGTTGTATTGGTACGGAACTCGACGCCCAGGTCCTTGATCTTGGCAATTTCGGCCTCCACGATATCCTTCGGCAGGCGGTAGCTCGGGATGCCCGTCTTCATCATGCCGCCAAGCTCGGGAAGGCTTTCGTATACCGTGACGGATACGCCAGCCCTGGCCAGCGCCCAGGCGGCGGTCAGCCCCGCGGGCCCCGAGCCGATGATGGACGCCCGCTTTCCGGCGTATTCGGGCTTGGCGTTGATCCCGGGGGCGGGATGCTTAACGGCGCGCGCAAACGAGGCTTTGATCGCGTAGTCCTCTTCCCCGGGGCGCAGGCAGATCCAGCTGTAGCTGACGGGGAAGGGCATGCCGTCTGCCAGCGCCGCCAGGGATTCGTCGAAATCCTTTGCGAGGAAGGCGTCCACGTCCGCGTCGCCGCGGATGAGCTCCTTGAGGGCCTGCATGACCTCGTGGACCTTCACGCCCTGGGGGCAGTGCTTGGTGCACAGCGTGCAGGCGGAGCAGAACAGGAACGCGCTGCTTTGCGGCAGGCTGCGGATGCCCAGCTTCGCAAGCTCCAGGATTTTATTCGGCCTGTAGATGCCGATGAACCTGGAAATGGGGCAGGCCGCGGTGCATGTGCCGCACTGGTAGCAATACTTCAGGGTCTCGCCGTATTTCCCGGCAAGCCTGTGCTTGAACGAGGGGTCTGCCCGGTGGGTTTGTCCCATGTGTTATATCACACCCTTGCTAGATATTAGAGTTTAGATGGTAAATGTTAGTTCCCTTGCCTGTAGGGGCGGCCTGTGGGCTGCCCGGGTTTTATATGGAGGTTCATTAAGGCGCGGGTGGCCCACAGGCCACCCCTACATCCCGCCGCTTTGCTTCCGCTTCCTCCCGCACAACTTCCCTCACCTGCGCAAGAAACCTGGCCACATCCTCTTTTTTGCCGTAGATCAGCGCAAAATCATCCTCCTGGGGGATAGAAGTGAGCGCAAAATCCGCCGGGGGCAGGCGCAGCCAATCGCTTTGCACCCGGACCCAGTAAGCGCCGGCCGGCACGCCAGCCCGCACATGGGTAGGCCTCAACGCATGATGCGGCACGGAACACGAACACGACTGAGATTCACACTCCTGATTCATCCCGCCGCCTCCGTGAGGGCAGCCAGGGCTTCCACGGCCCGGATGCGCGCCTTTTGCGAGAGCAGGTCGTTGGTGGTCAGCTCCAGGGCCTGTTCGGGGCACCACTCGACGCAGGCCGGGCCCTGCTCCCTGTTTTCGCACAGGTCGCACATGCGCACGGTCCCGGCATCCAGGGCGATCGCGCCGAATTCGCAGGCCTTGACGCACCAGCCGCAGCCGTCGCAGCGCTGGTCGTCCACCCGGATGACGCCGGTTTCCTCCGACTGCGCCAGGGCCTTGCGGGGGCAGGCGGGCACGCAGGGGGCGTCCTCGCACAGCCTGCAATTGAGCGCGGCGTTGGTGTGGGGATAGATCCGCACTACGCGGATGCGCGATTTCGTGGGGTTGAAGGCTTTGCAGTGCTCCATGGAGCAGGCGTATTCGCAGATGCGGCAGCCGACGCACTTGCCCAGGTCCACGCTGACGAATTTGTTGCCCATTACACCTCCCCCCCTTCCTCGATTACATAAGCGGAAAGGCTCAGCTCCGCGAGCTTTTCTTTCTTTGGCACGCCGGCTCTCGTCCAGCCCCGGGCCTCGTAGTAGCCGTCGAGCATGAGGTCGAGCTCCTCCTGCGTGACCACGGAGCCCTTGGCCACGCCGGCGGGGATCGGGTCTTTTTTGATGCGGCCGGGCAGGAAGGCGTCGTCGGCCCGGGTCATGCCCTCGCGGATATTGAACAGCCGGGCGAGGTTGCTCATGCGCTCGCCCGCCTGCCGCAGCTCCTCGCCGGTCATCGGGATGCCGGTGACGAGGGTATAGAGTTTCGCGATTTCGTCGTGGCCCTTCCAGATATTCCGGGTGAATTTGCAGATGATCATGGAATCGACGATGCAGTAAAAATCCTCGTCGCCCATGACAAGCGGGCCGCGCCCGGCCTCGGCCTTGAAGCGGTCCACCTTGCCGGTGAGATCCCATCCGTAGCTGCCGTGGCGCTGGTGATCGCCCCCCCTGCGGGAGACCGCGTAGCCCAGGGCCGCCGTTTTGAGGCCCCTGATATCGTAGCCGGTGAGCTCCAGGCCCTTGATGTGCATGGCGAAATGGTCGGCGCCCCGCCCAATTTTCTCCGCCGCGCGCATCACGCCTTCGGCCATCATGTCGCCGATATCTTCCCGCAGCGCCATTTTGCGCAGCAGCTCCACCATGGCCTCGCCGTTGCCGAAATTCAGCTCCAGCCCGCCGGTGTCCTCCTTCGTGATCAGCCCGCGCTCGTAGCATTCCATGGCGAACCCAACCACGATGCCCGCGCCGATGGCGTCCATGCCATAAATATTGCAGTATTCGATGGCCTTAATGATGGCGTTCATGTCGTCCACGCCGCAGTAAGGGCCGAAGGCCATCATCGGCTCGTATTCCATGCGGGAAACGGAGCCCTTGAACTTGCCCTCCCGCGCCTTTGCCACGTGCTCGCAGCGGCAGGGGCAGGCCGAGCAGCCCTGGATTTTCGTCAAATATTGTTCCCTGAGCACCTCGCCGCTGACCTTTTCCGCGCCCTCAAAGGAGGCCTCGCGGAAATTCCGGGTGGGCAGCGCCGCCTGGGCGTTGTGGATGAGCATATTAGCGGGGGTACCGTACACCCGGTACTTTGCTGTCAGGGGGCCCTTCGCGCGTTCGTGCAGGTCGCGGCTGAGCGCCATGAGGCCCTCGGGGTCGGCGGCGGAAACGTCTTTGGTGCCCCGCAGGGCCACCGCCTTGAGGTTCTTCGAGCCCATCACGGCTCCCAGACCCGTGCGGCCCGCCGCCCTGAAACGGTCGTTAATCAGGCAGGCGAGGCGGTTGAGGTTCTCCCCGGCCTGGCCGATGCCGGAAACCCGGATATTCTGGTCCCCCAGCTCGTCCCGGATCATCTGCTCGGCGTCCCAGGTGCTTTTGCCCCAGAGCTTCGCCGCGCCGCGGATCTGCACCGCGCCGTCGTCAATCCAAAGATACACGGGCTTTTGCGCCCTGCCGGTGATGACGAGGATGTCGCAGCCTGTCATGCGCAGCTCCGCTCCCCACTGGCCCGTGGAGTAGGATTCCCCCAGCAGGCCCGTCGCGGGGGATTTCGCGAATACGCCGAACTTCGACGCGGCGCAGGGCACGATGGTGCCCGAAAAAGCGCCTGTGACGTAGATCAGCGGGTTGCCGGGGTCAAAGGCGTCCAGCCCCGGCTCGAGGTGGTCCATCAGCATTTTGACGCCAAAGCCGGTGCCGCCGATGTAATCCTTCGCGAAGTCTTCGTCAAAGCGGGCGGTTCTGTGCCCGCCTGTGGTCAGATCGACATAAAGAATGTTTCCGGTATACGCGTTCAGGAGTCTTCACCTGCCATTCATATGAAGTCATATTTAACAATGCACAATTATCCCCCGCCGAGGAGCAGGGGCAGCAGAGCCAGGGTATCACCGGGATTGACATGAATTTCTTCGGCGGCTTCGTGCCTGATCAACGTACCATTGAGCGATATGCCGATGTCTTCCCTCAGCTCACCGCAATCCATGAGCTCATCGCGAAACTCGCCCCCGCGGGAATCGGCAAGAGCTTCCAGCAGCCGGAATATGGTTGTTTCGGGAGAGTATTCCAAGGTTTCCTCTTTTTTACCTGCGGCGGCCCGGATAGAGCCATAATAATGAATTTGAATCATAGCATAAATTATACTGGATTTTTGCCGACTTGTCAATATTGCATGGAAGATTTCCTGCAAAAGGCGTTGAACCCTGTTCAGCGCGGCCCCGGCGCGGGCCCCGGCGGCGGTCCGCCGGAGGATTGCAGGATCACCTGGTTGAGCAGCACCGCGATGTATTCGGCAGGCTCGCGGTTTTCTTTCATGACCCATAGCTTGATGAGGCCAAAGCAGCCGTCCACCAAAAAGCGGGTGATATACTCCCGTTCGCTTTGCCCGCTTTGATCGATAGACAGCGCAACCATCTCCCGGATGCGCGGCAGGTTGAGCATTTTTTCCGGGAAGCCAGGGTCCACGTTGTTGGAAAGCAGAACCTTGCATATGGCCATGTTCGCCTCAAGATAGCGGACAATCTGCGTGAGCTGCGCGGCGTCGGCCGGCTGCGGCCCGCCGCTGCCCAAATATCCCTCGATGTCCAGGAAGATATCGTTTTCCATGTCCCCCAGGAGGTCATACTGACTGCCGTAATACTTGTAAAATGTTGTGCGGTTGATTTCCGCGCATTCGCAGATTTCCCGTACGGATATTTTCCGGATGCTGTTTTGCTGCAGCAGCCGGATCAGGCTATCCTTCAGCAGCTTTTTTGTCAGGCGCACACGCTGGTTGTCCTGAGACATAGGAGGCCCTCCCCAAATTTTTGATGATTTGCTTTAAAACAATACATTTCTTCACAGAGTGTTGACATGACAGCCGAATCAAAGAAAATAGTTGATTGCGAAACAGATGTAAATATATTATAATACTTCTTGCATCCAAAGTCAATGGAACAGGGAGAAATCACCATGCTTTACAAAAACGCGTTCAAAAAGATAAAAAAATCCCTTGGCAGATATATTTCGCTGCTTGTCATCGTCATGGTGGGGGTGGGATTTTACGCCGGGATCGAAGCGTCCGCGCCCAATATCGTCAAGGTGGCGGACCGCTATTATAAAAGCAATCAGCTTATGTTTTTCAAAATCGTCAGCACCATGGGGCTCACTGACGAGGACGCGGCGGCGCTGGAGCTGATCGACGGCGTGGAGGACGCGATCCCCAGTTACTCATTGGACATGCTCTGCGGGAACGACGTGATCCGCTTCCACGCGATCGAGGACAGCGTGAATACCACCCAGCTGACCCGCGGGCGTATGCCGCGGCTGGAAACGGAGTGCGTCGCGGACCACGAGAAATACGCCGTCGGGGATGTCATTGAGCTTACGGAAAATGAGGACAGGCACATCAAAAACGACCGCTTTACCGTGGTGGGCCTGGCGGAAAGCGCCCTGTATCTGGACGGCTATGGCAGCACGACCGTCGGCGGCGGCAAACTCCATTCCTTCGCTTTTATCAGCAAAAGTAATTTTGATATGGAGGCGTACAGCGAAATTTACGTCGTCGCGCAGGCGGCGGGCGTATTGGCCTATTCCGAGGAATACGATGCCATGGCGCGGCGACTGAACGACGAGTTCACGCGCCTCAAGCCCGACAGGGAGCAGGCCCGGTACGATGATATTTACGGCGAAGCCATGGAGACCATCGGGGAAAAAGAAGCCGAGATGCTCGATGAAAAGGCAAAGGCCGAGCAGGAGCTTTCGGACGCGAAGCAGGAATTGGACGACGGCGTGTGGGACCTGAAGGAGGGCAAGATCAATGGGGAGTGGGAATTAAAGGACGCCAAACGGGAACTGGACGACGGCACGGAAGAACTGCGCAAGGGGAAAGAGTACGGGCAAAAAGAACTGGACGACGCCAAAAAGCTGCTGGACGACGGCATGCGGGAACTCAAGGACGGCGAGGCGACCGGAAAAAAAGAATTCGCCAAGGCGAAGAAGCAACTCAATGATGGCCTGTGGGACCTGTGGGAGGGCCAGCGGACCGGGGAAAAGCAGCTGCGCGACGCAAAAAAAGAACTGGACGACGGCGCACGGGAGCTGGAGGACGGCAAGCTCCTCGCCGAAACGGAATTTTCTAAGGGAAAGAAAGCGCTGGACGACGGCTTACAGGAATTAAAGGAGGGCAAGGACGCCGGCGCGAAGGAGCTGGCCGCCGCCAAGAAGACCCTGGATGACAATGCGGCGCTCATCAAAGACGGCAAGCAGGAGCTCGCGGAAAACGAAGCCATGCTGCAGGCGGTCAGGGAGGAAAAAACGGCGGAGTTCGAAGAGGCGCAGCGGATGATCGACGACGGCTGGAGCCAGATCGACGAGGGACTGGCGGAAGTGGGGCTCCCGAGAGAGCAGATCGGTCCCATCGTGGAAGGCCTCGACCTTGTTATGGCCAATCTGGATACCCTGCTGGGGAATTTGCCGGAGGAAAGCCCGGTGCGCGGCATGGTGGACTCCATGCTAACCGAAAACGGGGATATGCTGGACGGCCTCAATCAACTCAATGAAGCCATCGATACGCTCACCGAGCAGGAGGCCATGCTGGGCGACGGCATTGCCTTGTTTAACAGCGAAATGGACAAGGCGGCAGGTGAGATCAATGCCGCCAAGCAGGAGCTTGCCGATGGCGAAAAGCAAATCATGGACGGCTACATCGAATATTATAAGGGCCTTGTAACCTACACGGCCGAAATCGCGGACGGCGAAAAGCAGCTTGGCGACGGCTACTCGGAATACTACCTGAACCTCGTGAAATACCAGTACGAAATGGCGGACGGCGAACGCAAGCTCGGCGAGGGCTATGACAAGTACAACGACGGCCTCGCGACCTTCAACAAAGAGATCGCGGACGGCAAGGATCAGCTGACCGACGGCTACATGGAATTCAACAAAAACCTGGCGAAGTTCTACGCGGAAATCAGGAACGGCGAAAAGAAGCTCGACGACGGCTACGCGGAATATGAGGAGGGCCTGGCGGAATTTCAAGCTGAAATAGCGGAAAACGAGCAAAAGCTCAGCGACGGCTACGCGGAATATGAGGAGGGCCTGGCGGAATTTCTGGCAACCATCGAGGAAAACGAGCAAAAGCTCTATGACGGCTACCAGGAATATGAGGAAGGCCTGGCGGAGTTCAAAGCGGAAATCGCCGACGCCGAAATCAAGATCATGGACGCGAAGCAGGAGCTTGCGGACCTCTCCCGGCCCAAGTGGTATATCTTCGGCCGGGACGCCGTCACCGGATACAGCGACCTTGGCAGCGCCGTGAATACGGTCTCCGCGCTTTCCGCCGCCTTACCGATCCTGTTTATTTTAATCGCCCTGTTCATCACGTCCAATTCCATGACGCGCATGATCACGGAAGAGCGCGGGGAGCTGGGGACTTTGGTGTCCCTTGGCTACAGCAACGGCAAAATCATTTCCGCGTATCTGCTCTACGTGCTTTCCGCCACGGGGCTCGGCACGCTCATCGGTTATTTTGTGGGGTGCCGGTTCATCCCGCCGCTTGTCTATTCCAATTTCTCGTGGCGGCTGCCGCCCCTGGAAATGGAGTATGACCCGGTCCGCCTGGTGATCACCCTGCTGTTCGTCTTCGCGCTGATGAGCGCCGTGACGGTGACCGCTTGCAATAGGGAGCTAAAACAAAGGCCCTCGGCCCTTATGCGCCCGCTCCCGCCGAAGAGCGGGCAGAAAATCCTCCTGGAACGCGTCAGCTTTGTGTGGAAGCGCTTTTCCTTCACATGGAAAATCACGGTGCGCAATATGTTCCGCTACAAAAAGCGCGGCATTATGACGATCCTTGGCATGGCGGGCTGCATGGCCCTGCTGGTGCTCGCCTTCGGCATTCGGGACGGCATGGGCGGGCTCGCCCAGAAGCAGTACGGGGAACTCTTCACCTACAGCACGATGATCACCCTGAAGGACGACGTCAACAGGGTCGAAGGCGAATTGGAGCAATTGCTGGCGCAGGAACAGATCGAAGACCCGCTGCTGATCCGGCAGAGCTCGTTTGACTGCGAAAAAGACGGCAGGACTATGGACTTTTATCTCATCGTGCCGCAGGGCCAGGACTTGTTTGAGCAGTACTACCATTTGACCAGCAAGCTCGACCGCAAGGGAATCCATCTGGACCAAACCAGCGCCGTCGTCTCGCAGCGGCTTGCCAAGGTACTGAGAATCAAGCGGGGCGACCATATCACCATCAAAAACGCGGACAACGAAAGCTTTGACGTCACCGTCACCGACGTTGCCGAAAACTATACCTCGGAATACCTTTATATGAACCCCGCCATGTATTATAAAGTATTCGGCGAAAGGGCGGCGTTCAATACCGTGGTTTCCGCCCACGCCAGCGAACGGGATGGCCTTTCCGGGCGGCTGATCGACAGCGAGCTTGCCGTGAACGTGACGCTCACCGAGGACGTCGCCAAATGGGTCACGGAAGGCACCGCGAGGCTCAATGGCGTCGTTGTCCTGGTCGTGGTGGTGGCCTCGCTGCTGGCCATTGTGGTGCTGTACAATCTCACGTCCATCAATATCAGCGAGCGCACACGGGAAATCGCCACGCTCAAGGTGCTGGGCTTCCGCGACGGGGAAGCCAACGCCTACATTTACCGGGAGGCCATCGTGCTTTCACTCATCAGCGTAGCGGCGGGGATGGCCCTGGGCGTTTTTGTACTCAGCGCGATACTCGACGTGATCGAAGCCGGCGCCATTACCCTGCTCAAACGAATTACATGGCCGAGCTTTGCCGCGGCAAGCCTTATGACCATGTTCTTTTCCTTCGTCATGCAGATCGTGACCTACTTCAAGCTCAAGAAGATCAATATGATCGCGGCGCTCAAATCAGTGGAATAACCAACCTCTCCCGGTAGTTGTCGTTCCGCGATTGCTCCCCCAGTCATCGCGCGACTTGTTATATGATGGATCAGGTTCGAATCGAAGGGACCACACTCCCCAAGAGTTTATGCTATTGGCTCTCACCAAATCCCGCCGCTTCTTTTTCCGACTTTGTCAGTACGCCCTTTTTGCTGAATATTTGGGCGGGATCATCACCCGTATAATGGGAGCGCCCCGTTGTCAAACCTTCTAAACGATTTTTCTTGCTTTTTTCGGCAGATATGATAGAATAGCATTGGTTGGATATGGAGGTGCACGCGTAAAAAAAATCGTAGTCATTGACGGGCAGGGCGGCAAAATTGGCTCCCTGTTGGTCAGCCGCCTGAAAGTGGAGGCAAGGCAGGCAGAGATATACGCCATCGGAACTAACAGCATAGCAACGTCAGCGATGCTAAAGGCTGGCGCGGATTTCGGCGCAACCGGCGAGAACCCTGTCGTCGTCAATTGCCGCAACGCCGACATTATTGTTGGCCCTGTTGGGATCGTCGTGGCGGATTCCCTCGTTGGGGAGATCACTCCCGCTATGGCTGTCGCGGCAGGGCAGAGCAGCGCCCAAAAGGTGCTGCTTCCCGTAAACCGCTGCAACAACCATATTGTGGGTGCCCGTGATTTGCCGATCTCCGACCTGATAGAAGCGGCAATCGCGCACATCTTATCCATTGGGATTGACAAATGAACCGGCATCGTATATAATGGATGAAACATCTGCCAGAAGGCAGACACTGCAACCTCAACCAAACTTAATGAAGCCAAGAAGGCTTTCGTTCGCTCAAAGCGAATCGCTTCTTGGCTTATTTTATTTTGGGAGGTTTTTTCATGTCCAGAATCAAGAAAATGGTTCGCACAGCCCTGTTTATCGCGATTGGCATAGCGCTCCCCTTGGCGTTCCACTCGATCCCCAACGCGGGAAGGGTATTCCTGCCCATGCACATTCCGATTCTTTTGTGTGGCCTCATCTGCGGCTTTCCCTATGGCTTGGCCTGCGGTATTGTGACCCCGCTGCTGTCCAGCTTGCTCACCGGCATGCCACCCGCCGCCATGCTGCCTGCTATGCTCTGCGAGCTTGCGGTATACGGCCTGGTTTCTTCCCTGCTCATGCGTTACGTCCCCGTGAAGAACCCCTGCGCCAGAATTTACGCCGCGCTGGTTGGGGCCATGCTGTCCGGCAGGCTTGTCCTTGGCACTGTGAACGCCTTGATTTTCAACACGGGGAACTATTCAATGCAAATTTGGCTGACCGGCGCATTTGTTACCGCGCTGCCGGGTATCGTCATTCAAGTCGTTTTAATCCCAGGAATTATCTTTGGCCTACAAAAGGCAAAGCTTGTTGCAGTTGATACTGCACTGCGTTCCTGAATATTGCATTGGGTATTCACCCGAGATAACGCTTATCCCGGCTCCCACCCGGCTGGAACACACCGTATTGATGCGCAAAGGCGGCGCGTTTCGGTTCAAAGACCCTCGCCTGACCCAACGCTCATATTCCGGCAGAGCTGGCGAAATAAACATATCGGGGTTGTGCAGCTGAGCAGCTGGATGTGTCACTTGCCTAAACCGCCACGACCACTACATCCCCTGCCTCTTCGCTGAGCATGATGCTGCTGACGCCGCCCTCCGCGACCATCCGCGCGGTGATGGGGTCCTCCACCTGGCGGCGCAGCACATTGCGCAGGTCCCGCGCGCCGCGGGTGCCCTCCAGGGCCCGGGCAGCCAGAATCGCCACGGCCTCCTCGCTCCACGCGAACCGGATGCTCTTTTCCAGCAGGGACTCCCGCAGCTCCTCGAGCTGCAATTTCGCGATCTCCCCGTAATCCGCACCATCCAGCGCCCGGAAATAGACGATCTCGTCCACGCGGCCCAAAAATTCCGGCCGTAAAAAGTCCTTGAGCGCCTTCATGGAATGCTCCCTGCCGGCGTCTTCTTTCGTTTTGCCGAAGCCCAGCGCGTTGTCCCGGCGCTCGCTGCCGGCGTTCGACGTCATAATGATGATCGTGTTTTCGAAGCCCACATCCCGGCCCTGGGCGTCGCTGACGCGGCCCTCGTCCAGGATTTGCAGCAGAATATTCATCACGTCCGGGTGCGCCTTCTCGATTTCGTCGAACAGCACGACGGAATAGGGCCTGCGCCTGACTTTTTCCGTGAGCTGCCCGGCTTCGTCGTAGCCCACATAGCCCGGCGGCGAGCCGATGACCCGGCTGACCGCGTGTTTTTCCATGAATTCCGACATATCCAGCCGGATAAGGGTTTCCGGCTTGTCGAACAATTCAGCCGCCAGGCGCTTGACCAGCTCCGTTTTGCCGACGCCCGTGGGCCCCACGAAGATGAACGACGCGGGCCTGCGCTGGGGGCTCAGCTGCACGCGGCTGCGCCGGATAGCCGCCGCCACGGCCCCTACGGCCTCGTCCTGCCCGATGATATGCTTTTTCAGCGCGGCTTCCAGGCCCTGCAGGCGGCGGATGTCGCTTTCCATGACTTTTTGAGCGGGAATCCCCGTCCACAGTTGGATCACCCGGGCGATGTCGTCCTCCGTCACCAGATTGTCCGAGGCCTGCCGCTGCAATACCGCGGCCTTGCTCTGCAATTGTATCGTCTCCGTGCGGATAGCGGAGAGCTTCTCGTAGTCCACGTCGGCGGCTTCCATCATGGCCTGCTGCTGCTCAAGAAGCTGGCCGATCTTGCGCTTAGTTTTTTCCAGCTCGTCGATGGAGGCGTTGCGCAGGTTCGCGCAGGTGCAGGCCTCGTCCAGCAAATCAATGGCCTTGTCCGGCAAAAAGCGGTCACTGATATATCGTTCGGAAAGCACCACCGCCTTGCGCACGATGCTGTCCGTCACCTTGACCTTGTGGAAGCTCTCGTAATATTCCCGCACGCCCATGAGCATTTCGCAGGTGTCGTTGATGGAGGGCTCTTCGATTTTCACGGGCTGCAGGCGGCGCTCCAGAGCGGCGTCCTTTTCAATGTACTTGCGGTATTCGTTGAAGGTGGTGGCCCCGATGATCTGCACCTCGCCCCGGGAAAGCGCCGGCTTCAGGATATTCGCGGCGTTCATGGAGCCCTCGGCGTCGCCGGCTCCGACGAGGCTGTGCACTTCGTCGATGAACAGGATCACATTCCCCAAGGCCTTGACTTCCTCAATCAAGCCCTTGATGCGGGCCTCGAACTGCCCCCGGTACTGCGTGCCAGCCACAAGGCCGGTTAAATCCAGCAGGTGGCTCTCTTTTTCCAGCAGGCGG
>Ga0123353_10004453_pt1 | contig 18044 bp, 4 predicted proteins | sample TergutLab28metaG_3_FD_92763 | JGI IMG/M metagenome (GOLD analysis project Ga0123353, IMG submission 92763) | Labiotermes labralis P3 segment gut microbial communities from Petit-Saut dam, French Guiana - Lab288 P3 | ecosystem: Host-associated > Arthropoda: Insects > Digestive system > Gut ... | reverse complement strand
TTCTGTTATGTTATGCAATCCGCTCTTTAACAGATTCTCTGCGGAGTTAAGCCGTATTTCAGTAAGAAACGCTCTAAATGACAGACCTGTTGAATTTTTAAAGAGCTCTCCGAAGTAACTCGGATGAAGCCCCGTAACCTTTGCCACGCTGTTTATATCCATATCCTTGAAGTAATTATCTGTTATGAAACGGACTGCTTTGCTGATTCGCGCATCAGTTACTATAGGTACTTCCTTAAAGAGAATCAACTCGTATAATTTCAATATAATCAGCATCAGCACTGCCCTTGATTTTATTATATAACCCGGATTTCTTTGCAGCCACGAACTGTTCAAATCCCCGAACATTGAGATAAGATTGGGCTGAACTCCTATATGATTTACGACCGGTAAAGGTAGAAACCCCTCTGCTCCTTGCATATCAAAGAACTGAAAGCTGACGGAGTAACATTCCATCAGCTCGCTCTGACATGTGTAAGCAGAGCGCAAAGAGCCTCTGGGAACGCACAGAAGGTTTCCTTGCTTAAGATGGTAGCGTTGATTCTCTATAGTGTAGGTAGCAGCACCGTCCAGTACATAAACAATATCAATACTGTCAATTTTTTCTTCTATCAGCATCCACTCGGGGGTGCATTTTCTATGAACGAAATACCCGATCTCGGGAGTTAAATCTTCACGGATTTCAAAACTCACGTTAAACACTCCTTAAGTATTCTAAAAAATAAATCTGTAATAAATCCAACTATTCTTTATTTTGTCTATTTTAAATCAAAACCATCAATGATAAAATAATGTTAACTCAAAAATAACAGAAAATTAACATTTAGTTCAAGAAGCAGGTGGTTTTATTGTCAGATAAGCCGGGTAAGGTGCACCAAAGCGATAAGAACGGTCTCAGTAAACTAAAAGAGTTGTTTTCCGGATTACCTATGAGGGTAAATGTTACGATTGCCGGCACTGTTCTGGTGTTGGTTTTCTCATTACTCGAGTGGGTTAACAAAGGCAGAGGAATCAGATTCAACCTTTTCACATTGCAACTGGTCGATATGAGAAGCAGGGTGATAGCCGCGGAGATGGAGTGGGTTTTTGGCGGTATTGAAGGATTTATGAACTTCAAAGCCTTTATGGCTGTTCTCCTTTTCGTCTTTGTCGCAGCAATTATTTTATTAATTTTATCAATCGTCCGGCATAAATCAAAGAGATTTATGTCGCTTTCTTATTGGGGTTTCGGGGCAATTATTTTAGTTTCTCTTGTATTTATTTTTGCAATACTGATTACAGTCGGAGACCAAGGGACAACTGTTTTATCTTCATTCCCGCTGGCTACATTTATTGTCCCGATTCTAACAATGTTTTTCTTTCCTTTTACATCAACGGCTAAGCTGATAAACTATGTAAAGCGTTATTGGGTTCTGTACATCCTTTTAATCCTGCCGCTCGCACAAATCCTTATATTCAGATACGGACCGATGATAAATATCCTTGCCGCATTTAAGGAAAACCAGTTCTTATGGCCTGTTCTTGACCGTCCGTGGGTAGGAAATAACGGATTTGAGAATTTCATAAGCGCATTTAACGACCCGACGTTTAGGGAAGCTCTAAGAAACACTCTTATGCTCAGCTTTTTGCAAATTATTATGAGTTTTCCGGTTCCTATAATTCTTGCAATATTACTAAACGAACTGCGTTTTAAACCATTTAAGCGCGTTACCCAGACCATATTATATCTGCCGCACTTTCTCTCATGGGCAATAATCGCCGGTATCGCTACAACTGTTCTCGGCTCCGCGGGATTAGTCAACAGTGCCTTAGGAACCGATATACCGTTCTTGACAGACCCGACCCATTGGGTATTCTCGTACGTGTTTATTGGTATCTGGCAGAGCATGGGATGGGGTACTATCATATATCTTGCAGCCATAACGGGCATCAACTCTGAGCTCTACGAAGCTGCTGCCGTTGACGGGGCAAAGCGTTTTCGCCTCATATGGCATATCACATTGCCGGGAATCCGCCCGGTCATAGTGCTGCTCCTTATCCTCAGCATAGGCGGCATTATGGGCAATAACTTTGAGCGTATTATGGCTATGAGAAATCCTCTTGTCTACCGTGTTTCAGATGTCATAGAGGTCTTTACATTCAGAAGAGGTGTAGAGGGCATGCAGCAAGCGCTGGCTGCCGCTGTCGGACTTTTCCAATCGGTCGTATCGGTCACACTCCTGTTTACTGCTAATTACTTCGCCAAAAAGACCGGCGAACGCGGATTCCTTTAGGGAGGTTTAGGATATGAACTTAAATAAGTCAAAAACCGGAGATTTCGTGATTGTCGTTTTTTTCATAATATTGATTTGCGTTTGTCTGTTCCCGATGATGAATGTTTTCGCCAGATCATTGAGTTCGCCTGCGGCTTTAATCAGGCGCGAGGTGGGACTGTGGCCCGTAGGCTTCACTTTAGACGCTTTTGACATCGTATGGAGCGATTCGAAATACACATGGTCTCTTGCATGGACTGCCATACTTACCGTTATTTGCACAATCGTGTCTCTTACACTCACAGTCTTATGCGCGTTCCCGTTTGTATATAAAGGGCTGCATGGCAGAAAAACCCTTAACGTCTTTATGATTTTTACTATGTACTTCGGAGCCGGCATGATTCCCACTTTTTTGTGGATGAGAGCTTTAGGTCTCATTGACAACCCATTGGTGCTCATATTGCCTGCTTCACTGAGTATATTTCTTACCATAATAATGCGCTCATTCTTTTACGGTATCCCGGATTCCATCCGCGAGTCCGCTGAGATTGACGGGGCAGGTCCGTTTAAGACCCTTATGCTGATTTATCTGCCTCTTTCAAAGCCCGTCCTTGCGACAGTAGCACTGTTTTATGCTGTCGGACGCTGGAACGGTTATGGTGACGCGCTTTTGTTCCTGCGGGCGGAAAGAAGATGGGATCCTATTCAACTTCTTCTATACAGAGTAATGCAAAACCTGACTGCCATTGATGTAACACAGTTTGAAACAACGGCAGGAAATGCCCCGACTGAAGCCGTAAGAATGGCGACAATTGTAATAGCGACAGTTCCTATTCTCTGTGTTTATCCGTTTTTGCAAAAATATTTCGTCGCCGGGGTTACGCTCGGATCTGTAAAGGAATAAAACGTGAGGTTTTCCTTGCGGTTTAGATATATTAAACAAATTTAAGGAGGAAGAAAGAATGAAAAAAATCCTTGCGCTTGTGTTAGCGCTAATGATGTGCATCTCTATCGTTGCTGCCTGCGCCAGTGATGATGATGTCTTGGTTGCACCATCACCCACACCGGCACCGGCAACCCCGCCGCCTGCGCCGCCGGAAACCCCCCCGCCGACAGAGCCTTCCCGTTTTGAAGAGTTGGGTCTTGAGATTGACGCAAACGGCAATGTCCGTTTCATCGAGCAACGCTCGATACAAGTTCTTGCCTGGGACCGCAGTGACTTTGATGATCCTAACACTGCATTCACAGACTTTTTAGCTGAGCAAATGCTCGAAATCCACAATGTTGTTGTTGAGTTCGTCGCTTCACCACGCTGGGGTGAGGATGAGAACATCATGCTGCTTCTCGCTGAAGGCATCGCGCCTGATGTAAGCTATACCTACAACTTTGGAGGAATCAATGAGTTTGCGAGACAAGGTGCTATCACAGACTTATCGCCTTTATTTGCAGACAGTGGTGATATCTTCCCGAATCTTTGGAGCTGGCTTGGCGGAGGCCGCCTCTATGCAAACATGGATAGGGAAACAGGCGAAATCTGGTCATTTATGACCAGGATGGCATTTAACCAAAGGTTCATCCCGTTTGTCCGCGAGGATTGGGTAACAGCACTTGGTATGAGTTTACCGACCAACATCGATGAGTTTGAAGCACTGCTTTACGCTTTCCAAGAGAACGCAGATCTTCTGCTTGGTGCCGATGCCAGGAATATGATACCCTTACATATGACTTCCGATCCGGGCTGGGTTGCAGGTCAAATGATAGGCAGCTTTATACCCGACAACATCACAGACAAAGACCTGTATGTCTACGGTTGGGGCGGTGAAAGACACTGGTTCTATCCCGGTATTAAAGAAGGCGTCCGTTACTTGAACAAATGGTTCAACGATGGGCTTATTCATCCGGACTTTGCGCTTTTCCAAACCGGAGATGATACACCCGACAACTTTATAAAAGCAGGCTTTGTCGGCGCGATTGCTTCGCATAGCTTTGACCAGCCTTACCGTGACGGACCCGATGGCTGGACCGGAAGCATTCAAGCCCAGTTTGGAGAAGACGCAGTCTTTGTTGCAGTTGATACATTCAAAAACGACGCAGGTGTCTACCGCAAGCTTCTCGGACCGGGTAATGACCGCGGCATGTTCATTCCCGCGACAAGCACAGAGCCGATTGCAGCACTTTTATACCTCGATATGATAAGCAGACCGGAAATCAGATTTGTGCTCCAACTTGGTTGGGAAGGCATCAATCACGAAGTAATGCCTAACGGCGCATTCCGTGCACTTCCCGTCGAGGATGATGCCAGCCCGTTCCGTATGAGATCGGGAAGAAACCACGACATAGCCATCACCACTCACTCAGGCGGACTCAGCCTCGAGCCTGTTGTAAGCGCAGCACAAGAAGCCGCAACGGCAGCACTGGCATATGAAGGTATTCCGCCTCGCTTGATTGAAATCGCGAGAGCAATTCAATCCAACGGAGTACGTGAAAACCATGCAGGCAACTTAGCTACCATCGAAGCAGAACAGGGTATTACAGATTTGACCGATATGGGTAACGCTGTGTTCGCAAGAGCAATGGCTGCCTCCGTAGAAGAGTTCGACTCTGTCTATGATTTCGAAATGAATCAGCTTCTTGAACGCATGGGTACCGCTGTTATTAATGAGCGCCGCGCTGTTTGGGAAAGACTCTTCGGCGATGCCGTCGATCTCCCGGAAGGTTAATAGTTGTCATCAACACATTAGCGCGGTTAGTACGGTCTAACTAAAACACTTATCAGGGGTTGTTGCAAAATCTGCATCAGCCCCTGATTCAAAATTGGTCTTTTTCTTGCATTTCAAGTATTTGTACTTTAAAATGTTCTTAAGTTCTCCCAACTTAAAATACCGGAATAATTTTCGAAAGGGAATAAAAATTATGGCTTATAGTGAATACAACATGTGGTTGCAAGAAGGTGGCGCAGTTCCTCCCAAGAGTTCCCCAAAGGTGCAGGAGCGTATACTAAACCATTGGGATAATCTAAACGGGCATGTTGAGCGCGGTTACAGCGGTAAATCATTGTTTTTTAAGGACGGCAACATAGACTATGAGCCGGAGCGTATACGCGATTATGCGCGTTTTCTTGCTTCTATCGGTATCAACCGGGTTTGCTGTAACAATGTTAATGTTACGGAGCGTGCTGCACAGATGATTACCGGTGAGCTGCTTCCTGATGTGACGGAGCTTGCAGCAATATTCCGTGAGTTTGGTATCCGTTTTATTATTGCTGTTCATTGGAGCAGCCCTGTTTTTCTTGGAGGGTTGCCAACGGCTGACCCCTTGGATAAGGAGGTTGAAGCCTGGTGGAAAAGTGCTGCTGAAACAGTTTATGCCTTTATACCTGACCTTGCGGGATTTTTGGTTAAGGCTGACAGCGAATTCCGTGACGGTCCTGCTACCTTGGGGCGCACTCAAGCTGACGGAGCAAATGTGCTTGCTCGCGCCTTGAAGCCGCATGGCGGCAAAGTCTACTGGCGCTGCTTTGTATATAATTGTCAGCAGGATTGGCGCAATACAGAACTCGACAGGCCGAAGGCTGCTTACGATCATTTTTTCCCGCTTGACGGCGAGTTTGACGACAATGTCATTTTACAAGTTAAAAACGGTCCATATGATTTTCAGGTACGAGAGCCAAACTCACCGCTGTTGGGAGCAATGAAGCGTACACCGCAAGCGTTGGAATTTCAGATTACTCAGGAGTATACAGGTCAGCAAATCGACCTCTATGCTATGGCTGTGCAATGGGAAGAGGTTTTTTCCGCACCTGTTTCAGATACACAATTAACCCGGAGCCTGATAGGAAATGAGATAACATCTGTCGTTGCTGTTGCCAACACAGGGCTTGATATGAACTGGACAGGTCATACACTGGCACAGGCCAATCTCTATGCCTTCGGAAGGATGGCATGTGACCCGTATCTGACCGCGCGTGAGGTTCTTACTGAGTGGATTGAGCTGACTTTTGGAACAAACCCTTCTTTGAAAGAGCCTTTGCTGGAAATGATGATGGATTCAAGATATGTTTATGAAAAGTACACCACTCCCCTTTCACTGGGCTGGATGGTAAACATTCATCACCACTACGGACCGAGCCCCGAAGGATATGAGTTCTCAAAATGGGGCACATACCATAGAGCAAATCATAAGGCAATAGGAATAGACAGAACAGAGAACGGCACAGGATATACCGCACAATACCATCCCTATTTGAATAAGTTATATAGCAATGTTAACACATGCCCCGAAGAATTGCTCTTATTCTTCCACCGCTTACCATTTGACCACCGCTTGCAATGCGGCAGAACCTTACTCCAATACATATACGACACCCATTTCGAAGGCGTCGAAGCCGTAGAAGGCTTTATTAAAACATGGGACTCACTAAAGGAGATGCTCCCCGATTGCGCATACCAATCAGTAACGGATCGTCTAAAAGGACAACTCGCAAATGCACGCGAATGGCGAGATGTAATAAACACATACTTCTACCGCCTGACAGGCATACCCGATGAGCACGGACGGGTTATTTACAACTAGAGAACTTCGTCATTGCGGGCTTAATCCGCAATCCACTTGGCAATAACAAGTATAATGGGGCTTAGCATCACTTTCGATTTGCTAAGCCTCTCATATTTATACTATATGTTGCTTACGATGCTATGCCGTTACGGTCTGTTTGGCGTAACGGATATAATGGCGGAAGCGGTACCGGGTTTACTGCCTGTGCCATTACCGGTATCCCATTCCCAGAGAGCCTGTACAGAATATCTGACAGCGATGCCTACAGGTACAGTGGTAGCATTAAGCCCGTCATCCTGCCAGAACTCTCTATTGTTAAACGCACCTATAGAGATATCAAACGTATCTACAGTAGTTCCGATAGTGCGCGTGATTCTGTAACCCTCTACACTCTGACCCGGTACTCCGGCAGGAGCAGTCCATGTAAGGTGTACTGAGGTGTCACGGAGATTAAGTGCTCTGAGTCCGGTCGGTGCAGGTCCGGCGGTAGCACGGCTGACATTAACACTCGTTCTGCCTACAACATCATCACTATTCCACAACGCAGTGACCCTGAAAACATATGTCCTGTTCGGTTCGAGATTATCAAACGTAACCTCCCGCACTGCCTCAGCGTCTACAATCTCAGTAAACGGGAGCGCAACAGACGCAGCGGTAAAGGGACTGTTAAAAACCTCAACCCTGTATGCGTTTATCCCGGCACCCGCGACATTAGCCACCGCATTCCAGTTAACCCTGATAGTAGTGGGGTTGACAGCGGTAGCGACGACCCCTGCAGGTGTCCCGCCGAGCGGAGTAACAGCACGTACCGCAGAAGCGATACCGGGCATATCAACAGCGTTGCTGTTAAGGTTGTTATCGTTGCTAACATTCCACAGTGCCTGTACGGTGTACGATACCGGTACGCCGGGTCTTAACCCTGTATCAGTCCAGCTATTCCCGTTAGCGATAAATTCATCCTTTGAAATCTCATCAACAGTTTCGAACACTCTTGAAGCAGCGGGAATAAGCGGGTCATCCACACGTCTGTTAATCCTGTACCCAACCACACCCGGCTGCAGTACCGCAGTCCATGTGAGCCTGGCACTTGTTCCGGTGATATTACTTGCTACAGGTAATCCGGGTGCAGGTCCCGTGGTAAGCACACTAACATTAACCTGATTACCCTCAAGAAGTCCGATACCGGCCTCATTCCAAACTCCGACCACACGTACAGTATAACGTGTATTCGGGCTGATACCGTCTGCTGCGTTAAAGATGACATGCCTAACATCGTTTGCTCCTAGCTGTACCATCTTAACATGGTCATTCATATTACTTTGGTCGAAAATGTACACTCTGTAATGAACAGGGTCAACGGGATTGTTAGTAGCATGGAACGGAATTGCGTTCCAGGTAACCGAAATCTGAGTCGGATGGTTAACGACAGCGCTTGTTCCCGGAGGCGCAGTACCACCTAGCGGTGTGACAGTAAGCGCAGCACTTCTATGTCCCGGTCTGCCGCCGAGAGCGGTTGCGGTGCGGCCATCCCCCGGTACTGCTTCCGTTATTGTAGCACCCCACAATGCCTGCACCTGATAATTCACAGCAAGCCCGGGTCTCATGTTTACATCTCTCCAGAAGAAAAGTCGAGAACCCGGTGTTGTTGGTGTTGCTTCAACTGCCGACCTTGCTACAGTGAATGTATCAACCACAACTGTACCTACCCTCTTGGTAATCAAAAACGCATTTATATTGCCAAGCTCGTTAACTACAGTATTAGCAGTAGCAGGATAATTCCATGTAAGCTCCACAGCAGTTCTTGTAAGCTGGTTGGCAGCATTAGCGGCAAGCGGGTTAGGCTCTGCTCTGTCAAGCGGGAAGCTATTGTTTACTCTCGAAATTGCGAGTCCCGCAGGCGCAGGTCCTGATTGCGCAAAATGAAGTACCGCAGACGTCAAGCCCGGTGTCCCTCCCGTAATTGTAAATACACCATTTGTTTCTGACGTAACAGGTGCAGTCCAGTATATCTGCACACTGTACCGTACATTACCGGCATCGGGATTTGTCAGCCTCGTATCCTGCCAGCGTCCGGCACCGCTCCATGTATCGGCGTTGCTGAACTCTGCGGCGGTTATGTACGCATACGGTATCATGTTGCTATCATTAGCACCCGTACCCTTACGGATTAAGTACCCGTGCACGGAATGTGCACTAAGATCAGCCCAGCCAAGTGTGACAGTCGTACTCGTAGATGCCAACGGTCTCGTTATCGCACCCACCGCCGGGTTTGCGGTACGTGTAACATTAGTTACGAGTGTGCGCATGCCGGGTATGCACAGATCACAATCCGTTGGTTTATGTGCGTTAGTACACCATACAGGCTGTACCTGTATCTGGTACTGTGTATTCGGTATAAGCCCTGTAAATGTGACGGGTGTCTGTCTTGTTGCCGTCGCAGCTGCTGTTCCTGCGGGTTGCACAGTCGGAGTGTTTAACCGCTGCTGTACGACAGAACCGTTTAAGAGCAGATACACATTATATCCTGTTACGGTAAGCCCTGTTTCGTTGTTTGCTGCAACACCGGGTTCATTTGCGATACCGGTCCAGTCAACTGTAAGCGATGTAGCAGTAACATTAGGCAATGCAGCGGATACTGTGCGTATACCCGCAGGGACTCCGCGCTGCGGAGTTACGTTGAGTATATTTGAGATATTACCAAGCTCATAATTATTGCAAGCACCATCTGTACACTTAACGGTATGCAGACAGTATATAGCCTGTACTGTGTATCTCACAGGTATGCCCGGTATCAGATTCTGATCCGTCCAAGTCCGTGACGCAGTAATTTCGGTTGCAGTACCTGTGTTTACGTACGGTAAAATTACAGTAGTTGTCACAATATCTTCAGTCCTGTTGACCATACCTTCAGTCCTGTTGATCACCCAGCCTTGAATACCAAGCACATTAGCCGCGTTACCCGCAGGCTCGTTCCAAGCCAGTACTACACTTCGTGCCGTAGCAGCTCTCGAAACACGTAAGCTGGCAGGTGCCGGGTTATTTATGGTTGCCACCGGCACGGGTGCACTGAGCACACCTTCAACAAGTGTACCGTCAACAGTTCTCCATGCTGCTGCTACGCGTACCTGATACTGGGTATTTGGTGTAAGCCCCGATATACGCAGTTCACGCATCGCAACTCCGGCAACAGTATTTGTCCATTCAACAGTCCATTCATCATTTGGTGCGCTGCCGCCTTGTACGGGCATCGTCAGCGGCACATTGTTAATGTATACGACATATTCGGTCGGTACAAAGTTTAAGCCGCTTGCAGGTGCGCTTGCCACTGCGTTCCACGTTATATCAATACTTGTACGTGTGGCGTTTCTGCCGGCAATACCACCCGGCGCAGCACCCGCAGGTGTGACGTTTAATGCTGCCGCAGTACCGACATTCGACGGGCTGCCCCAGAATGCTCTTACCTCGTATCTTACGGCAACACCCGGCCGTGCATTACTGTCTATGAATGTATAGGTATTAAGATTCGCATGGGTTGTCGGGTGCATATCACGCTGATTATCCCAGAGTATACCCAAATCCACCCACTCGCCTGTAGCTGTAATTTGCTTACGTACAATGTACCCGTCAGCGGCTGTTGCAGGTGTAGGCGCAACACGGTTCCAGCGTAATGTGACCTGTGTGTTTGTCTGCGGTGTTGCAGATGCGTTTGTCGCTGTAGCTGCTGCGTTTCCGGGACGTGCAAGTGCGCCCGGTGCAGGTCCCGTGGTCGCTACGTTTAAGGGATTACTCAGCCTGCCTTCTATTCCGTCCCATACTCCCGCTACCTGTACCCTGTACGTTGTTACGGGACTTAGGTTTTCAACAGCCAGGAAGTACTGTGCAGGAAGTGGTCCTGTTCTTATAAATTCCACAAAACCGACCATTTCTCCGTTTACATATACATTGTAACCGTCAAGCTCTAACTCATTTAAGTTTGCAAGTGCACCGACTATCCGGTTCCAGCGTACCGTAAAGCCTGTCGGGGTTTGTGACAGACCCGTAACACCTGCAGGTACTGTACCCGGTATTACGTTATTTAATGCTACGGGGTTTCCTACATTTGTCTGGTTACCCCAGTATGCGCGTATCGTGTATGATACAGGTTCACCGGGTATCAGACCCGTATCGGTGAATGTGTAGGTATTCAATACTGCATTTGTTGTTGGATTGCGGTCACGGTTTGCTTCCTCACACAAAACTGTACCTACCACTTTACCGTTTCTGTATACAATGTATCCGCAGGGTTCCTGTACCGTCGCTGTCGGTATTATGCGGTTCCAACGCAGTGTTACCTGTGTCGGTGATTGCAACGTCAATATCGGTGCTATAACCGTACCTGTATTTGCAGGACGTGTAATTAAGCCCGGTGCAGCAGGTCCTGTGGTTGTGAAGCCACGGCTTGCCGAGTATACGCTTCTTGATTCCGCACCGTCTCCGTCCCGCCAAACTGCGCGTACCATGATTGCATATGAAGTCAACGGTCTAAACTCACCTGTTATCATACGGTGTATCAATGTACCACCCGGATTCCCGTTTGCCAGTGTCGGGTCATTGTGATCTACTGTAAACTCTCCGATACCCGGTATCAAGATTTCGTAGTATGCAGCCGTCGGTATCCTTGTCCATGATACGGTAATATCAGTCTGCCGTGCAGCGACTGTCGGCATTACGGGTATGGGCTTCGCTGTCTGTGCCGGCGAGATATATACGACCGGCAATGACGCTTCGTAGTCTGAAAAAGCAGGGTTGCCTTGGTCATTAATAAATTCCCAGAGTGCCTGTACACGATATTCATAGCGCACAAGCGGAGTTGCCACATTCGTGTCGGTGAACGTCAGTGTTGTGGCGGGCAGTAAGGTTGATATTTGCACAAACTCCGCATCCATCGGGCCTTTACGCCATACCTCGTATCCTGCTGCTCCTCTTGATGCGTTCCATGCAATCGTTGCACTCACAGGTCCGAGTGCCGCCGTGTTACCCGTTACTCGTACATTTGTCGGTGCTAACGCTGTGTTGTTTGTATTCAGTGCAGGCATCTCCCGGTCTAAGCCGCGTTGGCCGCGTACCGGTACTCCGCCTATTTCTACTATCGCTACAACTGCATATCTGTAACGTGTATTCGGGGTTATCGTCCGGTCTGTAAAGCTTGTCGTTGTTGAAACTCCGACACGCTCGTACAATTCTCTGCCTACCGGTACTCCATCTGTAAGTACTCCATCTACCAGTACTCCATCTGTAAGTACTCCTTCTATCAGTGTGTTATTCGGATTAACCTTTAGACGCCATATCTCATATGATACCGCACCCGGTGTTGCAGGCCATGATATCGCAACTGAGAACGGATTGACATTTGCTGCCGCTATTGCAGCCGGCTGTGCTGCACGAGGTGCAAGTCGAATCGTTACATCTGACGTTGATTGGTTAAAGTTTGCATTTGCAGCTTTTGTTGCGCGTACCACTATTGTGCCGTTGGTGCCGGCATTTGTCACTGTCAGTGTTGCGGTACCGTCAGCATGATGTTCTATCGTTCCCGTGCCGCGTCCTGCTGCCGCTACTACACTGTAGGTTATCGCGCCCTCACCTATAGCACCTGTTGTGCTCAGTGTCACAGCGGCGGTTTGGTTGATAGTTTGATTGATTACTACTGTCGATGCTTCATTAAACTGTACGACTCCGGGTGACGCTGTTACTGTCATTGACTGCGCGGCGCGTGCTACAGTGATTGGCCTTATAGCTGACAAGGCTGTGTTGTTATGGTTTGTGCCGCCTGTTCGCAATGCACGTACATCAAAAGTTCCGGCTTGTGTTACTCTTAGTATATTACCGGATTCTATCACACCTACTCCATTACCTCCGACTATCGAATATATGGTTTCGCCGTTACCCGTACTGTGGTTTGTGCCGAGTGTGATTGTGATTCCGGGGTATACAAATACCGGGTTCGGTCTTACCTCATTTACAGTTAACGCAGCCATATTTGCGCGGGTGATTGTGAAGTTTGATGTCCACTCGCCCTGATGTGTCGGTGACGATAATGTACGTGTTACTGTATATGTGCCTGCATTTGTCGGCGGGGTTGGACTCGGGCCGTACGGGATGCAGCAATCATCCGGTGCATGGGCTATCGGGTTTGTGCAGCTTAGTCCCGTATATACTGCTGCACCCAATGTTGCGGGTTGCCCTTCCCGGCTCATTTGTGCCAATGAGAGTGCTGTGTTGTCTGAAGCCAGCCTGTATGTAATTGTTGTTCCTGTAGGCGCAGGATGCGCAGCATTATTAAAGACCCTGCTTTGCGTAATGCTCAGTCCAGTGATATTGACTAAGGTCTTGTCTATGAAGTTTACTGTGACCGTTATGGTCGCGTCTTCGTAGTTTGCCATTGTTATTGCAACAGTTATTGTTTCGCTTGCTACTCCGGTTGTTATCTCAGTCGAAAATGTCAGCAAGCCTTCATCGTTGACCGAGGCACTTATTATCGCTCCACCGTAGCTTGGGGTACCATAGCTTGTTAGACCCCTGTTTGCCGGCAGTAACGCCGCAAGGTTTATTATGCCACCGCCATCCGAAGCATAGTACACTTCCCATGTCGGATGGGTCACGGTCGGCACTGCTTTCGTTATCTCAAACGTCGCAGTCGCGCTGCCGGTAAATCTTGCGGTTGCTGTCGCAGTTAAAGTCACGGTTGCTGTGCCTGCGTTAATGTTGTTTGAGAAACTCACGGTATATTCGTTAGACATTGCTGCAACTCCACCGACAGTGACTGATACTATAGCCGGAGTTCTTGCCGTACCCGTGAAGGTGGTCGTCGTATACTCAAGTATAACATCTGCACCGGACAACGATAGTTTTTCGGTCGTTATGGCTTGTCCCGGGCTTGCCGCAGAAGAACCGTGCAAATCCGTCTCTTTTATCCTTGCGAAGAAGTAGTATGTCGTGTACGGACTTAGACCATCAAACAATACAGAGTCTTGCCAGCTAACCGGAGCGTTATTCGTTGTGTTTATTCCATATTCGGCACCGGCTATCGGGTTAAGTGTTACACTGCTCGCCGATACATCGGCTGCTGTCGGCGCAGCAGGCGGTCGCACAGGGATTACAAGATTCTGCACTCCACTGGCGAAATTGCTGCCCGATGCCACCCGAACTATACCCACCGTTGTACCCATCCATGCATCTTCTATGTTGATGTAACCGCCGGCACCGGCAAGCCTCGACGAACCATTGATTGTATAAGCAGCACCCGGTACAAGCCCGGTAAAGCGTTCATTTACAGGGTCGATGGTTGCAGCGGGTACAGGGTAACGCAAAGGAATCCAAAGACTCTGCGCTGCACTGGCGAGATTGCCGTCCGAGGCCGGACGAATTATGTTCACAACGTTACCCATCCATGTAGACGCTACGGGTATATGACCACTTTCATCAGTAGTACGCTGTGTTCCGTTTATTGTATATGCCGCATTTGCAACAAGACCTGTCAGATGCTCGGTTGTGAAGTCTATAACGGCGTTGGGAGTTGGCCATGGTTCCGGCGGCTGTTCCGCAACATTTACATTGGCAATTCGAATTACAATATCGTTTCTGCTGTTTATAATACCCTGCGCGACAATACACCACTTCACGCCGCTTGCAGCTAAACCCGGATTGCTGACAAGATGCAATGTTGTATTATCAACATATTGCACCTGCCCTTGTGCTTGATTCCATGCGATAACAACGCCCGTGCCTGTGCTGCTGACAGTAAGAGGATTACCGCTTTGAATCACACTTGTCGAGTTTGTATTACCGGCAATTAATGTACCGTTGGCAAATACTACCCCGCCATTTATATTAATCGGAACATTTCTTCCCGTAGTAGCACCGGATGCAATCGCAAAGCCATTCCCTGCCCGTACCGTGCCGCCTGAAATATTAACTTCCACAACAGTTGATGCATTGATATTTAATGCGTTTCCTGTGCCTGTATTTGTTATAGAGCCGCCTGTCGCAACCTCAAAGGTCCCCGCGCCGGCAATATTAAGAACAACAGTGGTAGCGAATTCCGCTTTCCATATGACAGTCCTGTTTTCGGGGATGGTAAGGGTTACCATAGCCGTCAAACCGGTACGCGCTCCCGTAACAGTGACGATTTCATGGTCATCGAGAGCATAATGGATGGCATTCTGGATTTGCACCGCAGTCATGGTTTGAGTCAATAAAACGGGCTCATTTGCAGGAGGCAGGTCAGTTACGGTTACACCGGGGATTTGAATTATTATGTTGTTTCTGTTGTTAACTATACCATTGTTATTGGAACACCATCTGACACCGCTATCAGATAGTGCAGGATTGCTTATAAGATGTAACAGTGGGTTCGTTTCATTATATTCCGTACGTCCTCTCGCCTGATCCCATGCGATAATAACACCTGTGCCGCTGACGACGACGGGATTACGGCTGTTAACCGCACTTGCCGAAGCGACAGTTCCTGTTGCTGATGTTCCATGTGCAAATACTACGCCGCCGCTAATGTTAACCGGTACATTGTTAAATTCAAAAGTGGAAGTAATCGCAAATCCTGCCGCCGCCCTGACTATACCGCCTGTGACATTAACACCTGCGACAGTTGAGGCGTTGATATGTATCGCATTACTTGAGCCGGTACTTGCAATCAACCCGCCTTCGGCAACCTCAAAGATACCTGAGCCGGTAATGAATACGGTACCGGCAGTAAACTCCGCCTTCCACACAACAGTCTTATTTGCAGGGATGTTGAGGGTCACTATATTATTCATATCGGTGCGTGAACCTGTTACAGTGACAATGTCATAATTATCGAGTGCCTGATGGATGGCACTTTGGATTTGTACAGCAGTCATATCTTGAGTTAATACAGGTTGAGGGAAAGGAATATCGGTAACCGATACACCTTCAAAACGAAGTACAGTATTATTCCTGCTGTTCACTATTCCTTGCTCGTCAATGCACCATCTCACTCCGCTTGCGTCTAACCCCGGAATGCTGTTAAGGTGCAAAGTCGGGTTTGCTGTACTATATAGTAACAGCCCTCTAGCCTGATCCCATGCAATAACTACACCCGTGCCTGTGCTGCTGACAGTGGCCGGGTTTCTGCTGTTAATTACACTTTGTGAAGCTCCGGTTGTTGATATACCATGAGCGAACACTACGCCGCCGCTAATATTAATGGGAATATTTGTAACATCCCAATCGGAAGAAATAGCGAATCCGTGTCCCGCACGTATCATACCGCCTGTTACATTCACGCCTGCAACAGTTGAAGCATTAATAAAGACCGCTGTACCATTACCCCTGTTGGCAATTAGTCCGCCTTCCGCAACCTCCACTCTGATTGTACCTTCGGCTGTGAGAGCCCATCCCGTGCCTGTATTTATCACCTCTCCACCGTCAGCTACTCTAAAGATACCCGCACCGTTAATGGTCAGAGCGTCCCAATTTACAGAAATAAACTCTGCTTTCCATACTACGGTTTTGTTTACGGGAACCGTCAGAGAAACAGTATCAGTCATGCCGGTACGCGAACCGGTAACGGTAACAATATCGTTATCTTGAAGAGCAAAATGGACAGCATCTTGGATTTGTATCACATTCATTTCCTGAGTGAGATTTACCACACTTGGAAGAATGGGTTCTGTAACGGTTATATTGGCAACCCGAATTATAATGTTATTTAAATCATTCACTATACCCTGTTCGTCAATACACCACTTCGCACCACTTGCAGATAATACCGGCAAGCTTGCAAGACCTTCGTTTGTGTCACCTCTGGCACGCCTCTGTCCCGTCGCTTGATTAAACGCGATAATTATACCTGTGTTGCTGATGCTGAGGTTTGTCACATTATTATGAAGAACGCTTGTTGATTCATTGCCTCCATATACTGCTACACCGTTGGCAAACAGCACGCCGCCATTTACATTAACAGGAACATTTCGTGCTTCCCATGATGAATTAACTGCAAATCCGGAACCCGCGCGTACTATACCACCTGTGACATAAACTCCGGTGGCATTTGGTGAGATAATTTCGATTGCAGTACCTGTACCTGTACTTTCGACCAAACCACCTTCGGTGACATGTACACTTCCTGTGCCGCTAACGTAGATAGTACGCCCCGATCTTGTACCATTAATCGATCCACCATCGGCGACCTCAAGTTTAACCGTGCCGCTGACTAAAAGTGTGCCTGCTACATGTGAGTTTTCAATCAAGCCTCCATCTGTTACCCTAAAAACACCCTCTCCATTAACAGTAAAAGCAGAACTGGCCCATGTACCGCTGCTGACGTTGGGTATATACCGCGCTTTCCATACGATTGTTTTATTTGCGGGTATGGTGATGACCAATTCCGCTGTAATGCCTGTCCGCGAACCGGTAACAGTAACGGTTTCATTATCAAGCAAAGCGTTGTGGATCGCATTTTGTATTTGCACAGCAGTCATAGCCGGCGATAGTTCAACATACGGCGAGTATAAGCTGTCTACAACAGTTACACCGGGGATCTCAACTACTAAGTTGTTTCGACTGTTTGCAACACCTTGCCCGTCAATGCACCATTTGACCCCGCTTAAAGCCGGAGCCGGATTACTGACAAGATGCAAAGTTGTACCATCCTCGTATCGAACCTGTCCTGTCTGATTCCATGCAATGACTAATCCGGCACTGCCGATATCAGGAGAAATCTCGGAGTGAATTACACTTGTCGAGGCGGTAGTTCCTGCAACTGCTGTGCCGTAAGCAAACACAACGCCATTGTTGATATTAACGGGTACTGCCTGCCTTATTGCGACAGAGGTGCCTGTGATTGCAAATCCGTTTTCTGCGCGCACTATCCCGCCTGTGATGTTAACCCCTGCAACAGATGATGCACTTATATTTACAGCCGTACCTGTGCCTGTTTTTGTTACTATTCCTCCATCAGCTACATCCAAAGTCACTGAGCCGTTCAAAGTAAGGGTACTACCCGTGCCGGTGTTTGTGATTGAACCTGTGTCGGCAACTCTGAAAGTACCGGCACCATTTATGGTAAGAGCAGAGCCGGTACCGACAAGGTATTGCGCTTGCCACACAACTGTTTTGTTAACAGGGATGGTTAAGCTTAAAGCCGCATCGGTACGTGACCCCGTTACTATAACGGTATCATGGTAAGCTAATGCGTCGTGAATGAGGGTTTGCATCCATGCT
>Ga0123353_10004451_pt1 | contig 18048 bp, 9 predicted proteins | sample TergutLab28metaG_3_FD_92763 | JGI IMG/M metagenome (GOLD analysis project Ga0123353, IMG submission 92763) | Labiotermes labralis P3 segment gut microbial communities from Petit-Saut dam, French Guiana - Lab288 P3 | ecosystem: Host-associated > Arthropoda: Insects > Digestive system > Gut ... | reverse complement strand
GCTAGGCGTGGGTCACCAAGTTTGAATCCGCTACGATTTGCGTGTTCAATTTTTAACGACATCTTTCAATGCCTAATATCTCGACATTTTTTTCAACCGCATATTTCACGTTTTCTTACTTATCTTCTCTCACATTCAGATTTCCTCCCTGTCACAGAATATCTTCGTTAATATTAATATTGTTCTCTATCATATATTATAATTAACTTATTTTACTTAGAGATTTAAGTAATGTCATCTGCGGTTATGTCTTCCAAAAAATATGCATTTTTGAACACTTGCTGTATTCTGACGACTGAGCTCTATCACCAGCTCATACCATCAAAAGGAGGACGGTTGGGCCTCAAAAGGAAAACTCGCGACGAAAGGAAACCTCATACGGACACCAAGTATTCGTCGAGAGTATCATCAGAGCTACTCTGTAAGTATCCAGACTGTTCTGCGCGGTACGTGCAGCTTCGTCAACAACTCAGGCCAGATTTACGGCGAATTTCCCACCTTCTGTGGTATCATTTTGTATGAATTCCCTCACCTAAACCCAGCTTGACTCCCTAACTTAATTCAGAGGATTTTAATTTCTTTCAGTTACAAATTACAGCAGCGAATACATGTATACTGATCTGTTAGCAACTCACCAATAAATTTTCGCTGTATGTACGTATTTCCAGATCCTTAGCTCTGTGGTGTTTCAGTTAAAATGAATTTAAAACCCAAGACTCTCTTTCTTTTCTGCTTAGCATTGTCATATGTCGCAGTAGGAAGTCACAGTTCAACAGATTAAAACTCTTTACTTTCACGTAGCTATAAGCGTTACCTATACAAACACATACATAACATTTTTGTTTACACCGGAAAGCGTATAAAATTGTGTTTATAACAAAACTGAATTAGCGGAAATTCCACACGGATGAATTCAAAGGGCCATTAATTATATTCCATTAAGATTCACTTGGATAAATACAATGAAAGTGAAATATGGTTTGAAATATATTAACTGAAATCCATGTGAATATGAATATACAGGTATCTTTTTTAAATTCTGAATTTTATACATGCCTTTTTCAAGATCTGCAATTGTTAACATCGTACAAACATAAGTAAGAGTCTATTTTTGTTTATTGTGCGGCAAGTCAGAACTTCTGGATAATGATCCACCCAGGTTTGCCCCCAGACTTTTTTGCTGGGGGGGGGGGGTGACTGACCATGTGACTATATGTAATTTATGTTTAATTCTAAAACTAGTGTTATAAAAATCATGTAGTACGTGTAAGTGTAACAACACTGTTTGCCACTGCATTTACCTACATACCACAATAAATACATGTGCTATGACTCACTCAATTTGTATCCCACTCTCTAATCTTTTTGGTTATTTTAATTTCTTCTAAGACCTCTTAAGTTTTTAAATTTATTTTCCACAATTCTAATGTACTAGACATCCGACGATTTCATTGGCAGTTTCGGTAGAAGGGTAAATGAGGTAAAATACTTTGATAAAATCATGTCTACAAAATAATTTTTAAATTCGATTTCGGGAGTTTCACTCCGGCAGCTCCCTCTCTGTTGGGTGCTTCCGTGGATTTACCTCCTCTAAGTTTGAGTAATATATGGTGCTGTTGGCACCAACATATCCATCAAGCATAGCTCTGTTCAGAGTGCCTTCAGCAAAAACAAATGATCACAGCCGTAATCAGGATTAAAGGCGATTTCTATCAGCAGATACACTAACAAATACACTGTATTTGGTTGCAGTTAATACAATACCCTTACAAAAATCGTGTCCAAAGCCATCTTCATTATTACTAATAGTAGTCCATATTTTGTCTATTAACCACACCAGGAAAAAAGGATTTCTGAAAAGAAATGATCCCTATTTGGTAACGTCGGCTAACGATGATCGATGGCCTCAGGATCTCCTGACATGACACTTGTACCTCACTGGTGACCTACCACCCACGTCACTGTCAGCCCTACACAATGTACACCCTCCTCTTCCAACCCTTGGCTGCTCGCCGGCCAAGCTGTGTGTACGGTTGCTGCTCCCATATCTTGCCATCCCCAGTTTTAATGCAGAGGGGGCGTGAGTGAGTCAGTCTGTTATCTGGACCCGCATCCCTCACATACTGAACCCCCTTCCTACCAACATTTGCCAATCACTCACGTTTATCGGGAGTCACATGTATTGGGACACAATGGAGACTAATTTATACCGTTATAACGCCGCCAGAAGGGAATGGTTTATTTATAGTTGGCCCTGAATGATTTCGTCCCCAAAATCGGTCACCTGCCTTTATACAAATGTCAATTGTAAAATAGGTTTCATGAAAGGAACTTTAGATAACTTCAGTACATCATTAACTAACATTCTGCGTAAATTTATGTGAAACGACCTTATAATATAGTGGCACATTTAATACATGTCACCATACAAAATCAAAATAGGCTGATAAAATTTCCATTCACTTTGTGAAGTTCGCTAGTAGATTATGGTTTGAGCAAGAACACTTTGTGACTGTAACATATGAAAATGCTAAAACTTAGAGGATAAATAAAGTTTTGTTTTTCGTGTTTGATTGATCAAATTCTATGTATTCTTGCCTTTTCCTGCTTGGGTAGTTTAACAACGAATAACATGCAAATTCTCGCAAGTGACGATCTTGCCTAGTTTAACTGAGAAAATGAGTTATATAACATTTTCATGACGTAAATATTTAGTAAATTAATAATTCGCATATCACTTGATTCAATAGAAATTATTTTTCCTTGAGGAGCATATATTAGCTCGGTAGGTCAATAAATCCCCTTATATTATGGATCTGAAAATTGTATTATTATTATTAATATTATTATTATTAATATTATTATTATTATATTAATAGGAACCCGCCTCAGGTCTCACTTGTGAGCTGTATGAATCAGAAATCCATCGTAGTATTATCCTACCGTTTATATGTCTGTTGCCCAAACGTGTGCTTGTGGTTTTCTCACAACTGTGTAAACTTTTTTTCATTTCACATTAAAACGGGCCCTATGTTGGTAAATAAATTGTTAATGAATGTATGGAATGTTGGGCACCCCAGGATTAGATCACACTGAAGTTACTAGGTGGGGACTGCAATATTATTAGGCCCCTCATTACGTATTCTTTCATTTTTATATATTTTCCTCCTTAGAATAAAAAATTTTCAGAATTTGCTACTGAAATAACCTGAATCTCTGCTGCATACTACAAATGACCGAAAAATGTTTTTCGTTAGGATGTGAGTGCATTCTTTAAAATAATACGAATGAAATCATTTTAAATTCAAAGACTCGCGACAACCCTGAACGATGTTGGAGGAGAGCCGGCTGTGCCCTAAGCAGACGTTGCGCGTGTAGTCATCTCAGATATGCCGAGTGATGGGAAGAGAGTGGCAGTCATGTTTGGGCCCGGGCCACAGGCACTGCAGCGCAGTGAATATTTAGAGAAGGTTTTGTTCTATTCATTTACATTTCTTAACTTTGTAAACGTTGGGATTTTGGTAACCTTTTTTACCTAGTTATTTTCAGAACTATATTTGTGAATGCCTTACACACCGGCCGCTTTTTACCCCCAGGAAATGCTCCTGGCACTCATTTCTGTTAGAGACTGAGTCGACCCCAGGGCCATAGTGCGATCGGAAGGATTTTATGTCAATAAAAAATTCCAATGATTACAGCTGGGATCGAGCCAGTGACCTTCCGATTTGTACCACAGAACCTTAACCACTGTGCTACCGCGTTCCCCAATGAATGAATGTAAGCTTTTTAAAATACGTATATTTCTTTTGGTAAATTTTTGCGCACTTTCCTTGCAAACCGCAAATCACGTAAGAGTTTAATTCCATTTTATAATTAACAGCTTGGTGAGATTATTTTGTTTTACGTAGTGTCAAAATCTTCTAAGCATTTGTCTCGTACAGATGTGTTTTCTTTACTCGTAAAGGACTCTGTATTTCCTCTAAAAGAATTCTTTGTATCTTCTCATTTCCTGCCTTTATACCAGTGCCTATCAGACAAAATGCAACGATTGAATTAGAATACAACTCGAGATAAACGAAACGTGGAGACGCTTCAGAGTGCAGGCTACATTTTGTCGTACTGCTGGGAAATGAAAGAGGGGAAACCAGAATAGCTGTCTTTCAAATTGTTGAACCACCCCACTGTCTGCCTTTCTTTTTGTGTCTGTTGAAGAACTAGTGTTTAGGATTCAAGTTTCTCTAATTCACGAACGAAAAATATATCGTTATTGTGATGTCCAATTTTCTCTTCTCGTCTCATCCATGTTTCGCTTCTTATTTTTTTCATTTTCGACTTTTTGCATATGTCGCGTTGTTAATGAGAACTTAAAAATTGCGCCACATGTGTCTGTCGGAAAAAAAACAGGCTTGCTGTTGCTTGAGGTTTAAATTATGAAGCGAACTCATAACTGCCACAAGCCATTAACAAATCTATTAAAAGGAAATTTTTATTAAAAATTCGTACAGATATATATCGGTCATTTAACGACACTGGCAATGTCGGAGATTATACAGTGTCGAAATACAGGCTGATTGACGACTGATGGTTTTAAACGAGTATGAAAGGAAGCTCGATTTTCCTAACTATGCTACTATCCTGAAATATGTATGGAGGGACGAATGAAACCTCCGAAAATTCTACGTCAGGATGGTAGATGCTACATCCGACATTCGAAACAAGAACTTCTCCAATAAAAGCAAGGACTGTTACGTAGAGGAAGAAGCCAACGTATCAAGGAAACTCGTCAAGTATTTTGGTCTGGAAACTTCAGAGAAAGAGCTTTGAGAGCTAAGTATAGATGGTACTGCGATACTAACACAGGCCTTTGAAAAAAGGGTGGTTTTTGACAGACAGACGTCAAAGCGCTTTAAGTATTTTTGTGCTTTCAATCGTGTGCTGCACTCTGGTGGCAGCAATGAGGACTAATGGATCCTAACATAACATGGCAAAGACGTGTAGGTAGCTCGAAAACCTCTGAGCAGGTACAGGGCTTCTGTCATGATATTCATTAAAAACTTAGATTTCAGGAGCTTGATATAAAGGGTATGATGGCTTTATTTTTTTCGCGTGAAGTGGGGGAGGTGGACGGTGGTTTTCTCATTACGAAATTATAGAAGAACGACAGAATTTTGTCGTATATGTCCTATGTTGCACCCAGCTTGCTGGAATGATCGCGGAATTTTGTAAGTCTCTTAAAACATTGGCCTTTGCGGGATGTTTCAGGGGCGAATCTGCCTTATTTCGGGAGAACGTTCCTTAGCTTAAATTAGGCCTGCATAAACAAACATACCTATATCCGAAGCTGAAAGGCTATGAGACAAGGAAGCGAGAAAAATGTGGTCTTGTTGCGGTTTTTCTTACACTACCTGATTACGTAATGCGTTATCCATACACGGCGCAGGTCCTTCTGTAAGCCGATACCAGACCCAAGCCATGCGTCGGCTCATTTGCTATGTAAAGTACTTGGAAATAAAAGTCCATTTTATGAAAGCATTGCGAGTTTTTCTTGCTTAATATATTTATGAATCTCATACCTTAATTAGATGTTAAGTATGGTTATTAACGTAAGGTAACTGGAATCGTCTCCTGTTTTACATATGTACTTTGTAATCAATAAATGTGTAACAGCTCTCATTCATTAAATCTTCTCCCGCCATTTTTTCCGTAATAATTCAAATTCAGATTCACGTTTTATTTGTTATATCGACGTAATTTAACCTTAGGAACACTGTCCCAAAATGTGGCAGATTTCCCCCGAAACACCCTGTATAATGTAAAGCTATGTAATTTCGCCATTTGGTTTAGTCTGTGCCACCTATTAAAAGACAAAAACAGTATACGCCAAACACATCATTTATTGTATGGAGGCTACATGTTTCGACCCTTTATAGGGTCATCATCACGCCTTCTTTGGAATCAAGTCAGTGAATGCTGCATAAGTGTTGGGATCCCAACATGTACGCAGCATTCACTGACTTGATTCCAAAGCAGTCCTGATGATGACCCTATAAATGGTCGAAACGTGTAGCCTTCATACAATAAATGATGTGTTTGACGTATACTGTTTTTATCTTTTAATATTTATACTCTTAACATATCGGGATGACTTCAGTCAAATCTGTACCACATAGAAAATCGTTTCAAGTAGAAGTTATGGATAATAATCAGATCTTGTGTATGTATCATGTATTTATCGTTTTAATAAGCTTTTTTCAAAATATATTTGTCTTTTAGTGTCATGAAATATGTTTAAATTTACGTGCGCAAACCTAAATTGTGTTAATCCTCTTGAGAAATGCGGCTGTGTATCAGCATTAGCAAATTGCATAATAGTCCTTTTAGCAATTTGTTGATTGACCTGTACTCTCTCTCTCTCTCTCTCTCTATATATATATATATATATATATATATAGTGTTTCTATTTTTTTTACTCAATACAAACAACATAAATGGAAAGACTTTTTAGAGCAGAAGCTGGTGAGCTTAGCGGTCATAATTACTCTTACACTGGGGGGGGGGGGGCAGGAATTAGAGCTTTTTGTCCTGATGGAAGTGAAAAGTCTATTCATCTTACTACCGCGTCTGGTGTTTGTATCAGATGAATTGTAAGTTAGACTAAATGACAATTCTTGCGAACAGAACTTTGCAATCGACAGTTCGGCGCTTACAAGGTACGAACGTAATTCAACCGCTTTTGGCAGGAGGGGCACAAAAGAGGCAGAACACTGTGTATCACAAGCACGGAAGGGAGAAGAAGTTTTCTTTCATTGGGTTTTTCATCTGTAGCCTTTTGTCCTTAAAAGAATTCCCTCTCAGTGTCTCGAGAGTAAATATTAGGATTCCTGTGTCTCCCTGTTGTCCTTCCAAAGACCCTGTAGGGTTGGCTACCTTTTTCTATTCTCACTCTAGTCTTTCTTCTCATCAAGCAATGAAACTGTCTTTCTTTAGAAAGGATACTGTCAGGTTTTAAAGTAATTCTTATTCCAGAATGCAATTGAAGTGTTTTGTATTTCTTCTTTCTGTAACCTACCCTCATCTGTATTGGTCTACTCTCGATTGGAACCAGTGGCGTGCCCGTCTGAATGGCTAAGATCTATTTGCTTTTGTGTCCCATTTGTATCAGGCAAAAATCAACAGTAAGTAATAGACTGTAAAGATGTACAACGCTAATTCTAAGTTGCTCTCTTTCATAATTTTCTTACCTGTAAACACTTGATGTTCACTTATTGCAAATCCAAAACCATTCCTTTTTTGGTGGGGGGGGGTATAACCCATCCCTTTTTCGAATTGTTGTAGCCGAAATTAAAGAAGGAGTTTATAACGTAGAGAAATTTACAGGCGTGTTGTTGATGGAATTTTTAATGAATAGAGATTTGTGTCACTTTTGAGCGTTGGACACTGTATATATATATATAATTAAATTTTTATGGGTCGACTTATTGCCCTACACATAAAATATGTTCCTTGTTTGGTGCGTTGGCAAAACCGCGAAAAACGACTATTAGCTTTATCATGTCTGTCTCTCCTTCTGTCCGTCTATCCGTCCGCCTGCATGGAAAAAGTTGGCTCCCACTGGACGGATTTTCGTGACTTTTGATAATCCGAGCATCTTTCGAAAATCTTCCCAGAAAATTCAAGTTTCAATAAATTCTGACAAGAATAAAAGGTACATTACATGAAGACCAGTATACACTTTTATCTTATCTCTCTCAGTTCTTGTTAGAATGAGAAATGTTTCAGACACTTTAAAAAAAAAGTTTCAGACACATTTGTGTAGAAAATCAAAATACACATTTCATGTTCAATAACTTCTTTTTAGAATTTTTGCTGTTTGTGAGATGATGTTGATGAATACTGTAGAGTCGTGCAGGCCACAAATTACAACGTGGCGCTTGCACGTTGCATGCTGGATAAAAGCTACGAACATACACTCAGAATATGTAATACTTATTGTTTTCTACTGCAACAGTGATTCTGTACGAATGTGCCTCGTTCTTTCGTTAAACTTACTTTGCCAGTTTTGTTTACAGTAGAATGCATGAAGCTCGTGTATTTGGTCAGAAATAATGGAATATGATTTTCTTGTGTTTATTTAAAACTTTAGACTCAAGTGGCTTTCTTCCCCTTCTTCTTTAGCCCTATATTTCTTTAATTTTGACCTTGACGTCCGTATCAAGTGACCTTGTCTGTGTTAAAGAGTTGTATATGTGTAGGGCGGTATTATTTCAACTGTCAAATCCTACAAAATTCCTCCGTCTTCACCACATCGTGCTGTACTCTGCCGGAAGATATTATAGTTATAACGCGTGGCATATTTATAGAGATACAGGCAAGGCTGCCTTGACAGTACTAATCAATATTACCTGTACATTCATGCTCTATATTTACCAAGTATTTTGCTAAATGTCTGAAGACAGGGACTGAAAGAGATTCTCATATCTATGATTATGCATATTACTGTCTTCTGGGATGTGACACACACTATTCTGGTAAGAACAGGCTGACATTTTGGAGGAATTTGCTGCATTCATTATGAGGGCAAATGAAGACACCGTTCTTGGTAATAAAGGAAGCGGTTGTTTCTGAAACATCTGTACGTATTTTCTAGCCTACATGCGAGTAATGTTCATGCGACAGAGTAGGAAATGGCGACTTCCTTCTGTCCTTCCTTCCTTCCTTTCCTTCCTTTTCAGTTCATGGCCTATTAAGTATCCTACGCTATACATTGTATCCTGCAGCTGACACAGCTGCTCTCAGGAACGAGATTCAAACCCATTACCTTAGCGTTCGAAATGGAAAGCTGGAGTGTTTTCTACTGCGTAGTTGCTTTCTGTTGTCATGTTATGTTCTGCAACTGTGCTAATTGTTGCATAAGATTAAGAGCAACCATCGGCTGAGATAAGTGCGTGACCTTCTTGCTAGTATTTTAGTTATTTCTTCTCCGGCAGATTACAGCACTGAGCGGGCTGGATTCTGCTGCTTTGTTAACTCGTGTGCCCACCTCACAGTGCAAGGGAGAAGCTGAGAGAGATGAGATGTGGAGATAAGATGTTGATGCTTCCTCGTCTTCTTTCTTTAAAATGAAAAGGAAATCGCAGTTCGGAGCTTGTGGAACCATTTTCTCTCTCAGTAGCAGGGCTCGTTTGACGTTCTCTTATTCATTTCAAATAAATTATAAAAAAGGATGTTATATTATTCTTTCATTCTTGTGCTACGTACCAGTGTCCTTTCTTCTCTTTTATTTCACTTATGAAAGGATGCGAGATATGGGTCTCTTGAGCTAAACGACTGTCTTTTTGGAGAGAAAATCTGAAGGCAAAGAATTCTAACTGAAAACGTAGCTCTATTTGAAGAGGGGGTAACGAAAATACCTGGATTCGAAAATACTTCTGAAATGGGGCCTCCAAGTGGACTACGAGTTTCCTTTCAGTTTTTAACAAAAGTTTTTATTTCACACAAAGCACTAGCTGTCCTATAGACTGCCAGCAAATTGAAAGTGATATCGCAACTACTGCTCTTCTGTGCTAGACATTTTAAGAGAATCTGAGAGACGAAGCAGAACAAATAAGACGACATCAGGTATCTGGGTTTGGAGACCTTGTTTTTACAACCACTGGAGTGCGAGACTAAATACGATACATGGTAGAGGCAAGTTAATCTCAGAAATCAGCAGAACCCAACGTTCCTGCAGATACATTAATCTGTTAACTTTTGCAATATCGGCGTGGGTATTTAAATTTTAGCGCACGATGAGCAAGACAGTGAGCGTTTTTTTAACAAAAAAGGAAAAAAATTTTAAAATAAACGCAAGTTTGTTGGAAATGGAACACCGATTATGCAGCATGTGATGTCTAATTATATAAAATCAATTTCTAGGGTATTTTCCCACTTGCTTTCACGCATGCGCACGCTGGTCTTTAAAAGCTTCGGAGTGTGGTACTGTGACTTAAGTAGTTTGTACTTTATTACAAGACGCTGTCAGTGATAACATATTATTATATACCACCGAGTAACTGGATGGTCGTGGATACGGAAGGAAGGAATCTTCCGTAGGCTTACGTAAGGTAAATTTTCGGCATTTGCCTGGTGGGACTGAAAGAAACAAGAAAAAACTTCAGTCAAAATAGTCGGTGTTTCTGACCGAGAATTTCTTCCCAAATATGTCAGCAGCCTTATCGGTTGAGCCAGCTTCCCGGTACCCAGTATGTACATCCGACCGCCCAAACATTTTCTTCGTTTCAGGACTTCCGTCAGTTTTTAGACCACAAATGTTCTATCCATCTTAAAACAGTTTGTTGAGTATTTTATTGCCAAAATTTTATTTATGGCTTTAGCAAACCACATGTAGACCTAGATCTGAGAACCGACTTACTCAGATATACAATTTGTTTACTATTACGGGACTGTTTAAATGCGGTACACGATACAGAAGGCAATCACTGTATCATAATCTGCCATGCAATAGAGCCGTTATGTGAACCTTTCCTAAAAAAAATTACTAACCCCTTGTTCCTTGAGAAGCTGAGAGTCGGCCGTCTTCTGGGATATTAGTCCATGTCGTTGGGATTAGAGGTCCCGAAGTTTCAAAGCATTTTCACGCCCTCGCCTTGAGAGAAAATAATCTGATAACATTGCTGAACTGCTTGAAACAGAACACCAAGACGCTGAGATGCTTCGAAACGTCTGGAGCAATAAATCCAGTGTCGTGACGTAACATCCAACACTTGAACCTTTAGGAACATAGCTGAGGGAACCTCAAATTTCGCAAGTCGACATACGCCAATGTGTATGGAATTTCCTCTCACTTAGCAAAACTGGAAATATCATTACTACGCGTAGAAGATCCTGCTGTTTTCAGGCACTCTCATTGGGCGCTACGTGTTCCGGCCGCATGATTCACCTAATATCTCGAGACGAGAATGCTTTAATTACCATTTCATTTTTCCCGTCCACTAGTCACCTCACTTCTCTGAAGCACATACCAGTCTTCTCAGAAATTTGTTCTGAAGCAGTAGCCAACGTCATGTAAGACTTGTCCTCAGGTTGTTAGCTACTGAGACCCCTTCTTGTGCGGTGTGGTGCAGTGCAGTCCGATAGAAGCGTACTTACCAAATGAGATGATGTCAAACCTTAGAAAACGTCATTATTCAATGTGTTTTTTATCTGTAGTATCAAGAGTTTTTGAAAGGAATGTACACAAGTTTCCTTTAATTTTATTCTGGTTTATAAGAAAGTTGTAAGATGCTCTGTAATCCTTGATCCAACTCGTCTGTAATTTACAATTGACTTAGGAACTTTTTTGTGACACTACATGTTTTGGTATGGTGAAGTGTGCCTGTCTGTATTTTGTCGACATTAAGAATTCATTTTCTTTTCATGCAATGGGCATGGACGAATATTCTTGCTTAAATCCTACCTCAATAATAAGGACGTTAAAATATCGTGGATTTATGGTTTCATTTGACAGTCGGACTTGTAAATGACTGAGTGAGTATCTCTGCAGTCTCTTTGTTTCTTTTGAAGCATAATCCGCGATAAGTGAGTTTCTTCTACCACGGCGGACATGTCCTCGGGTTGCGTTTGGAGGAACGGCTTCCATTTACGCAGAGTTGCTGCAAGTATATTGAATAAGCAGACGCGGACAGCCAATAAAGTGTGGTCCTCCAGCTTGGCGGTTGAGCGAGGTGCTAACAACCTCTCACCACAAAAATTTACCATGTTACGAAATATTTCCCAAGGCCTCTGAATTGGACTGATCGTTTGGCAAGGCTTAAGCAGATATTTCTCTGGAAAGGGACAGCTGGCAGTCTCTTGTGAATGCAATAATGAACCTTCGGGTTCCATAAAGTGCGGGGAATTTCTTGACAGGCTGAGGACCTGTTATCTTATCAGGAAGGACTCTCTACCATGGAGTTGTTTGTTTGCTGGTTTTTGCTTGTTTGTTTGTTGACTGGTTGGTTGGTTGGCTAGATGATTGGTCGGTCGGTCGGTCGGTCGGTCGGTCGATCAGTCGGCTGGCTGGCTGTTTGGTTGGTTGGTTGGTTGGTTGGTTGGTTGGCTGGCTGGCAGGTTGGCTTGTTGTTTAGTTGGTTGGTTGGTTTGTTGGTTGGTTTGTTGCTTGGCTGGCTGGCTGGTTGGTTGGTTGGTTGGTTGGTTGGCTGACTGGCTGGCTGATTGGTTGGTTGGTTGGTTGGCTGGCTGGCTGGAAGGTTGGTTGGTTGTTTGGTTGATTGGTTTTATAAAGCGCTGAATATTGCTATTGCCAAAGATAACGTCAAACATTAGATGTAAAAGTAATATTAAAGAAACGAAGTTCCAATGCAGACTTCTTAGCTCTGTACACCATTCGCTGTGTCAATAATTTCGTCACAAACCAGTCATCTTAACATCCGTGAAAAATGTAGAAAACTTATACGTATACATACTGGACATTAACTGTTGCTTAGTAATCGAATTTCATAATAGACTGTGACTCGCTTTTGATTGCCTGTATGCACGTCATGTTAATTGAATGGCAGCCTACGCCAGGAGAGCCACTGTACACAGAGTAGCTGGTTGTTTCGTGAAATATCACATGTCTATATGACGTCACGGCTCATTTGACGCACGTGTAGAGCTTGTGTAGTATCCATCACACATGGTTTGCCACTAGTGTCTGTCATATTGGGTTAGCCAATAGGCATAAACTCACGCATCGTTGGATAAACGTAATCATCAGAACTCGTATAATATAATGAAATACAATACCATGATTGGATATAAAAGTATAACATCATCAAAGCAACGAAATTATGCGATACAGTGAACGCAGCAAAAAAAATCAATACTTACATCATTATTACATGTGCCAACACATTATGCATTGCATAAAATATAGACCACATTTTAGGCACGTACACAGATTGCGAAAAGCGACTGTTAGCTTCGTCATATCTGTTAGTCCGTCCGCTTGGAACAACTCGTTTCCCACTAGACGGGTCTTCATGAAATTTTTGTATTTGAAGACTGTTCGAAAATTGTTTTGAGGATTCAAGTTTAATTAAAATCTGACAAGAAGTACGGGTACTTTACATGAAGAAGTATGTACATTATTACAATATATCGCCGAATTCTCCGTAGAGTTTGTAGAGAATATCAAAGCAGACATTGTGTGTTCAAAAAACTTTTTTTAGAAAATCATTTCGTTTATGAGATAATGTGAAAAAATACCGTACAGCCTGAATAAGCTACAAATGACATATGGCGCATGCGCTTTTCATGCTGGATAACTAACGCTCCAGAAAGGCACTAACAATATGTACATATTGTTTTTCCATGCCTAAAATGGTTAATCGAATTCGTCTCAGTGTTACGTTATACCTACTTTGCCTGTTTTGTTGTGAACCACATGACTGAGACCATCCTACTTGCACGATATACTAGAAGCAGTAAGGAAGCACCATAGAATATACTTAGAGCTACTAAAGGCGTAATCAGTGACTAGCGCCAACACTGTTAGAAGAACAGGCATATATTTGGACCACTATTGACGTGGATACTGAGACTTGCACCAATCTTTAGATCCTGACTTGCATAGATGACAGACGATAACAATAATAGTCATATAGCCGGTACGGGATATTACTGCAAAAGTTAGCCTTTCATGTGCTCAACTTTACCACATTATGTGGCATCCGAATGTTTCTGACCATACGCAAGAAAAGTGGTTTTTAGACGAGAGGTTTCCACTACCTTCCTTAAAGATTAGTTTTAATTTTTCTTGATATGTTTTGTATGTCTTTTCCTTTTTTCATATGCATGCTGTGTGTCCTGGCCCCCATATCCTTTGTTTCAAGTTGATACTGCAAAGGAGTGAGGTTAAAAGCCGTACAAGTCATTGTGTAGTTTCTCCATCTTTTCGTACACTTGTGCTTCCTACGTCCAGACTCCTCCTTCAGTAGCCTAGTTCGTTTCCAGTTAGTGTGCAAAATGCCTCTTCGTCGAAAAGAAAAAAGGTGTAGCTTTCTCGGACTAGCCGGTCTTCACATATCGAAACCGAAGAAATCGTAACCCAGAAGATTCTAATTGCATTGGTGTGTATTTTGTCTGTAGGTTTCGAGATATGGGGCTGAATGATAAAACATTGCCCCGAATTTCTCTCCACAGAACACCTCTCTGATATGTTTTAAGATTTTTCGGTCGATTTGGCGACGCAGTTGTATAAACTTGCTTCCAGTTAATTGAATTTGGATCCTTATCAATCTATTACAGCCCTTGATCTTCTGGTGCTGCATGAAAACAAAGTAAAGTATAGAATTTACAGAGGGAAGACTTTTTTATCAAAAATTTTCTGTATATAAGACTCATAATTTCATTAATAATCTCTGGTTCTCCTTACATTCTTTTACCTCATCATCTCATAGTCTGTCTTTAAGACACGTCCTTAACTTCTTTCATAACGAGTTCTCAACAGTGTGCGATCTAATGCTTTCTCTTTCAAAAGCCCGTGTTGTGTTGTTTCAGTACGGTCATCCAGTGGTAGCTTACATCTTCTTCCTCGTCTTCCTATTCGCTAATAGTGTCACAGTAAAAAAACGAAGACACTGTACACTATAATGTCTGCGGTACGCATACTGTTTAAATAGTACATTTGTGTGTAAAAAGCGAATATAAAAGGGCATTGAATAATACGAAATAACACATTGTACGTAGCTAAGATGCTCATTTCTGTAAACGACAGCATTATAATTTTGTTAAGAATTATAAGTTGGCCTACATAACTAAGGAAATGTACGTGATGTAAAACTTTCAGTAGTTTTATTGCATCACACTAGCTCCTCAGATCTTCCGAGCCTAGGATAATGTGTGGAGAAGCAATTACAAGCCCGTCATTTAATTTACGTTGTTAGAAAGTGTAATTGGATTAAGCCCAATTGTATGGGAGTGCACACGAGGCTCCTCTGCGGTATGGAGACATCGACAGTGCAAACTCAGGGGCTCTGAAGTCGCTGTCAAAACAGATAACGTAAGTGCTTGTTTTACAAATACTTTCCGAACGACAAAGAACTTTTCATTTCACTGTGTAACCCATTCGTTTCCTTACTTACAAAGCAGACATTTTTCTTTTATATATCCGAGAACTTTTTATTTCCTCAACGTATCGTAACTGTTGGCTTGTTAGGTGCGTGGTTGTACTTCACTCTGTAATCTAATGAAAGCTATACTGCCAAAAAAAATTCTTCTCACTAAGTAAGGGAAAATTGAAAGAAATTTAATTTTCTAGAGCATTCAAATATCAACAAATAGACTAATAGACTTAAATAAATTGTTGTATTTTTATTTTAGCCATTTCTCATAACACTCCACAGCTCTTCACGTTTAGAAACACATACACTTTGATCAAACATGTAGTGGATGGAAAGCAAATTTTTTTCCGTGCAAGCTATGAAAGCATGTGGATAAGTGGAAGTATAGCCCCGCTCATTTTTGGACCACGATACCAGGTGGAGAATTATGGTCAGTTTTATGCCTTACCGTTTTACTAACAGGTAAATTGCCCCTGGAAAGCACTGACTAGGAGGTTGTGTTGGCCCCATTTTCCGATAGAACGTGTTGAAAGAAAGAGTCTTCTGATTCTACCGGGAAACGCACTAGGTACTCCCGGCATTCTAGTTCGTGCCCTAGTCCCTGTAGGCTACCCATAACCATGTCTCGCTACAGAGATTTACCAGCTTAGCTGGTATTTTTTTTATAAAGTTTGTTTTTTAATATATTTTACAAGACTGTAATAAGACATTAGAGGCATTAGAGCTTTGTCACGTTGCTGAATAAAAGCGATTATAGTTACGTAAAATAGGACTTAAATGCATGAGAAAATTACGGCAGCGATATCTGCAGGTAGGCTAGCTACATCGGCGATGAGTTTGGCTCAAGCTGTAGCATTTATTACTTGTATTCGGTAGTATTGTTTTGAATCTGGAATGGAATACAGGTTATTCTGATAAAGGTTTCTCGTGGTTTTCTCAAGGGTCTCCAGGGAGACACTTTAGTACTTCAACTTAGGCCACAAATGTTTCTTTCCCTATACTCAATTCATTATTCTGTAATTATGCTATCCTTCGACATCGTATACTCTAAGTTAATGTTAATGTTGCCAAATTAAGAATAGAAGACGTATAAGATGTACATTACGTACGCGGCATTGATGGACACAGGTGACCAAATTTGGGAAGAATTTGGCCTATAAATCTGCAGACTAGAATAAAATAAGAACTCCAAGTAAACGCAGAAAAATATACGGTGTTTGTGGGCATTAATGCAGTTAATCAATAAAAAGCTAAAACAGAAAATATACAAGTAAATAATTATCGTGCTGCTTGTTGTGAGAACAGAAACAAACTTCCGGTTTTCCTGAAAGGTGAACATATCCTCGAATACCTCTGCAACAAACAACTTCTCAAAACGTGTCCTGTTTCATGGTGTAATTTCCTCTGTGCCAGGCGCGTAAAAAGTCCCGGGTGTCAGGTGCGGTGGCGTCCTGATATCTCTGGGTCTTCAGTAAGGAACTAGCTTTATGTCACCTTTTGGGGCCTAGAATTTTGAAGTGGCTCCAGTACTGTTGAAAAAATTGTACACGTTTTCTTAATAAAGCATTATTATAACATGCGCATACTACTGAAAAGCCGGGAATAGTTTATTTTAAGCAGCATAAAACTTTCTGACTAAGTTTTTTTTCCACTAGTCCTCTCCGGTGCCAGAAAACTATGCCGTAAACAGTGATGCTGCTGAGGGATATATTTATATATATTCAGCGTGGCATGGAATGGGTTGACCTTTCCGCTCTAATATTTTGCACCTTTGCCAGAGGGCACTCTAACTCTGCAGGAAAGATATACTTCACACACCTGCCAAAAGAAAATAAGATAAATTAGAATATTCAATTCAAATTCATCGTTTTTCAATGTAGAACAAAGAAGCCATGAGCATGGAGTTGAATGATTCCTCAACAGAGGGCAGGTAACTGCGGTAATAGACAGTGTCGACACTTGGCATAGGAGCCAGTGTAATGTTGTGCTTGTGTCGAAGTTTTGACGACAAAGTAGTGGAAAGTTTTAACGCTACCTAGTGTTTATAAAGTAGTTAGACATAGTGTGCATGTGTTCACAAACATTACACTTGTGTTTCTGTAGTAAGTAATCCGTCCTGAAACCTTATCTTCACATTTTTAGCGGTATACACAAGCGAAGGGCTTACGCAGTAAGAAGGAATAACAACAGCTGTAGTTAAATTGCTTAAAAGTCGACGGAGGAGATTAAATCGTGACGCCACATTCACGCAACTGGCAAATAGAGGGATATCCATGGAGTAATGCATGCAAATAACATTACCGCTGTACAAGATATTTCCCAAGTTTTCTTTTTTTTATGGCGCAACAGCCCCTAGTGGCCAAGGGCTTCCTCATTATCGAGGCTTCACGATCACACTCTCACAAACACACACACACACACACACACATACACACACACACACACACACACACACGGTAAGACTTCTCTGGACGAGTGATCGGACAGACGCAGAGAACTCTCTGCCTGACAACACATGACAGTCAAGAGAGACAGACATCCATGCCCCGGCGGGATTCTAACACGCAATCCCACCAAGCGGGTAGTCGCAGACCGACGCCCTTAGAGCGCGGCCACTGTGATTGGCTTAATTCCCTGTTACAAAGAATTTTTCGCTAACACAGCTTACTGTAAACTAAACGTTTCCTTTCGGTATGGTTCGTCACACGTTACAAGCACACTGCCAGCAATTCGTGCAGAGATATACATGCCTAGTCATTTGTTATTTATTTGAGTAAAGTGTACTTTGCATTTCGCACTTACTGCTTGTCCTCGCCACCTCGCTTCTGCTCGCTTAACCTTCTCAGTACTGCATCTATGTTGGCGAGGGTTGGGGGAGGGGAAGGAGGGGGGGGGGAGATGCGTTTTGTCTGCGCTTCGGAAATTTTTGGAGCTTAAAATACCT
>Ga0123353_10004450_pt1 | contig 18051 bp, 14 predicted proteins | sample TergutLab28metaG_3_FD_92763 | JGI IMG/M metagenome (GOLD analysis project Ga0123353, IMG submission 92763) | Labiotermes labralis P3 segment gut microbial communities from Petit-Saut dam, French Guiana - Lab288 P3 | ecosystem: Host-associated > Arthropoda: Insects > Digestive system > Gut ... | reverse complement strand
GGCATGTTTGACGATGGCAAGACCGAGTCCTGTACCACGCAAACGACCATCGCCGGTCTTGGAAGCATCTCCTTGGTAAAACCGCTCAAAGACTCGTTGTTGATCCTCAACCGCAATACCAACACCGGTGTCGCGGCATTTAATCACGAGAAATGATTCGTCCCGGAGGAAAATCAAAGAAATGTTTCCACCCACCGGTGTGAATTTAACGGCATTATCAATCAGGTTTTGCAGAATCAAATCAAGCCGCTTGTTATCAACCCGGAAGGACATATCACCGAAATCCGAAACTATAGAGAGTGCAAGCCGTTTTTCATCGAGCCGATTCCAGAAGAGTTCTTCGATCCAAGATTGCTGTTCGGCAACGTTCGTTTCGTCAAGTCGAACGGCAACGGTTTCATCTTCTACACCGTGCAGAGCGAGCAAGTCTTCAATCAGCGCATCAAGCCGCGAAGAATGTCGGTCAACAATTTGGACTATTTTTTCGAGCATGTCTCTGTCGTCGTAAACATCGTCGGAAACGTTGTCGAGGGCAACCCGGATAGCAGCAAGCGGTGTCCTAAGTTCATGCGAAGCATTGGCAACAAAATCGGTCTTCATTTTACACGCCCGAACCATTTCAGTCAGATCGCTGACAATCAATAGGCAGGCAGTGTCCTCTTGTGCTGCGTTCTCGGTTTCGACAAATTCCAATTCAAGAACATGTTTGCGTCCGAAAAGGTCAACCTCTTTGCGTTCGATTATGGAGCCCGAAGTACTGGCTAAATGGGTTTTCCAACATTCCAAGTACCATTCAACAATGGTGGCATTACGGACGATCTCTTGCAAGAACGGCAGTTCCGGTGCCGATTCAATGTGGAACAGTTTTTTAGCGGCGGCGTTAAAATAGATTACCTTGGCGGATTGGTTGAATGCAAAAATAGCATCGGGTAAATGCCGCAAAACCGTTTGGAGCGACTCCCGTTGCCGTGTGATGGTTTCGAGTTGTCCCGAAACAGTCCGCCGCATTGTTCCGAGTGATTGAGAAAGTTGCGCCATTTCGAGCGGACTGTCAACGGGAGTCGAAGGTTCGAGATCACCATCGGCAAGACGGCGTGCCTCGCTGTTGAGAAGGTGAATCGGTTTGTACCAAAGCCAACTGAGTAATAGCGACAAAAATGTTGCCAAAAGCAGCATGATTGCAAAACTAATCCATACGCCGTGCATCAACATCTGTCGATATTCGAGGATTCTGGCAACCGGAGTAGCAACGCGGACAACGGCAACCACCTCATCGTCTTTAAGGACGGGTTCCGCCAAGTACCTGTATTTGATGTTCGTCGTACTACTGAGTCGGGTATCTTCTCCACGTTTGCCGCTCATTGCGGCGGCAATTTCCGGTCGGTCGGGAGACAGGTGGGGTGCCATACTCTCCGACGAATACCCCGAATCGCCGAGAACATGACCAAAGGCATCAACGATGGTCAGTCGGGAGTCTAATTCTTTGAAATGGCGTTCGCAATACTTGTCAATTTGTTCTTCAACGTTGGGCCAAGACTCTTGAATATCACTCTGTACCATTACGAGCAGTTGCTCTTGAAACCGTTCAGTCAATTGAGCAGTATATTGATTGGCAACGCGAACGATGACCAGAAAACCAGCACAAAGCACCACGCCGACCAACAGCAGGTTGCCGAACAGAAGCGAAATGAAAAAGCCGCGTGGGTGAAACATAATAGGGTAGTTACGATTACATCATCAATCTTAAATCATCAATCATCAATGGTTGCAAGTCGATAGCCGATTCCACGGACAGTTTCGACGAGACCCCTTGCCGTACCGAGTTTGCCGCGTAGTGAGGTAACATGAACATCAATCGTCCGATCAATAACATCGGCATCGCTGCCGATGGCTTCGTCAATCAGTTGGTTCCGCGTCATCACCCGACCATTAGCGGTTGTCAAAGCGTACAGGATACCAAACTCCGTTCGGGTGAGCGGTATGGGTTCAGCATCAACTGTAACGAGGAACCGATCCGCGTCAATTTCGACCGAACCGATGCTCACAATCTTTGGGGGTGTCTCCGCAGTTTGGAAACGCCGTAGCAGTGCATTGATTCGGGCGAGCAACACGGACATATTGAACGGTTTCGTAACGTAATCGTCGGCACCGAGTTCGAGACCAACAACGATGTCGCTCTCTTCCCCTTTTGCACTGACAATGATGATCGGTACTTGGGCAGACTTGCGGTTATTCCGCAATTTCCGCAGGATGTCCAATCCGCTCGTGAAGGGCAGCATTAGGTCGAGAAGTACGAGATCAGGTTGCTCTTCCAGTGCTTTTTTGAGACCAGTCATTCCTTCGCTGGCTTCGAGAACTTCAAATCGTTCCTTTTTCAGTCGGAGCGCAAGCATTTCCCGAATGTCCGTTTCGTCTTCAATAACGAGAATACGTTTAGGCGCCATTTGCAGTAATATACTCCGTTCGTTGTGAAAATTCAATCACTTCATGCTTTTACCCTTTTACCTTTGATCAATTCAAAAACGATTTCCATGTTGATCGGCACAACGTTGTTTTTCATTTTGGGGTCATCCAGCGTTTTGTTAAAGAGTTCCTCTATCCGGCTTATATCCAACTCGATGTGCAAATCCTCGAACGTAAAGGGCAATCCGAATTTTTTCTTCAACGCGACGATCCTGTCTAACAATAATGCGATCAACTTTTCTTCATCACCTTTGCCAAACAGGACTTCGGCAATTTTCGCCAGTCGGTGCCGTATTTTTTCGTCAGTGGCGTTCAGTTGAAAAACATCCTCCAGTGTAAAGGCGCAGGCCACTCCGTGCGGGATATGCCATTCTTCGGAGAAAATGTACGACAACGCATGGACGGCTGCCGTCCCTGTCATATTAAAAGCGATACCTGCCATACAGGCACATTCGAGCATTTCTGCACGTCCTGCCGTCGCATCGGTAAGCGAACTGTCGTAAGCCGTTTCCATCCATTTCAGGAGCTGTACGGCACTTTCAATAGCAACTCTGTCGGACAACGGCGTGGCATTACGGTTCCAAAGGGTTTCCAAAGCATGGGAAAGAGCATCAAAAGCCGTTGACGCTGTAAGTGCTGGCGGAAGTTCCGACACGTATTCCGTAACCAAAACGGCAATATCGGCTTGCATCAACGGATGGCTCAGTGTGTATTTTCGTCCGCTGCGTGAAGTGTACACACCCACTTTGGTTACTTCAGAACCGGTCCCAGCAGTGGTTGGGATCAAAATTATTTTTACGTCCCATTTTTCAATTTTCCGGGTTGCTTCCGCTCCCAAATAATCGTTCAAGTTGCCGCCGTTACTCAAAATGGTTGCCACACCTTTTGCCGCATCCATCGCACTGCCACCGCCGATACCAATGATCATGTTTACCGGTTTCCCTTTCAGAGCGTCCGTCATCGCCATGATGTCGTCCACCTTCGGGTCGGGAAATACCCTGTTTTGCACTTCAAAAAATCGAAAGTTGCGGAGTTCGTCGAGCATTTCGTCTCGTGGTGGCAACGGATTGCCGTCGATGACGACACAGGGGTAAGCGTCTTCGCCACCGCAGTAAAAGATGAGTTTGTCCAAAGCCTCTGCTGAGAGACATTCACTTTTAATGATTTTCGTTTTCGTAATGACTTGTTCCAACATATTGCCGTTATTCCACTTTTTGTTTGGTGTGATGGGATCGTTGTTTCATCCAATGGGCTAAAACCATCAATGCGATGGTGATTAAACATGCCGCAATCAGCAATTGGAAACCAGAATTCCAACCGTAAGATTGTACCACACGTCCCATAACGAAGTTTGCCAAAAGGGATGTTCCGAAAAAATATCCGAAAAAACCTGTGAAACCCACTGTCACCCCCGCCGCATTTTTGGACGACACGTCTAATGCATGAACGCTGATGAGCAACACCGGACCATAGATCAAAAACCCGATAGCAACTAGGGCAATGCCGTCAATCAATTTATTGTCCATGTTTGTCCAGTAAACGAATACTGCAACCATTACCAATGCCATGTAGATCATCGTTGTCAAGGCTCGGTTTCTTTTGAAAAGAGTATCACTGAGCCATCCGCAAAGAATGGTTCCCGGAATTGCCGCCCATTCGTACAAAGCATAAGCAAGCCCCATTTCTTTGATGTTATAATGTTTTACTTCTATCAGATAGGTGGGAGCCCAGTCCAAAACACCAAAGCGAACAAAGTAGACAAACGTATTGGCAATAGCAACAATCCACAGTAATTTGTTGAACAACACGTACTTGAAAAGTATTTCTCTGGTGTTTAGCACCTTTTCAGAATGTTCGCCGTAATTATGTGGATAATCGTTCCGGTGTTTTTCGATGTTCGGCAACCCGCGCGATTGTGGAGTGTCTCGGATCAACAGATAGACAATGATTGCCAGAATGATGGCAATGGCGGCAGGTAGCCAAAAAATTCCCAACAGTTGCGAAAGCCCCACGGAAAGTCCCATCGATAAAGCAAAAGTAACACCCCAAGCGGCAATGATGCCGAGCAATCCGCCCCCAACATTGTGCGAGGTATTCCAAAATGCCCATTTTGTGCCGCGTTCCTTGACTGAAAACCAGTGCGTCATTACCCGACTGCCTGCGGGAAAGCCCATGCCACCGAACCAACCGACTAGAAACTGAAAAACTGCCATCCACACAACGCTTGACTTTCCAAGAGCCGTTCCCGCAAGCATGATGGCTAGAGAGGACAAAACCAGCCCCAATGCCATAAACCTACGTGCATCGCTTCGGTCAGAAACGCCCCCCATGACAAACTTCGAAAATGCATAAGCCATGGCGTTGCACGCGAAAGCAAATCCCAATTCCGCTTTGTCGAAACCCAGTTCTTGTAAATAGGGCATCGCCAGTGAAAAGTTTCGGCGAACGAGGTAGTATCCAATATAACCCACAAAAATACCAGCAAACACTTGCAAACGAAGACGCTTATATGCGTCGTCAATTTGCTCTTCCGGCAATTGTTCTCGATGAGGAGGAGGTGCTAAACAATTTTTCATCTTCGTTTTCTGTGACCTACCGCACTGATTCTACGGAAGGAGTGTTAATCTTTTATTAAGACCAAGATAAATTTTTACTAATTTTGGGGAGGACCCCATCAATACTCAAAGCAACCGCAAGAACCTATCTCACTCGTTGGTACGGATGCCGCAACGGAATTTTCACTCGACGATATGCACATACAAGACATTTTGATGGTTGCTGTCCGGCGTGGCACCGATGATATAAACCATGCGGTCACCACGCTCCAAATAACCTGATTCTTTGCCCGCCTCTATTACGGATTCTAAACCGGCACGAGGCGGCTCCGAAGGAACATTTGCCATCGGAAACACACCCCAATAAAGATTCATCCGCTGCAACGTTCGGACGTGAGTACTCGCCGCAACACAAAGCGTGAAACACCGGCGATTGGATACCGCAAGTGCGGTTCTGCCGGAACGTGTGCCTACCAAAATCATCGAGGCATCAACCTCTTCGGCAACAGTAACAGCCGCATCGCAAACCGCACCCGTTACCGAAGATGTTTTGCCCCGATGGTGATCCGCCGCACTTTTCCGGGACTCCATCAACTTTTCCGTTTCCACTGCGATCCGGTGCATCATTTGTACCGCCTGCACGGGAAATTCGCCGACTGCGGTCTCGCCGGAGAGCATGCAAGCGTCCGTTCCGTCGAGAATGGCGTTGGCAACGTCCGTTGCTTCAGCACGGGTCGGCAAGGTCTGATGGTGCATGCTTTCGAGCATCTGCGTCGCCACAATCACAGGCTTCGACTGCCTTCGGCACGTTTCGATAATCTTCTTTTGCACTACGGCAATTTTGGCAATGTCGAACTCGACTCCCAAGTCGCCGCGCGCGACCATGATGCCGTCCGAAACCCGCACTATATCTTCGATGGCTTCGACCGCTTCCGGCTTTTCGATTTTGGCGATGATATGCGGAATGTTTCCCCAGTGTTCCGCATTTCCGTGTGCCGTAATGTCTTCAATGGCTTCCGGCTTTTTGATTCTGTCAATGATGTGCGGAATTTCCCGTCTGTGTCTTGTATTGTTACGTGTTGTTTCAACAAGAATTTCACGAAGTTCAGTAACATCCCGAACGCTCCGCACGAAACTGAGACCGAGAAAGTCGATGCCCGCTCCGGTTGCCCATAGGGCGTGCTCAATATCGGCGGGTTGCAACGTTTTGATGCTCAATTTCGTGCTGAGCAAATTGATTCCCTGTCGGCTTCGCACTTGTCCTCCTTGAATAACAGTACAAACGATGCTGTCGCGATGCTTTCCAGCAACTTGCAGAGCGACCGTTCCGTCGGCGAGCATCATACGGTCGCCGACGTTAACATCATCAATGAGCGGTTCGTAAGTCGTTGTGAATGTGTTCGGTTCAGTGGTGGTTTTTCCTCGAACGAACGTCATTGCGGTATCGGTTTTGCATTGATATTCATTTCCAGGGCTTTCGCCGCGCCGCATTTTGGGACCGGCAAGGTCGGCAAGCACTCCGACGGTAACGCCGAGACTCTTGCTGACTTTTCGGATACGGTCAAGCCGTTCTTGGGCTTGTTGAATACTACCGTGAGCCATATTGAGGCGAAAAACATCGACACCAGCGTTGATGAGTTCGGCAAGGACTTTTTCGGAATCACTAGCAGGACCAACGGTAGCAACGATCTTGGTGTGTGACGGACGAGTATGCGGAAAAACAATTTTATTTGGCATAACAAAGGGTAGAGATGTCATAATTGTCTATGTGATAGCGGCGATTGCTTCGACTAACCTTCTGAGGTCATCAGGATAGACTTGTCCAATCGTGCCTATTCTAAAAGTTTCCTTTTTGGAAATCTTTCCCGGATAGATCACGAATCCCGACTGTTTCAATTGGAAATAGAAATCTTTGAAGGAAAAATGCTCCGTTGGGTACTCAAACGACGTGATGATGGGCGATTGTAGTTCTTCTGGCACCAAGGCTTTGTAACCGAGAGTCTTCATTCCGTCGCACAATACCCGGTGATTGGCGTGGTAACGTTTATTTCTAGCAAGAACGCCTCCCTCGGCATCCAATTCGTCCAATGCTTGCTTGAAAGCCCTGACCACATGGGTCGGTGATGTATATCGCCATTTGCCCGATTGTTGCTCCATTGTTTTCCACTGGTCGTAAATGTCGAGCGACAAACTTGGAGACATGCCTTTGCAGAGTTCCATTTGCTCACGCCGGACAATGATAAATCCAAAGCCGGGAACTCCTTCGATACATTTGTTCGCACTGCTCATCAGGAAATCAATGCCGAGTTCCCCCACGTTGAACGGAATCCCACCGAAACTGCTCATGGCATCCACAATCAGCGTTTTGCCATGTTTCTTGGTAACCGCACTGAGTTCCGCCAAAGGATTCAATATCCCGGAGGTAGTCTCGCAATGCACGAACGCTACGTGAGTAACATCCGCATTGCTTTGTAAAAAGGAGTCCAACTGCGCTGCCGATGGGACATCCGTTTGTTCAAAGTTAAGCACCTCGTACTTCAAACCGGCATACCGGGCAATGTCCACCATACGGTCGCCATAAATGCCGTTTGTAACGAAGAGTATCTTGCCATTCTTGGGAACCGAACAAATGATGGCGGCTTCTACGGCATACGTTCCGCTACCTTGCATCAATACGGAGGTATAGTTTTCCGTATCCTTTGTTGCCAACGCAATCAATCGGTGCCTAATGTTTTGTACGATCTCGACGTTGTAATCGTCGTCCCAAGTACACCAGTCTGCCAACATCTTTTCCTTGACCGTTGGAGATGTCGTGAGCGGACCGGGAGTCAATAGTATGTAGGGTCTCATATTCGATGGTCAACCAGAGGTTGATGAATTAAAGGTTATGGTTAATTTGTTCGATAATGTCGGGCAGTTCGGATATGGTATCTAGCACGTAATGCGCTCCGGCTTCCGTCATTTCACGTTTTACGATGGCTTTCTTCTCTTGCAATTCTGCTTCGGGAAGGTTATTGATTTCCGCTTCCGACAAGCCCAATGCACTGCTACCGACGATAACGCCTATTGTCCACACTTTTGCATTCAAGCCTTCTCGGATGTCTTCAATCGTATCGCCGACTTTGACAACGCAATCAGTACTTTGAACATCCAAGTCGATCATGTTCTTGAAGATCATGAAAGGCGCAGGGCGACCTTTCGGAAAGCCGTCGGGAGTGATGCAGTTATCCGGGTAATATCCCTTTGCTTTGGCGGCGGGTTCGACCACGTCCATCATTGCTCTGGTATAACCTGTGGTTGAACCGAACTTTATGCCTTGCTTTCGGAGAAGGGAAACCGTGTCGATGACATGTGGAATAGGATCGGTGTAGTCTGTCAAACTTGCAAACAAATATTTTTCAAACGACCGGTTCAATTTAACAACGTCTTCCGCATTCCAATCTCGTTGATAGGCATTTCTGAACACACTGCCAATCCGTTCCATTTGGAGCAGTTGACGTATATGTTCGATTTTTGCCATTCCCATTGGTCCGCGTATTTCTTCTGTCATAACCCGGATACTGATTTCTCCAAAGGCATCAAGAAAAGCATTGACCGGAGCAAAACAGCCAAAATCGACGGCAGTGCCAGCCCAGTCTAGGATAACACAACTGATTTTTTGTTGCATGGTTTTTGTCTAGGAAACTTGCAATAATAAACGTTCATTATAACGAGCGATATTAAGAACGTATTAGGCAAACGTTAAAAAACAATGAAGGTTTTTGAAACTGGATACTCCAAGATATTCAGAAAGTAATTTTTCGTCGTATGACGACTTCAGCAAATTTCAAAATCATTAGGCAACGTACACAAAAGAGCGAAACAAAAGTATCGCCTGATGCGAGAGTTTTTACATATCAGAATTGGAAAATAATGCGTCGCCGTCGAGCCAGCACTACGATATTCAGGATGCCTTCAAAGTCTGGGATCGCCGAAGTAAGGCGTTAATTCTTGCGAGTAGTACAGTCATACTGAATGGCTCGGTAACGTAATCATCGGCACCAAGTTCGAAGCCAGCGACTATGTCGCCTGCTTCTCGTTTTGCACTGACAATGATGATCGGAATCCGGGCGATCTGCCAGTTGTCCCGAAGTTTCCGTAGAATGTCCAATCCGTCTATAACAGGCGACAGTGAGACGAGAAGCACGAGATCAGGCTGCTCTTCTAATGCCCTTTGGAGACCGATTGTTCCTTCGCAGGCTTCGAGAACTTCACATCGCTCCTCTCCCAGGCGAAGCGAGAGCATTTCCCGAATGTCCGGCTCATCTCCGATAATAAGAATTCGTTTAGGTACCATCCGTGATAATATACACCGTCAGTGTATGCTTGAAACAAAATTCACTCAAAAATACAAAGCCCCATTGTTTGTTTTCGTGTACGGCAATGAGTTGATGTTGCCAACTGTACTCAAGCTCGGTTATAACGCTCCCTACTGTTTTCACGATGACATGGACGACTGGCTACGGTTGTTCTATTGCGGCAACACCAAACGGCTGGGTGTAAGCAATACCGCCGTTGCCAACGACGTGAGCGCGGATGTAACTGCTCACTTGATCGGAATGGTCATTCAGGTTGATGGTGTTACCTCTGGCAATTTCTACACCGTCGGCAACCCAGCCAATGTAGTCGTAGTCGGCACCTTCGATAGTGATGGTGCTGTCTCTAACAGCAATGCTCGAAATACTGGGTGCCGTCATTTCGGTGTACAGATATGCCGTCGCGGCAGAGCCGCCGTTGGGCATGACTTTACCGTGGCGGTCAAGGTGATTGACTTCCAATCTCCGGTCAACACGGGCGACTGCGTAGAAAGCACCGGTTTCAAGGGCTTTTCTGGTTGCATCCACAGTGAGTCCCGGCAGGAGCATTATGGTATAGTTAAAACCGGTTTCGTTGACTCCATGAGTATCGTCATTGGAAAATCCCCAAACGCCTTTACCTTTTGGCATCGTTTGCATCAGGATATTGTCCCAGAGGAGTCTATCCGACCGTGTTTCATTGTCAAGCCTGTTCATGATTTCTATACCGACCAGCGAATTTGGAAATGCCAAGAAGAGATCGACGTATTTCTTAACATTGTCGGGATTGTTAGAAGCAGTGGCACCTCTCGCAAGATCAGCGTTCTGCCCGCCAGTGTAACGACCAGGATGGGCAAGGAATGAAAGACCGCCAACGAATTCGGCGATGCCAAGTGTTATCGCCATTCTTTGTCCCGAAGATAGGGGGGCTCTGGCAGTATTATTAAAATCTGCCCACATGGTGATGATGTGATCCGTTGCCGATTGTTCGTTGCTGAACGGAATACCGATCATTCCCCTGCCGTTACGTCCTACGCCTGCTTCAATCTCGGCTCTTCTTTCGGAACTAAGCGCACCGATACCGGGTCTGCTTTGACCAGCACCGCGACCGTAACCCGGCTCATCCCAAGTTGTCATTACAAAATTGTGATCCGCCATGTTGAGGATGTCGTAGCCTTTGGCATAATGGTCTTCGATCATTTCCGCTCTTGTGTTAGCACCATCGGAGTTCGTAGAATGCACATGATAGGCGGCTTTGTATTGTCCGAAGGTCGTCCAGTCCACGCTTGCGTAGGGACTGGTGATTGTGTAGTGTTTGTTTTCTTGGGCATACGATACGGTAAGCTCTGTAAGAAATACTAGAATTGCAATGATGATTCTCATGTTTGTTTGGGTATTAGTGGTATTTTTGTTAATGTTTGGAACACAATCGACAGGTTCACTCTGCATTCTCGACAAAGAATATCGGATTTGTAAACGCAAACGGCGCAGATGTATCGAACGTTGCGCCGTCAAGTTTCCGGGTGTCGGTTTCCGTACCCTCGACTTCCATTCTGATGAAATCGCCGGGTTTTACAAGCATCTCGACTTTTTCGTCAAACAGGTTTGCGTTTATATCCTTTGTGTACACGACCTCGCCGTTCTTGACAAGCAGGACTCTCGACAAAGGCAGGAAGTATTCTCCGCCCATCGCAAGAGTTACTGTTTTCCCGTCTTTTGGGATACTGACGCTATCGCCCATCATCGTGCGACCCACCCGGAAATCATCCAGCCGGAAATCAATGACGGGACCATTGGAGCCGTACATGCGACCGGCTCTGTGTCCGTTAAGAATGCCTTCGGCTGTGTATTCCATAACATATACAGTAGTGTACGCTTCGCCAATATAGCGAGCCGAATGGGTGTCTGTCGTGGTGATGCCGTAGAGTCGTCTACCTTGTTTATTCAATTCATCCCATTTTGCAAACGCTCTGGCATTGACAATATACCTTCCGCCATACCAAGCATTCCAAACTTCAATGCCGTCTATCGGGGATTCCCAACCATTGGCTTCCTGCCAGCGGTCAACGCCATCATCAAACGGATGTGCTACATAAACCAACCCTTCGCCATTTGTGTCGTCCTTAAATGACTGGACAGCAACCGGCGGGTCCAATGGAGAATAGTTTTTCTCTTGATTAACATTGATAAACAAAGCGTGAGCGTAGGTACGATGCGAGTATTCATTGCCGCGTATCGGAATGATGCCATACTGCGAACCGGCGACCAGTGCGTCGTCCCAACCTTTTGAATTGCCGTGGTCGGTGATGGTTACAAAGTAGATGCCCTGTTTTTGCGCTTGTGCGAAATTCTGGAATATCGTACCGGAACCATCGGAATAGGTGGTGTGCGTATGGCTGTCGCCGGAAACCCAGCCCCATATGCCCGTCGTCGCCTTACCCATTCTGATCGTTTCCACAACGTTGCCATCGTTTGTTGTAAGGAACAGTTTTTCACTGCCCCCTGTGGCGGCTCTGACCGTCCAAGTTACTTTCTTTGCGGATTTCGCGGGGATTTCGAGCGATATTTCTCGTTCTAACTGGTCAATGATCCCGTCGCCGGTTAATCTATCAAACCTCACATCCATCATTCTTCTGAAGGACTCGTCAGGGTATTTTATACCGGGTGTGCCACCTAATAGATGAAACTTCGCGGTCACGCTTCTGGCGGATTCGTTTTCGTTTTTTATATTTACCGTTAAAGTTACAGAACGATCTTCATTTCTTTCCGACACGTATGTTGTTGTGAGAGGCAGAATGAATTCCTCACCAGTGTACGCAGTTACAAGTGATCGCACTTCACTTGCCGACAGGGCTTTGTCGAAGATGATGAAATCGGAAATCGCTCCGTAATAACCGTAACTGCCGTATCCGTCCGAGCCGATTCTGGTCGGAGCAGTGTTTTGCAGACTTTTATCGACAGAACTCGGATAACTACCAGCGGTTTCACCGTCAATAAGTAATATGCCGTCCACGAACAGTGAAAACTTGCCTTCCGTCCTGTTGCCCGTCATCGTGATGTAATGCCAACCGGCATCAATGTTTGATTGAGGTCGTGGAGTGATGCGGTTTATACCCTGTGCTTGGACATTCATGATTACGCTTGTATTAGTTAACGTACTGACAAGAATCCCTTGCGCAGGTGTGCCACTGGTGTTATCCCAGTTCGAGTTGCCGAATAATACAGGGTAATTGCCATAAGGCGTATCGAACATATTGTTCGCCCAGAATGAGATTGTAAAATCACCGCTGTAATCGAATTGTCCGATGTCTACGTTGGAACTGCTGTTTTGGCCACCGTATCTTCCGTCGCTGAATTGAATTGCCTTGCCGCTATCCCTGCCGAGCACAAATGTTGCGCCGCTGTTCGCGGCTTCGGTAACGCTGAAAGATTTTTGTTCTTTCGCATTGAAGTATTGGACATCGATGTTGCCCGTGATGTCTTCGTATGAACCGTCAAACGGAAAATACGCCTTCACTGAACCTCGCAGGTCTTCCGGTATTGTTTCCCAATAATCTGCATAAGCATTAGTTGTGCCTAGCAAAACGAGGAACGAAACAAGGAAGCAAAAAAAACGTATTGTCATTGGATTGTGTTTTTTGTGTGTGGGTTAACAATATCTATCGTCCGGGTCCCGTTGGTCTTTGCGGAATTGCATCGACTTCGCCTTCCAATTTCAGTTCAATGTTTCTATCGCCTTTGGAAGAAATAGAGACTGTCAAATGTCTTCTTATTTTGTTCGTTATTTTTTTTGTGTCGGTAACTATTCCAACATCTTGCCATATTATTCTACTGCATAATGTTAATTCATTCTTAAGGAATCAAAAAACTTCGTTAATTTTGGAACATTATTGCAATGGTCCAGGAGACTTCAAGAATCTATCTCACTCGTTTTCGATGCGAATGAGCAAGTTTAAGCGACACTATCGACCGAGCGATGAGATGTGGCATCTGTGCCGCATCTTTTTGACGTTCAATGTCTTGCGAAGGAACCGGCAAAACCATCGATTCATCTTCCTCTGCCGGGTCGTAGAGACCGGTCAAGGCGACTTTCGGAATAGGGTTCACGATTTTTTGTTTGTCCATTTTTCGATGATGGTTAGAAGTTAAGGATAGCCAGCGGCATAACCACCGGCTTTTTTTTGTGAAATCACATCGTGATTTCCAGTGGTTGCTTCATACCGATGAACCAGTTGCTCACGGTCAACTTCGGTGTACAGGGAATGGTTGCCGTCGCGCCAAGGGTTGCAAGCGGATACGATTTTCCATCCGCCTGAATGAAACACGGAATGTCACTGAGACTCCGCAACGCCAAACCATTATTGGTCTTTTCAATTTCGACGGAAGACTTGAATAGTTGCTCCACCCAAGGTTGTCGACCGAGCACCATGTTTGCAGCCCAACCGACGATCCGACCAGCAAAAAAAGCCTCCTTGACCGACTCGTAACTGCGATCCTTGGCAAGAATCAACGACATTGGACGCAACGGATTCTGGTTTCCGTAAGTGTTCCAATCGCTCTGGTGAATGTCGGTAACTGTCACAGGAACAAGATTTCGCTCGTTGCACCAATCGAGAGCAATCGGATAATATGATGTTCCATTGAACACCTCGATACCGTGTAGCAAGCCCTTCTTGCTGGCTTCGTCAATTTCGGCGTGGAAACGCATTGGCTCGCCGGTTTTGAGACCGAAAGGCGGCGTGTCGGGGGCTCTGTCTATCCAACTGGGATGGTTCCAGAAGTTAAATCCGCCTTGCTTTACGGAGACGGCAAGCATTTTTTCCCAATCGTCCACCACTGCCGCAATCGCGTTGATGTCCTGTACAAAGATGGCGTTAAAATGCCACATGGGTTTCGTGATTTCTGTTCCGCGTACAAGAATCACGTTGCTGTTTTCCGCTTCTGCTCTGGCAAAGTCATACGACCTGTTATGGTCGTCGTTTTCCGCAAGTTGGATGGCTCTGCTCCCGATATTCGGACGGTACTCGATGTGATCCGTAATGGAAATCACGTCGAGACCATTATCCACGGCTTCGATCACGCGGTCTTTCGGCATGACGTGTCCGTCAGAAAAAAGCGAGTGCATGTGAAAATCGCCTTTGAGTACCTTGAATTCACCGACATCGGGAATCGTGATGTTTCGCGGCGGTTTCCTGACAGGATGAATCGCTGTTCGATAGGAAATGGTAGACGTTCCGGCACCGACAGGTCTCGGAGTTATCCCCATGTTCTGTGCAAAGAGTTTTTGCACGGGCAAGGTTACGGCAACACCCAACAGGGCGATGCTTTTCAAAAATTTTCTTCGATGGGTCATAGTTTGTTAGGGATTAGGGGTTGTTGATTACAAGTAGTTTCATAACCATATTTTGCCCATTCTGACACTGGAAATTCCGGTATGAACAAGGCAGGAAACGGGTTATGAAACTACTTCTAGTGTGAACACGTCTGAAGTCTTAATCTATATCGCTTTCGAATTGGGCTTGTGCCATAATCCTTCGAGCAGTCGTTGTGATTTCGCTTTCTGATACCGTGAGCAGCTCTTCAAACCCTTGTCCAAGGATGTCCGCCATGCCACGGTGAGTCGGACGGAGTGTATCAACGATTTGTTTGTAGTTGTCTAGTTCATCTCCGCGTTTTCCTGTACGAACACAGAATTCTAAGATCGATTGTGCGGAACGAAGTGCCTCATCCACCGCAGGCGAAGTGGTTTCCTGTCTTGAGGATTGGGAACAACCCGAACTCGTAGCAAAAACAAACAAGCAAAGGAGCATAATGAGTTGAATGTGTCGCATGATTATAAGTTTGTGAATGATAATGGAAACATTTCTCACAAGTGGCACGAAACAACAGCAAATATCAGACTTCGTGTGAACTTCGCGCCTTTGTAAAGGAATGCAAAAAATTGTTACGGAACCGAAACCGATTCGCCGCCCGCTATGGAACCAAGTGCGCCCCAAACACCGAAGGACGAAGGACCATCGTCAACGACGAGCGTGGTCATTTCACTGGGAACGCTGTAATCCGCAGGAATGTTGGACGACCGACTGTCAATCATATCCGAAATGAAACGGACAGCTCCATCGATCAGCAGACAGTTAACGCCGCCTCTGTGGTAACTGGAGGCTGTCGAAATGTTAAGACTTTGGTCGAAGCCTGAGATTGTGCCTGCCAAACAGTTGGGACCGTTGTTCGGCGGGAAAATGGTCATGAATCCAGATCGCCATGTCTGGCTGTCTCCCCAACTGCGACCAGCGCGGTCACTCCATAATCGACTATCCGCGATGCTGTCGCGATATCTTTTGTTCGGTCCCATTGTGTCCCAGCATGCCTTGATGTCGGCTACTGCGGTAGGCGACGTTACTGCCGCAGAACCCGGATTCGTAACAGGGTTCCCCATCGCAGACACGCTATCGACCAAGGTTCCAAAGATGGATCGGTTTTTCGTAGTCGAATTGGCTGCGATGCCAATAAGAGCTTCGCTCATAGCAATCGTGTTGCTGGTGCCGTCTCTGATTGACGAAACAGTTCTGGTCTCAGACCGTTGCGGATCAAATGTACTTGAATGGTGCGTGGAATAAAAGCCACGCGGATTGGGGGTTTTATGCCGTCCCCAGGTCGAGTCTCCGTAAGAGGGCCAGTCGCCGTAACTTTCACGATAATTGGTCGGTCTGCCGTAAACACCATACCGAGGAGCACTCCTTCCTGCGTCGGATGGACATAAATAAATTTCAATCCATATCGTAAATATTGTCGGAGTCAGTGGTTGCGTCGTTGAGTAAGGATTGTTATCGGTAACCGGAACATCGAGGTACTGGTCGTACAAAACTCCTTGCTCAATGAATGGTAATATCGCGATTTTTTGTCCCTTACGAGTGCTACTTCCTCCATACCGATACGTTCCCGCTGGAAACGCATTTTTCGTGTCATGGTAATTGTGAAGAGCCAAGCCAAGTTGTTTCATGTGGTTAGTACACTGCATGCGCTGTGCTGTCGAGCGTGCTGCTTGAACGGCTGGCAAGAGCAAGCCGATGAGCATACCGATGATGGCGATGGCGACCAGCAGTTCGACCAGAGTGAACGCGGGTCTGCAATGTGTTGAGTTTTTTTTCATTCCTTTCTTTTTCCTTTTGATGTTTTGTGCCGAGAACCTTCCCGACATCTGCGGTAAATTGTACAGAGCGAGTGTTAAGACATTGTGAAGACTAAAATAACTCTTCGCTAATTTTTTGAGTACAGAATGTGATGAAATTATTAGTTTTTTGGGATACAAACTTACAATAATAAACCTTGCTCTTCATCGACTACACTTTGACCTGCACGATTGCACGGACTTCGCCACTTTGCAATACTCGTTCCAGTTTTTCATAGTGCCGATCCAGTTTTTCCAGTGCTGGCTTGATCGATTCATCGACAACCTTCGCCACCTCCGAACTTCCGCCCAATCGCAGGGATTCGCCTTGTTTGATCAACTCGTCGTTGACCATGTTGTAAGACTCTTCAAGATTTGAACGGACAGGAAGTTGCATCGCCGCCTGTACCGCTCTCTTTCGCTCTTCAAATTTCAGAGCAGATTGCGCTTTTTCCACCGCCTCTTGATGATCGATAGCGCGTCCTTCGATGTCAGCACGTTTTCTGACTTCTTTCCTATTGTTCAAGCCGTCGAGTTCCTCTTGCTTGGCTTTGCCTCTTTCTGCTGCTCCCTTCCGATACTCTTTGTACTCGTCACTCTTTGTAAAATCAGTGTGACTCTTTTCTCTAATTTCTTTTGACTTTTCATCAAACTCACGGGCAAACACCGTATGCACATTGCCGGGATCGCCTCCGTAAGGTCTTGAACCTTTGATGCCGAACAAACCTCCAGTCGTCGCTTTCTCCATCGCCTCGGCTTTTCGTTGCCGCCAATCTTCCATGTATGTCGCCATTTCCCCATCGACATTTTTCTGGCGAGTCTCTTCGTACTTCCCCTTTGCTTCTTGAAGGGCAGTGTCATCTTGTTCCTTATATTTTGCATCGAGTTCTGCCTTCTCTTGTTCCGTTGCCGGTGCCAAGTTGCCCGTTTCGACCATTTCATTTCGCTTTTCATTGTATTTGAGCGAAATATCCGCTTGCTCCGCAAGAGCCTCCTTTTCCATTTTTGCATACATTTTTTGCTCCGGCGACGCAAAGCGACTACCCAAGACAGCATCCAACTGCGCCTCTTTGATGACGGCATCCGTTTCAATATCAAGAATGCCGAGTTGCTTTGTCTTCGCCGCCGTTTCCATTGCATGGAGCATTTGAGTATGTCGCCTCTGCGTCTCCAGCCGCTCTTGGGCTTGCTTGTGCATTGCGTCGATGTGATTTTTCTCCATACCTTCGCGGAATTTTCGGAATTCTTCCTGTGCCTTCTCTAAATCTTTGGCAGTTTTCCCCCACGCCTTCACCATTCCATCGACGATCTTGTACCCGGCGTTGTCGGAGAGGTTCACTTCTGTGTTTTCCAGCTGACCGTACTTGTCCGACCATTCTTTCGGCACAGCCATCGTCAGTTCCTTTGCCGGTAATGTCCCGTTTTCATTGACCTTGCCAATTTTCACAGGACTTGCTATATTGTAGTGATCTATTGGACCAAGTCAAGGATGACTGCGATGACTTTGATAGCCCTGAAATGTCCTTCTTGT
>Ga0123353_10004449_pt1 | contig 18052 bp, 14 predicted proteins | sample TergutLab28metaG_3_FD_92763 | JGI IMG/M metagenome (GOLD analysis project Ga0123353, IMG submission 92763) | Labiotermes labralis P3 segment gut microbial communities from Petit-Saut dam, French Guiana - Lab288 P3 | ecosystem: Host-associated > Arthropoda: Insects > Digestive system > Gut ... | reverse complement strand
TCAAGGGAAGCCGCGAACTGCGGGCGGATATCCAATTCGCCGCCCTGCCTGCGCGGGTTATAATGAATACCCGCCAGCTGGCGGATGAAAAAGTGGCTGATGTCCCCCCAGAAATGGTGGTTGCGGGAATTCGCACGGCGGGTGTCGGCGTGGAAATCTTCCCAAAGGCTGGTCGCGCCCTCGGCCAGCCACCAGCCGTAGGAGGGGAAAGCCGGCTGGCTGATCATTTGCAGCGCGAGGTCCACTGCGCCGAATTCGGCCAGCACATGGAACAGTACCCGGGCGCCCAATATGCCGCAATCAAAGTGATTGTTTTCTTTTTCAATTAACCGGAGCAGGACTTTGAAGGCTTCTGGCTTTTCGCCGGGTTCGAATACATTGAAGAACATCGCCATCGCCTGGGAGGTCATGCAATTGCCCAGGGCTGTCATTGTGTTTAAATTCAACAGTTTTTGCCTTGCGTTTTTGCGCAATTGCGCCTGCAAAGAGAGCGCAAACGTTTTGTGAATTTGCATGTCCAGCTCGCCAAAAATATAGGCGGCTTTTTCGCACATGTCCATGCTGATCACAGTATCGGAAAAACGCGTGGGGCATTTGTGTTTGTCCGCGCCGCGGGAGGGTGGGCACCAGTCCCCAAGGCCGATATCGATCAAGCCGTCACGGCCAATCCGCGTGGTTAAGTATTCTAAGTAGCGCAGAATGGCATGGGCGTTTTCCTGCAAAATTGCCTTATCGCCCCGGTAAAGGTACATAAAATAAGGCAGCCAGGCGAGCACGCAGTCCCAGGCCGGGCCGTTACCCCAGTGATACCCCCAGGTCCCGGTTGGAACGATGCCGGGCAGGGAACCGTTGTCCGCTTGCGCTTTCCTGATATTACGCAGCCACTCGCGGTAACTGTCTTCTGCCGCCAGATTGAGCAGCGTGTGCTCGGCGGATACCGCGGCGTCGCCGGTCCAGCCGTTTTTCTCCCGGTGCGGGCAGTCCGTGGGGAAATAATAGAAATTCGCCAGGGTCGAACGCCGGGTAAATTCCTGCAATAGATTGATGTTTTTGTCAGAGCATGTGAATCCGCCGCGTTCTTCCAAATCAGAGTTCATCACCAGATAGGCCAGCGCCTGCGGCACAGCCTGCTCAAGCTGCAAGCCTTTGATAAAAACGTACTGGAAGCCATGATACGTAAAACTGGGCGTGTAGCTTTCCCTGCCTTCTCCCTTGCAGATATAAATGTTTTTTTGCACATAGTCGTTTTCATCAAAGCATAAATTGCGCCGCTGCATAATGCCATCGACGAGAAATTCGCCGAAATACATCGTGATTTCCTGCCCGGCTTCGCCTTCGATTTCCAGGCGGCACAGCCCGGCGCAGTTTTGGCCGAAGTCGTATAAATAGCCATCTTCTTGTTCTGTGATAGAAACAGGCGCAAGCTCATGCGTGATTATAATTGGGTCAGCTTCGCACAGGCGTGCCTCGCCCCGGGGCAGGGGAGCGATGATGGCCGGCTGCCAATGGTTGTCGTCGAAACCGGGGGAGCACCAGCCGCGCTGCTCATTGCGGGCGTCGTAGTATTCGCCGTTGCGCAAGTCGTCGTTATAAATAGGAGACGCGAAGCACCGAAAGCTTTCGTCGCTTTCGATTGCAAGTGTATTGTCGTTGCCAAAAGAGATATCCAAACGCAGCGCCACCTGGGGTGCGCCGCGCCAGCGCGCTTTTTCGAAGTCCCACACGTAGCCGCCGGGGCAGTTTTGCATGCCGTTGCCCAGGCACAGGCCGATGACATTCTCGCCGGGCACGAGCGCATCGGTTAAGTCATATTGGTCATAATAAATGATATGATCCGGATTGCTGATATAGGGCGCGAGAAAGCCTTTTGTCATCTGCTTGCCGTTGACGAAGAGCTCGTAAAAACCCAGCCCGCAGACAAGCAGATTGGCTTCTTGCGGCTTGGCTTCCAGCGTAAAGCTTTTACGCATATAGGGCGCTGGGACATAATGCGTGAGCGTGGAGAACTTTTTGCCTGCGGCGATGAAAGCGATTGGAAAATTCATTCATTGGCCCCCTTTAAAATGGATAAATATAGCATATCAGGTTCGGGGTGCCTTGTCAAGCAAACTTTATAGCCAAACCGTGCTTGACAAATTATATCATGTGAATGTATAATAATTCCAGAAAAGAGAAAGAGGCCCGCTGGATGCGCGTTGTGTTCAGCGGTTTTTTTATTGCAGTTGAACTTTTCAGCAGTTTTATCCGTCTGTATTGATGAAAGCGCTTTCATCATCACATATATTTGAAAGGAGGTGAGGATACGAACCGGAAAGACTTCGAGCGCATGTACGCCGCGTGCTTCGGCGCGCTGCAGCGTTATTGTTATTTCAAACTGCCAAGCCGCGCCGACGGCGACGATGTGCTGCAGCAAGTTGCGCTGGCGGCATGGTTGCGCCGCGATTCGCTGCGCAATGCGGAAGCTTTTAAGTCTTGGCTGCTGCAAATTGCGGCGAACCAGGTTCGCGACTTTTATCGCAGGCGCGCAAAACAACTGGAAATTCCCCTTGATGAGCTAAACGAAGCAACGCTGACAGACTCGCGCTTTGGCGTAACCATTGAAGAAGCTGTACGCGAAACTCTTGATACGCTGGGCGGCAGCGATAAGGCTATCTTGACACTTGCCTACCTGCACAATATGCCGCAGGCGGACATCGCCACACGGCTTGGCATACCGTTGGGCACAGTCAAAAGCCGGCTGTACACCGCGCGCCGGCGCTTCAGGAATGAGTATCCTCACCTGCAAACGAAAGGAGAAATTACTATGTTTAAATTGCCGAAAATCATGCCTGGATACACGATTGCCCCGACGGAACAAGTGCCCTTCGCATGTAAATGGGAGGAACTGATGGGCTGGTTTATTGTTCCGAAGCTTGAAGAAAAACTGACTTGGGCCATGTATGAAATGCCGGGCCGCGCAATCTATGGAGAATACCAAATGAAAATTACGGGCCGTGCTGCCGTGCATGGGATTGAGGGCGTCGCAGTGCGCGGGGATATCAAAGACGAACGCGAGGAATGTTCCGTGCGTGAATTCATCGCGCAGCTGACCGATACCCATGTGCGCTTCCTCGCGGAAAGCCACATGCGCGGGGATGTAAAGCTTCATTTTACTTTCCTGGACGGTGACGCCTTCCTTGACAACTGGGGTTTTGGCGAAAGCAACTGCGGCAGCGATATTTACCCCAAACGCCGTGGTGTAATTAAGCGCGATGGTTCTGCCATCACTTGCCCTGCCGAAAAATTCGTGATTGACGTCATCGACCGCTGCGCTGTTATGATTGCGGGCAAGGAGTATGACACGATTCGCATAATGGACATTGAATGCTATAACTCCGGCGTGGCATCGGAGCAATTCATTGACCAAAACGGGCGCACGGTGCTGTGGCGGCGCTTTAACCGCGATGACTGGAAAATTGAGCATTACGGCCAGAAATGGAGCGAAAAACTGCCCGGCAACGAACGGTTGAGCATCAACGGCGAGACCTACGTGCACTGGTACGACTGCATCAGCGATTATGTAATATCATAAAAAAAGACAGCCCTGGTTCTTAATTTGAACCAGGGCCTTTCGTCGCTTCGCTGTGTCTTTTTATAGAATAAATGAATTGCCCGCTGTTTTGTTTAGCGCTTTAATAATGCCGTCGCAGTCCATCACCTGCCCGAAGATTTCCATGTTCGCCAGAGTGGCTTCGTGGGCCTTGGGGCACAAGGCCGAGCAAATGTCGGAACCGAATACGACTTTATAATCACGAAAAAATGCGTCCCGCGCGGTGGATTCGCAGCAAATATTCGTCACTGTCCCGCAGATGATCAAGGTATCCGGCGGGTTCGCGGCGCCGCGTATGTTGCGCAGTACAATTTCAAGTTCCGTGTTATAAAAGGCGCTGAAACGGTGCTTTTGAATAACAATTTCGCCTTCAGCGGGAGCAAGCGCGCCGACGACTTCTATGCCTTTCGTGCCGCGCCGCATGCCGCCTTCTTTGAGATGCGGGAACGCGGCGATTTCCAGCGGGCAGTAGCCCGGGTGGGTTTCGTGCACAGTATAAATTACAGGTACGCCGAGCCTGCGGCAGCTGGATATTAACTTTTGTATGGCCGGCAACTGTGTTTTCGCCTGCGGGACCTCCATGATGGCCCCTTCTAAGACGAAATCATTTTGCATGTCGATGACCAAAAGAACGGTTCTATCGTGCGTGAAGTGCCATTTCAAGTTCGTCTATTCTCCTAAAGTTAGATAATTGATCGCGCCCCGCAGCTGTGAGTTTTCGTTTCGTTCATTGTATTCAAGGATGCCGCCATGAGGCCTGGGGCCCTGGGGCGTGGGCTGCACGCCATTGCGGTTCCACTCCGGGTCGCCGCCCACCGGCACCACAGTGCCCACGCTGACAAGCGCCGCGCCGCCCACCTGCGCCAGGGGGAAATCCCGCTGCACGGTGTTTACGCCCATGGTGGACCTGCCAACAAGCACCACGGAGTTCGGGTAGGAAGCGGCAACGCAATAAGCGAACAACTCGGCAGGGCCTGCAGTAAATTGGTTGATTAATATCGCCATGCCATCCGTAAAATAGGAAAAGAGGTTCTCGCGGTCGGAAGTAAACACTTCTGGCTGGCGGCTGCCCCGATAATGAATGGTTGCCATGGCTTCACCTCCGGTGGTGACTGATACAAGTTCATTGATGGCATCGAAAGCAAACTCGATAGTGCCTTCGCTGGTGCCGCGCAGGTCGATGATGAAGTATCTTGCGCCTACGTTCCAGAGATCTACAATGGCCCGGTTAAGCTGCGCGGCGGTGTTTGCGTAGAATGCGAATATTTTAATATAGCCCACGTTCTTCAGCGGTTCTTCCCCTTCGGCCACAGGTGCGGCGGAAGCCATCAGCTCCGTGGAAATCGTCGGCACGGAATGGCCGATATGCACCCGCACAGGCGGCCTGGCCTCGCCGTCGCGATTATAAGAGATCGTGACCGATAACGCGGATTCAACGGCGTCAAACGCGGCTTCCTCAATCCCAAGGCCGATGTTGGCAATGCGGATGATATGCTCCAGGGCGTTGTCTGCCGTCAGGTCCTCGTCATCATAAACCACGGCGGTTTCAGTTTCGATTTTAATGACCTGATCACCCCGGCGCAGGCCGACGCGCTCGGCAGGGGAATCTCTTTTAATATAATTGATCACCAGGCCGTCGTAACGCTGGCCCTCGATCCTGTCCTCTTCGGAAATGCCGCCAGGGTTGGTGTCGTAGCTAAGCTCCAGGCCCAATTCGGGTTGCTGGCCGGCAATACGCAGCCTGTAGGCGCTGTATTCTTCGGCGCTGAGGTAGCGGCTGTGTTCATCGCCCAGGCCCGCGATGTAACCGCGCACCATTTCCGCAGTGATGGCGTCTTCATCGGCGCCCCGATAAAATTCGTTTTGCACCACCTGGCGAATTTCTTCAAGGGCCCGGAATTTCTCCATGCGCCCGGGGAGGTCGGGGATAATCCGGTTTTGCATATTTTGGGCATAGAGCATCGTCAGCGGGATGGATGCCGCTACCATCAGCAGCGCCAGTGCCAATGCCGCGCCTACGGAAATTTTCCTGCTCATATGTTGCACTCCTTTGGGTGTTTGGGATGAAAGGGTAGATGATAGGTGATTCGCCTGTATAGTATACCACAGCCGGGCGCAAATTGCAACAGCAAAACGAACCCTGAGACAAAGGGTTTGTCAGGGTTCGTTATCGCTTAGTTATTATTCATCTAAAAATGCATGAAAATTCGGTGGCAAATCTTCCGCGAAAGGCAGCTGCTGCGCATTGTTCTCCTTGGGCAGCTCGTATTGCGTCAGCAGGGCCTCATCCTCGGAGGATAGCTCGGCGAGCAATTCGCTTTCAAGCCTTGCGCGCAGTTTGTCGTTTTCTTCCAGGAGCACCTTAAAGCGGTCCTTGGACAGGCGGCGGTTCATGCCAGCCTGAATACCGCCCAGCTCATTGCGGAAAGCAGAAAGGTTGCGGCGGATGTTGTCGGTGGTTTCGCCGAATGCACGAGCGATCGCATCCACCTGTTCGAGCAGGGATGCTGCGGAATCGCTGACATGGCTGATGTTGCGGCTGGTGGCGTCGGAGATGAATTCCGCGGTTTTAAGGTTGTTGTCCACATAGAGGTTGGCGTAGTTGAAGGAAGACAACACCATCGAGCGCAGGGTATCCTCATTGCTGACAATATTCTGCCGTTCCATTTCACTAAGGCGTGTGCGCAAATCGTCGCATTCCGTGGCAAGGGATTGTGCTTTTTGGCTTGCGCGGGATTCCTTTTGCGCAAGCTCTTCCGCCTCGCGGGCAAGGGCGTCTCGCTCTTGCCGGAGAGAGATCATGGCCGTGTCCCTGCTGCTGATGTCGCCCGCCGCGGCGCTCAACTCCGCCTTAGCGGCGTCAAGCTCTGTTGCCAGGGCCGATTTCATGGCTTCAAGGGTGCTGATTTGCTCGGCCGACTCGGCAAGCTTCGCCAACTGTTGTTGCAGCGCGGGCAATTGCCCGGCATAGGCAGCCTTATCGATTTCAAGGGCGTTTACCTGGTTGCGCAGCGCGTCAGCCTGCTGCTGCAGTTGCGCGACACGGGCGGTGAGCTTCTGCACCTGAGATGCACGCTGGTCCAACTGTGCGCGCAGGGCTTCGACTTCCTGCTGCTCCAGGTGCAGGCGTGGCAGGCCTTCCAGCTCCTGCTGCATGCTCCGGGTGTTTTCGTGTGCACTGACGAGTGCGAGCTCGACTTCTTCGCGGGCGGCCTGTTCGCTGCCGAGCTGCCGTTCCAGTTCCGCCAGCCGCACCGCTTGTTCGCCAACGGCCTGCTCGCGCTGGGCAAGCTGCTCCGCCTGTTCGGCAACGCGAGCCGCTTGCTCGGCGGCATTGCGGTCGAGGTCCGCGCAGCGGGCTTTCAGCGCTGCTAGCTCCGCAGATTCCGCGGCGCCCACGGCGGCGAAAGCCGGGTCGGCTGCCGGGAACCAGTCCTCGCCGGGGGCTGCGCCGCCAACGGAAATGCGCTCGAACTGCTCTTCCAGCTCGCGGTTGCGGACGACAAGGGATTCTTTTTCGCGCTCCAAGCCTTTGGCCTGGGTGTACCAGGCGTTCTTGGCCGCTTCGAGCTCCTCCAGCCTGGCCAGGTGCTCTTTACAGCGCAGCTGCGCCTGCGATATATAATTGATAACGTCGTTACGGTCGAAGCCGTTCCTGCCGCGTGGGCGGAAGGGATATTCCTGATCCATAAGTACCTCCTGTGATTGGAAAAATGATTGAGATCATTACGATTAATTGCTATTATACAGCATATGCTCAGGTTTGTCCATGCTTTTTGCAAAAAAAGTGAGTTTTATTACGCTAAAACACATGATATAGTATGCTAAAATTTGATGCGCACATAATATGGGAATTCAACATATGAATACTGGGACAATATGGAAAGCTGGATATTCAATCTTTTACGCCATAAGCTCCGCCCGGATCACCGCCACGCGTTTGTCTTCCACTTCTTCTACAATCAGCCGGAGGTGCTCGAATGTCACTTCCGGTTGTTCGCCTTCCTGAGGCAGGTAGCCCAGCTCGCTGATGACAAAGCCCGCGATGGTATCGTAATCCCCTGCGGGCAGGGTCAGGCCTGTCAGCTCCCCGACTTCGTCAATCCCAATAGAACCATCTAACCTAAAGGTGCGTTCGTCCACCTGGAGAATATTTTCCTCTTCGTCGTCATATTCGTCCTGGATATTGCCCACGATGGACTCGAGCACATCCTCAAGCGTGACAAGCCCGGCCGTGCCGCCGTATTCGTCCACCACAATGGCGATTTGCACTTTATTCGCCGTCATTTCCTGAAAAAGAGCGCCGCAGCGCTTGGTTTCCGGCACGAATACCGCCGGGCGCATCAACTCCCGCAGGCCCAGGCCGGGCAGGGGAGAGCCGATGAACTTGAGCAGGTCTTTCACATAAATCATGCCAATGATATCATCCAGATCGTCTTCATACACCGGCATGCGCGAAAAGCCTTCTTCGATGGCAAAATTCACAAGCGCTTCGAGGGGTTCGTCCGCTTCTATGCCAATAATGTCCGTGCGGTGGGTCATGATATCACCCACATCGATGTCGTCGAATTCGAAGATGTTCTGGATCATCTCCTGCTGCGCTTCTTCAATTACGCCCGTTTCGCCGGCGTCGTCCACCATCATGCGGATATCCTCTTCGGTCATGGCGCTCTTGCCGGAATCCGGGTCAAAGCCGAATAATTTTAATATCGCGTTTGCCGAAGCGGATACGATCCATACGAGCGGCCGCAGCACAGCCAAGCTGGCCCCCAGTAGGCCGGACACCGCAAGCGAGAGCCTTTGCGGGTATTTGAGCGCGACGCGCCGGGGGATCAATTCGCCCAGCACAAGGGTGATATAAGTCAATGCCAATGTAAATAAAACCGTTACACCGGCGCTGACAACAGCGTGTGATACTTCAGGCATGCGTTCATGCAGCAAATTTTCAATTGGCCAGCTAAATGCTTGGGCGACGACGGCAGCGGCAAAGAAGCTCGCAAGCGTGCCCCCCAGCTGGGTGATGGATAAAAACCGGCTGGCGTTTTTCTTCAGTTTTTGCACGCGCCGCGCTTTTTTGTTGCCTTCTGAAGCCAGGCGGTCCAGCTTATTGTCATTTAGGGTAAGTACGGCGATTTCGCTCATGGAAAAAAACGCGTTGACCGCAATCAACGCCAGCAGCAGCAAAACTCGCATGGGAATGGAACCGGCAACCATAATAAAATCCTCCTTTTATATGAGCCGGTAATAGTATGCCACAAAAAAACTGTTATGTCAAACCGCCCGGCAACTCTACCGGGCGGTTTCGGCTATTTGATTAGGGAGTATCAGTTGACAGGAAGCGCTGTCGTCTTATCCCATACCGTGGCTTCGACTTCGCCATACAGGCCTGTCTCGGGCTGTCTGCCGTGGTGGATTGCACCTGGCGGTGGCGTACCCTGCGGGGATGTCTCCGCGTCCCAAATAAGCACGCTGTCTTCCAAAATACCCGCGCGTTCGCTCCAGCCTATGGGTTCGTTGTGCAGAAAGTTTTCGACGTCTCCGTTGTAATAATAAACCCGGGTGATTGGGATATCGCGCATCAAGCTGGGGCTTTCGGGCAAGACGGGTCCGTCCATACGCGCATTCCTGTAGGCAAGGACTTCCGCGCGTTCGGCTTCTGATATCGGGCTGAGTATAAGGCCCATGCCGCCCATTCTAATAATGCCATCATTGCGGCCTCTTCTCTCGTAATCGCGCAGGGCGCGTTCTCTTGTGTCTTCCTGCTGGTAGATTTGAACGAAGGCCACGCCGACCCGTTCGCCGTCGATCATGATCACATCCTCGGCGCTTGCGCTGCCAGCGCCGCCCCACTCAAACTGCGGCAGGCGGTTGTGCTCGACCCAGAGGAATTCGGCTTCGCTGCCGGTGTCGCCCCGCGCGGCGGTGTAGCGGTACAGGGCTTCAAGGTTGATGGGGTTTTCCTCAAACGAGACAGCGACCATGGGGCCACGGTCCGGGGTGAACACGCGAATACTGACAAAGCTGGCTGCCATTGCGATGACAGCAATACCGGATGCAATGGCAATAACCAGCTTGCGCAGGCGCTTCTTTGAACGCTTGAGCCCTGTGCTTGCGTTGAATTTGGGCGGTTCGGCGGGGCGGCGCAGGGCGTTGAGTTCGTTGGCGCAGGCCGGGCATTCAGGCAGGTGATTGTCCACCAGGGCGCGGCTACCGGCGCTCAGAATGTCGTCGACATAAAGCGGCAGCAAGTCGCGGATGACTTCGCATGTGATATTAGTGTTCTGTTGCATGGGATTGCTCCATTCTTTCTTGGATTTTACGTTTGGCACGGTAGTAGGTAACCCTGGCCCAGCTCTCCGTTTTGCCGAAAATCTGGGCGATCTGGGCAAAGGGCAGTTCACCGAACACGCGCAGGCTGAACACTTCCTTGTAAGGCTCGTCCAGTTCGTGCAGCAGCAGGTGCAGCCGAAAGGTTTCGTCCTGGGTTTCGAAGGCCTGCGGAAATGAAGAGGGATCCTCCCAATTGCTTTCATCTGGCACAGGCATTTCGCGCTTCTGCTTTTTGGCCTGGGCGTAAACCAGGTGCTTGGCGATTTGGCACAGCCATACCCGCAGTTCACAGCGTTCCTCAAAACGCTCGATGTGCAGCAAGGCCTGCATGAAGGTCGCCTGTGTCAGCTCTTCCGCCTGGTCCTCATCCCTGGTGAGGCGCAGCAGGAAGAGAAACACATCGTGGTAATGCCGCAAGTATACTTCATCAAAGCCGTCTATGGGTTCACCTCCTTTGCCGTTGCACCTATAAGAGAATGGAGCGTGCGATTCGTTACAGAGAAAGCATGCATTATTTTTAGTCTAGCATATTTCCGGCATTTATGCAATGGAATCAATGCAAAAGCCAGGCAAGTTTCCCTGCCCGGCTTCTTTGATGCGCATGTGTATTATTCAGTCGCTTCTGCCCAGACTATGGGCTCTTCCCGGCTTTCCATATAGCGCCTGGTTCGTTCTTTTTCCCGGCTGCTGCTGTCCTCCTGGAATTGCCCGTCGCCGGTAATATCAATATCGTTGGCCTGCGGAATGTCTTCCTCTTCCAGCAAAGAGCCGTCCGGGGCTATGCCGTGTTCCGCCAGGATTTGCGCGAGCCTGGCTGGGTCAGATTTGCTGGGGTCCAGCGGCAGGTTGAACATCGCGCGGGGAGTGGAATGCATGCTCTCCGCCCAGGCAATAGAGCCGTCTTCGTTCACCTGGAACGTATCCGAGCCGGGAGCGAAGCCATCCCAAACGGCGAAGGCGGCGCGGTGGTCCGCGAGCAGTTCAAGGTTTGTGTTTTCCAGCAGCACATACAGCACGCCGTCCTGCTCGAATTTTTGCCCGCCGGAGCCGCCGAGGGTCCTGGAACTGACCTGCCAGGGCTTGAAGCCGTCGAAGACCACGCAGTAGGCAAAGTAAACATCGCCGACGACGGTTTCGAAGTTGAAATAGTCCATAGGGCTGCCGTCTTCCTGTTGAATGGATAAAACAATGAACGTATTGTCGGCCTGAATGCCTTGCCTGAATGCCGTCAGGTTTTGGCCGGTGGCCACTCCGTGCAAGGTGAAGATGTAACCTTCCGATATAATGGACTCGTTGATCACCAGGCCGTCGCCGCTCTCGAAGGCCGCGGCTAGTTTTTCGTGGCCCAGTTCCCGTGCGATTTCCGCGGGGGACATCAGGTTCGTTACGATTGCATATGCCGAAATCGAAAGCGCTGCGGCCAGGATAAGCGAAAGAGCCACTAAGGCAGGTTTGCCGCGAAATACATGTTTTTTCTTGCTGTTCATGATTACCTCCAGTTTGTCGTAATTGGCGGAGTGAACAGAACGCACTTGCGCAAACATCACTTTGTAATCGTTGTTATTCATCCTGCCACACCTCCTTGAGTTTATTGCGCGCCCGGGAAAGCCTGGTGCGCACGTGGTTTTCCGTCAGCCCCAGCAGAGCGGCGATCTCCTTCGAGCCATAATCTTCGTAATAATACAGATATAGTACGATGCGGTGCTGCTCGGGCAGCGCCATGACTTCGGAAAAGAGCTCGCTTTGGCCATAATTGTTGAATACTGGGGTTTCGGCCAGGTCATCAAGCGAAACGCGATGTTTTCGCCAGAAAGTACGCAGGGCGCTCTTGCATACGTTGATAGTCACGCGGATGAGCCAGTGTTTCACGTGTGCATCGCTGTCGAAGCCTTTGTTCTTTACGCAAGCATGCGTGTAAAATTTGAGCATGACTTCCTGCACCGCGTCCTCGGCGTCGGCTGCGCTGCCAAGGCAGTTGAGCGCGACACGGTACACCATGTCCCAGTATGTTTCCAATGCCTGCATAAACTCGGTTCGATCCACGCGGTCACCTCACTCATTTGAAAGCAGCTTTCACTTATAATACACCCGGGTGGGTCGAATAGCAACATTGAAATTAAAAAAATGCAAATTCCACAAAAATTGCCATTAACCCGTATGTAATCAAGGCAACCCCAGAGATTATAGGGCTGAAACCGGCGGGGATTCGCTTCGCGTGCCTGGCTCTGGCAATGCAAAACGATAGTGACGAATACCCGAAGTGTGCAAGCGCGACCGTGATGGGAATTACGAAGGTCGAGTGCGGAAAGAAAACAAGGGTAATGCCCATCGTAATCAGCATCGCCTCGATGCTCATGACCAGCCCCACAAGGGCAATCGCTTTCAGCGAAGTGTTGCCTTTCCCTGTGCTTGCATGGCGGTGCTTGATATGCTTTGAAACAAAGTAATGCGAAAGGTACCAAAGCCCCAGCGCGATAAAGGCAAAGCCTACAATCAGGTCCGTATCAAGTATAATTAAGCCATAAAGCTGCTCAGCAGCCAAAAATCCAAGCATGCAAAGCATAAATAAAAGCGCGTTCATAATCACGAGATATATAAATTTGCATCCCTTTTGCAGCCCAAGCGAAAGCCCGATGAAAAACGAATCCACTGACACGATAAGGCCAGAAAAAACCGGCATGAACATAAATGATCCCTCCAAATAATTATATGCAATTTACGGCCAGCGCGCCATATGGAAGCTCTCCTTGACTTTTGGGGTGTGAAGAGATATACTAAAAACATAACAGAAACAAGGGGGAAGCTGATATAAATAAGATTATCAATATTCACGGCCATTTACGTATTGAACATGATGTAGATGTGCTGGTAGAGCAGTGGCACGGCGAAGGCGTCGTAAAATATTGCTTGGCTGGGCTGCCGGAGGGATTTCGCCAGGTGGGCTACCTGGGCAATGAAGGCATTCTGCCCTGGCTGAAAAAATATCCCGATTTCCTCGTCGGTATGGGTAATATTGTCCTTTCTGAGGCATTAGGCCCCGTGCAAAAAATCGAAGAACTGCGCGAGTTGGGCTTTGCAGGGTTGAAGGTGATCAATCCTGCACACAGCTACAACGATGAGCGGTATTTTGGCTATTACGACATGGCGCAGCGGCTGGGCATGCCGATTTTGTTCCATACGGGCTTTGTGATGATGTGCAGCCGCCCGGAGCGCAATATTGATTCCGGGCGCATGCGGCCCTATTGCCTCGACAGGGTCGCGCGTGAATTCCCTGGCCTGAAGATCATCGCTGCGCATTTGGGCTATCCCCACCATGAAGAAGCGCTGGCGCTGATTGCGCATAGCGAGAACTGCTATTGCGACATCACCGGCGGAGGTGGCGGCAAGCGGCACATGGCTTCCATACGAAATGCCATCAGGCCCTTCTATGAGCAAGGCGCGCCCAGGCAGGAGATCGTCGACGAAATTTTCGACAAGCTTGTTTTCGGCACCGACAGTCCGCCTGTGGCGCTGTGGCTGGCTAACGCCGAGCAGCTGATGAATGAGTTCGGGGTTAGTGAGAATAGCCGGGAGAATTTCTACTGGCGCAACGCGGCGAAGCTATTTGGTTGGGAGTTGTAAGCAATGCGCACAGAATGTTTTATGGTTAAGTTATAATAATTGGCAAAATGGAGAAATATGGGCCTGTCGCCATGTTTTTGTGCGTGCGCATTGACATTTGTCTTCAGGAATGATATAATCAACAACATGAACAAATATTGATCATGTTGTTGTGTTTTGTTTGTACATAATTGCAGATTGAGGAGGAAAAACGAAATGAAACGCTTGAAAATGGGGATTGTTGGTTGCGGGTTTCCGTTTTATTTCCATACATACGAAGCGGAAAGCTCGCTATATGCCGAATACACCGCCGTGTATGACATCGACTGTAAAAAAGCCAGCGAAATCGCCGAAGACTACGACTGCAACCCGATGACGGCCTACCCCAGCCTGGAGGCATTGCTCGCGTCCGACATCGATGCGGTTTTGGTCTCGCTGCCGCATTACCTGCACGAGGAAGTTGTGGAGCAATGCTGTGATGCAGGCAAGCACGTTTTATGCGAAAAACCCATGGCAACCACAATCGAAGGCTGCCGCAGGATGATCAATGCAGCCAAACGCAACAATGTGCGGTTGATGATCGCGGAAAACCACCGCTTCCTCCCCGTGCATAACTGGATATATAAGGCCGTGGCCAAGGGGCTCATCGGCGAAGTCAATCTCGTGCGCGCCTACGAAGGCGTGAACGAAATCGACGGCCTGACCACACCAAACTTCTGGAAGGGCGACCTGCAGATGGCGGGCGGCGGGGCTTTCATGGATATGGCGGTGCACAAGTTTGCGGCCCTGGAATATATGCTGGGCGACAAAGTGGATACTGTGACGACCATTCTGCGCAAGCAGGTTGCGGCTTTACCGGAAAAAGGCGAAGATAACGCGATTAGCATTGTTGTTTTTGAAAGCGGGGCTATGGCCGAAATCAGCGTTAGCTTTACGCATGTGACAGACTGTAGCAACCGCCTGGAAATCTACGGCACGAAGGGCGCGATCATCGAGTGCCATGACGATGAAAATCCGGTGCGCATATTTTCGCAGGCGGAGGAAGCGGGCGAATGGCAGGACGAATGGTACACGCCAGAGATCGAGCATGGCCCGCACCCGATCTATTATTTCATCTCCGGCCGTTGTGAAAATGACCATTTTGCACAGTGTATTTTGGAAGGGCGGGAATTTGACTTCTCGCCTGAACAGGCGATGAGCGCGGTGGAGTGCGTGCTGACGGGCTACCTGTCGTTCATCCAACAGCGCCCGGTCAAACGCGACGAAGTTTTGGCGATGCCTGAAACCAAGAGTATTATTGACCAGTTGGAAGGCAGGATTCCCGTTAGAAATATATGAATGGAGGACTACATATGCAAACACCCGTGGGCTATAACAAACAGCGCGCTGCCGCATTGATGGAGCAGCATAACCTGGATATCATGTTCGTCACAAATCCATTGAATGTCTGGTACACCAGCGGCCTGCCCATGCTGCACAGCGCGCCCAACCCGATATTGGAAGCGCTGAGCAACAAGTTCCCGAATTTCAGTATCATCCACCGCAACGGCAACGTAACAGTGGTCAACTGGATCGCCTTCATGAGCGTAGAGGAGTTTTGCTGGGCCGACGACGATATCTCGATTTTCTCCCGCGACATGCTCGAAGGCCTGTGGGACGAATTAGCCGATATGGATCTTGCCGGCTGCCGCGCGGGCGTGGAAGGCGACGTGCCCAAATACGTGGCGGACGCGCTGTCCGGCGGTGAGCTGAATATGCAGCTCGTGGACTGTGACGATATCCTGAACACCTTGCGTTTAATTAAATCTGAAGAAGAAATCGCGCGGCTGGCCCGTGCCGCTGAGATAACGCAGAACGTCGTCAACAAATGCCTTGGCTTTTTGAGGGAAGGCGTAACGGACAACGAGCTGATCCAGTTCGCGCGTGACGAAATGCTGCGCGAAGGCGCCTGCGACTGGAACCACTTCACCATCCGTTTCGGCGATTCCGACCCAGAAGGCCCGGGCACCGGCCGTGCGCTCAAACGCGGCGAACTGGTACGTCTCGACTTGGGCGTGATCTATAAGGGCTATGCTTCGGATATTAATAAACATGCTATTATAGGCGAAGTGGACGACGAGGCCAAGCGCGTGATGGATGGCCTGGTGAAGTTGCAGCGCTACTGCGAGGAGAATATCCGTCCCGGCGTGAGCATGAGCGACCTGGGCGACGCGGCGGGTGAATGGTACGAGGAACACGTGCCGGACGGCGGGGCCTACCTGATGGGGCACAGCATCGGCCTGCAGGTGGAGGACATGCACCTGTTCGGCACCCTTGGCGGGCCGGACATGGCCTTCGAAGAGAATATGGTCTTTGAAATCGAAGCGTGGGAGAATTACGGAGACAGCCACCTGGGCGTCGAAGACCTCTATGTGGTCATGAAAGACGGTTGCAGGAAGCTTTCTTCTCTCACGCCCGACATTCACGAAATACTTTAGGAGGGGAGAAGCGTGGAACAAAAGCTGTTAACCTACTCGAAGAAAGAACGAAATACTTTCCTGCTTTCGCTCATGGGCCAGAATATCCTATATGGGATCATTAACAGCGCGTATTCCTACTTCCTGCAATTCACGGTGCTCATTCCTGCGGCGGCAGTGGGCACGGTTATGGCCGCCACCAGGATTTTCGACGCCTGCAACGACCCCCTCATGGGCGTCATCGTCGACCGCACGAACACGAAGTTCGGCAAGTGCAGGCCGTACCTGATGGCTTCACCTCCTCTTATATTGATCACTACCCTGCTGTGCTTTTGGGCGCCCTTCGGCGTGTTTACGCAGGCGAATTCGACAGGCCTGGTCATCGCTTGGGCGGCGTTTAGTTACCTGATATGGGGTGTGGCTTACACCATCGGGGATATTCCCATCTGGGGCATCACCGCCCTGATCACCGAAAACGATGCGGACCGCAACAAGCTGATGTCCAACGGCAGGATTGTCTGCGGCGTGGGCATTGGCTTTGGTTTTATTGTCCAGCCATTGGCATTGCTGCTATCCGAGCCGCTGGGCAGCGAACTTAACGCCTTCCTGTTTGTTGCGCTGGTGTTCGCGCTGCTGGGCAGCGTCCTGTTCCAGATCATCGGCTTCACCTCGAAGGAAAAAATCAAGCCTGCGGAAAAACCCGCGAAGTTCCGCGACAACATCCGCATCATGTGGAGCAACAAACCCTTCCGGCAGATTCTGATTTCCGGCATTTTGGGCAGCCCCAGGTCGCTGATCATGATTGCCATCTTCCCGCTGTTCACCTATTATTTCGCCGCGAAGGACTTCTTCCAGGTCATTATGTATTTGGGGCTCATCGGTGCAGGGCTGTTCGTGGGGCAGTATATCGCCATTGGATTTACGCCCAAGTTGATTGCCCGTTTCTCGAAGAAGCATCTTTATAATTATTCGAATTTAATTGCAGTTGTGCCGAGCATACTCATTTTTGTCCTGTATCTTATCAACCCCATGGGCATGACCGATTGGCTTTTTGTCGCTTTGCAGTCCATTTGCTTTGCGTTCGTGGGCTTCGGCATGGGTATCCCCATGGTGATGCAGTCAGTTATGATCGCCGACTGCGTGGACTACCAGGAATACAAAACAGGCCTGCGGCCGGACGGCGTGTTTTTCTCGGGCCAGAGCTTCATCGCGAAAATGCAGGCCGCCATCGCTACGCTCATCAGCGGCTTTGCCTACGCCTCTGTGGGTTTCTCGGATCAGGCCATCGAGCAAGTCAATGATTTTATCGCGGCTGGCGGCATACCGCGCCTGGAGTCCGAATTCGCGCCCTATATGATGATTTTATTTTTCCTGGTGAGCATTCCGCCGGCAGTTGGCTATTTCCTGAGCGTGATACCCACCTGGAAGTATGCGCTTGACACAGATGAGCATAAACGTATTTTAGTAGAGTTAAACAATAGGCGCCACGAAAAAGACAATATGGAGGAACCAACATGGCAAAACAAAAACTAAATCCCTTAATCATCACGGCAACCCCGAACATTTGCTGGCTCAAGCCCGATGTGCCCTACCCGCAGACCACCCCCGAGATCATAGGGGAAGCCGTCCGCTGCCGTGAGGTTGGGGCTGCGGTACTGCACACCCATGCCGAAAAAGATTGGGCTGGAGTCATCAACGGCGTGCGCGATGCAAGCGATTTAATCATCCAAAGCGGCATGTCCAGCATCCCGTTGCAAGAGCGCATTGAGCTCTTCGAAGAAAAAAGCGACTGCGTGTCCATCATCGCCAACCACCACGACGAGGCTTTTCTTGAACTCAACTGCAATGTGCTGCACCCCCTGGACGAACTTGTGGAATATGCCGAGGCCTGCACGAAATACGGCGTAAAACCCGAGTGGGAAATCTGGCACACGGGCTCCATCTGGAATCTGGAGCGCCTGATCGAACGCGGGCTGCTTGCCGCGCCCTATATTACCACGCAGTTTTACGGCTGGCCGGGCGGTACCTGGAGCCCCCCCACCGTGGAGGTGTACCTCTATCGCAACCGTATGATGCC
>Ga0123353_10004448_pt1 | contig 18054 bp, 3 predicted proteins | sample TergutLab28metaG_3_FD_92763 | JGI IMG/M metagenome (GOLD analysis project Ga0123353, IMG submission 92763) | Labiotermes labralis P3 segment gut microbial communities from Petit-Saut dam, French Guiana - Lab288 P3 | ecosystem: Host-associated > Arthropoda: Insects > Digestive system > Gut ... | reverse complement strand
TCTGATACACGTGGTCGGCCGGAGCTTTTGCCTTTACACAGACAGCCTATTTGCTCAAATTGGTGATTCCAACGACAAATGCTCTTCCTCGTTGGAGGTTGAATGTTGAAACGAAGACGAAACACACGCTGCACAGCAGTGGCCGACTCTGTTTTAATGAACTCACGAACGCAAAAAAAATCTTGTGCTACATAGTAGCCATTTTGTTCTCAACTGACGCTCCTGCACGGCTGTCCGCTAGGCGAGAGCTCTAGCGGTGATATTTGAAAATTTAGGATCTCCTCTTTCAAATGTTATGTAGATCATTCATATACCTTATATAGTTAAGGAAATATAGACGTACGAAATTTAGTCCATCTTTTTGAATCATGCTGCATATTCCATGTTAACTTATTGTCGACTTTGGCACATCACAGTTACCCCGTTGAAACCAGCAGACACTGGACTGCCGAATAATGCGCAGCTCATTACTAGCGCATGTATTCTGCTGTAATAGTGTGGAATAGCTCTTGCTACGCAAGCACAGTTCAAGAAATAAGATGTTTTCTGTACAATTATGATAATACGATAATATATTATTATAGTTGTAAGGAAAAATATTATTCTAGTGATAAAATCAAGGATAAATAAGACGGGTGCGACATGTGGCACATATGGGCGAGAGGAGAGATACATATATGGCTCTGATGGGGAAACTTGACGGAAAGGGACCACTTTGAAGACCCAGGAGTAGGTGGGAAGGTAATATCAAAATATGTCTTCAAAATATGGGTTAAGTACATGAACTGGATTGCGGTGGCTCAGGGCAGGGGCAGGTGGCCGGCTCTTGTAAATACGGTAATAAACTCCCAGTTTCCATGCAGTTTGACTAGCTGAAGACCTACTAGCTTCTTAAAAAGTACTCTGCTCCTCGGAGTTAGTCAGTCAGTCAGTTATGTGCTGTTAGGTGCGATGATGGCATGTATGGGTGTATGTACCATACTCCAAGTCAAGTCTCTTGTCAACACAGATGGGCAGACAGAGTGGTGGGGTAAATTGAGGGAACATCTGCACAGAGCATAAACCTTGAGGTGTGTTAAAAAACGCGCCTATCACAGAACAGGAAAAACATAAACAAGTTCACAAATAGGTACCCTACAGAATTCAACTCAGGTTTATACATAATTCAATGGTACGAACCTTCTAGACTTTAAGAACATTCTAGACTGCAGGGAGTGTTGTAATTCACATTTTGTTTGCTAGACTTATGAACGATATTGTAAGATGTTATTAGGTCTCTCTCTCTCTTACGCATTTGATGAATTTATATGTACGTGATGTGGTAAACTTTTTATCTATGGGAATTTTTAATTTCAGCAGCAGTGTTCATGTGGTATGCGTGGTTATGGGAGGTACCGTTGCGTTAAATCCCCCAAAAAGAATACCCTTATTATTATTATTATTTATATTACTTCTAATATAATGCTAAATTATAATCGACAATACAAGAAACTATAAGTCACATCACAGCTTTATAATGATAATTATAGTTATGGTTGTCACACTTCGTTATTTGCACAGTCTAATGTGAGTACAAGAGAAATTCATAAGCGATGTCATGTCCGTCTGTCCATCCGTAAGCACGCTTTAATTCGACAAGTGCTGGTCGGATTTTGATGAAAACTGATCAGAGCTTTATGATATTGAAGTTCAACCCAACTAGCAATTTTTCGTTTTCTATAACTGTAAATAACGGCGTGGCTTGCACGTGAAATTGTGAGATTCGGTCGACAGTAGGAACAAAACTGAGCTTAAATACCATCGCAACTGATGTAATCGCAGTGAATACAGCAGACACTTTTTTATGTTGTACAATGTTAAAGTGGCCACATTTCGAAGGTATTCGGAATGACTAGGAGCATACACAACGAAAAATTCGGAATAAGGGTAGCTGAAACTGTGCACTCTTATCATCATCACCATCATCATCACCATTATCAGTTCCACATAAAAGACATAAGACTGGACTCATATGGATAAACATACGGACCAGTTACTCCATCAAATCTGTAGAACTTTTCGGCAAGCCGGAAAGTTATTAACTTCACAAGAAATACAGGGCTTATTAATGCGTACGTGTATATTAATCAATAACCAATAAATGCTGACGAAATAAAGTACGTTATATAAGTTGTCGTAAGAACATCTGTGAAGTCATCTGCACATACAAACTCAATTTCACAAACGTAGAAAGCAGTAAACATTTAAACACACTTTCGTACTATGTTTGTTCATTTAAGCCAACATTCCAACTATTTTAAATTCCGTCTGTCCAGTCATGCAACACTTTCAGTGACAGAAAGCTACTGGAAGACCAGGAATAGAGAATTACTGTAAAAAATTACATTCCACTCTGCATACCAGTCATCCATCCACATAGAATAACAAGTACCAAGTGTCGCATAAACACAGATGTTTCTCCTGATGGTGGACACATAGTCGCCCAAAAATGTAGAGAAAAGAAATGATCATACTAAGAAAAATTGTGCACCAAGTTGGCTTTATTTACAAGATTATACAGGGAAGCAAGGTCAAGAAAACATAAAATTTCAAAGCCACGTTCGCTAGAGCCCGCCACCTGTCCATGCCCTCTCAATCGGCTCCTTCAAGATACATTTTAAAATTGTCTACCTAACTACGTCCACGTCTTCCCAGTGATCTATCTTTCCTCAGACTTCTGCACCAAAACTCTGCATGCATCTGTCCCCTCCTCCATACCAGCCACATGCCTCGATCATCTCATTTGTCTTGATTTTGATGACATGAATAATGACTGGTAAAGTGTACATTTTAATGTATGAAATACAAGGGACATGGGTGTAGAACACTTTAATTTTTTCTAAAAATCGTTTTAACGGTGAATTTTACTGGATCAATATATAATTTCAGTAAAAGGTAAACCAACCCCTGTACAGGCCTGGACATTCCATGAGGGTTCGAGGAGGTTGAGGGTCCCAGATTTCCAGACAATCGGCACATGAAAGTGATACGGTTGTCAGCCCTATGCGGCTGCCACCAGTAACCCTCAGGAAATATTCCTAGTACTCATTTGAGTTAGAGGCTGAGTCGACCCCAGGGTCATAGCGCGGCCCGAAGGATTATGTCAATTAGATATTCCATTGCTACCATGGGGAATCAAACCCGCGACCTTCAGGCTTGTAGCGCAGTGCCTCATCCAACTGCGCCATCGCGTGCCCCTATCATTTCAGTAAATTTATCAATTTACTTAGGGTGTTCGATAAGGAAAATTCCCTACGTCATAAAAAAGTCATTACAATGATAAATGCGGCTTATTTATTCCAAAGAAGAATCGTTAATTCTCACTATAACCTCAGAGCACACCGACGCATTTACCCGTCTTGATACGAATTTAAATATTGCATCGCGGTACAACCCGGAACGTGCACTTCATACGATTCACGTCTAGCCTTTGCCATGTCTTCATTACTGTGGAAATGGAGACCTCCCATGTTTTGCTTCAGAGGCCCACACAAACGATGTCACTAGATATGATCCTTCAGAACAACAACAACAACAACAACAACAGTACCCAGCACTGCGCACTTCAGGCACACGAGTTATTGAATTCTTTCCTTGGGAACTTCTAAAAAATAAACCCTGCAGTTTGGGCCGCTGAATACAATACTTAGGAAGTGAGAATGGCTCTTCGTGAATGGCTGCAAATGCAAGAACCCTATTCCTAAGGCGATGGAATTTTTAAACTAGTGTCATGATGGGTTACGTAAATTGTATGAGCACTAAGTTTAAGTCATTGGTACTTCAGTATATTAAATGGGCTATACTTAACCTCATAAGGCATTCTGTTTTAGTTTTTATGACAGGTGAAACCTTACTTACATTATATTTTTCGTACAAAATTTGAATATCTTAGGATGAAGTAGGTAGCTGTACAAAAGAAACATTTGCTAGCCGCAGGATCTAGGATGTCTTCTGTAAACGCACTGCGGTTAGCAAGACAAATGCCTTATGGAAAATGAGGTTTGGAGGAAGTGCAGACGATATGCACACTCATCACAGAAAAGCCAACTTGACTTTTCCTTTACTAAACAAAAGAACGAATAATAGAATTAGACATAAAATACAAAAAGTGTCACATAAAGGCGCATCGTAATGGTAGTCTGAAAGTTAGAAAACTGGTTTCGAATGCCATTTCAGCCCTGCCGACGGCAAATGTGGATCTCTTTGTGTAGAAGCCAGCACACAACTTAAAAACCACAGATACATAAAACCAAATGCCAGTGTTGCCAGAACGTGATACACGATAATGGAGAAATGTGGTTGGCGGGTGTTTGCTACTATATAATACATTAATGCAATCAATAAAATAATGTCAAAAAGTAGATAAATGCCTTTTATTACGCACAGCTATTGCATATCTCTCGAATTAACTTGATAGAATGGGCCTGACGCGACTGTGACAGACAATACCGCGCAATAAACTAAAGGTTAATTTGGTAATTAGAGTTCATGCAGAAATAATGAAATGAAATATATCCTTTCATAAGTCATCACTTTCATTTACTGAAATTACTTGGTAATCTCTTGCATTTGGATCATCTTCAGATGTGTCTGTTGACTAATATCTACACAATAACAAATTTTCTGAAACATAAAATGGGTTATGAAGAAGTTCTAGATCTAAACTTTGAATAATTATGAAGTAAATACTGTAAAGTTTAGTAGGTCTACAGAAATGACACCTAAATTTCGTATAATATTTCAACTCTGTTCAAATTAATTTTTTACAGCTCAATAATAAAGAAAAACTGAATCAACAGAACTGCACTTTAATACAATAAATTTTGTTTTTACATAATGCTACATATTTATAACGCTGTTAAAATCAGGCGCGAAGAAATAAAAAAGTATTCGACGGCCTTACTTTTTGTTGATTCGCCCCTGATGATGACCATAAGTATCGAAACGCATGGCATTTCATAGGTGCAAATGTTGTTGTACGATAAAAGTTAGTTGTGTTGACTAAAATTATATTTATTGTGTAGTTTCTTAATAAAACTGGATGTCTTCTCTAAAGTTTTCACACTTGTGGTAGGCTTGACCTGTATGGTCATCAGAAGGTCCAAAAACAGAGGGTCTGCACATCGACAATTATAATCCACGCACTACCTGATTCACAGGAATCTAAGACTCAAGTATCCGACACAACTGAGGGTCGTTCTAGATCATTCTGGCCAACCTTAACAAATATACTTACTTTCAACGCGCGATTGGCGCAGTAGAGCGGACGACAACGTTGCTGCATAGCGACCGATGGCAAAACCAGCTCTGCAGTGCTCAGTCCCGCCTTACAAAAAACACTTTATGTAGTATATACCCGTAAAGCAATTATTGAGCCCTTTCATAATTTCAGACGCCTTTCCGGTATTGAAGCACAAACAAACACGCAAATAAAAAGTAAAAGGGCAACAACAGGAGAAAGTTCGAAAAAACGATTTTCTTTACTTAACCCTAAAGTTCAGTTGCTAGTGATGTATACCACGCAGTTTAACATCCGCAACTGCGACTTTTGCCCAGCTTAGTTTATTTTTATGATGTTCACATGACCCTTACAACAAACTGTCATTATTCCTCTGCAAAAAAATTAAAACCGCCTGGCCTTTGCAATGTCTATTGTGCGGTCACAACTTTGCATTAAATGCAAACTGGGTTAATTTTAGTGAGACAGACTGGAAGATTGCCATTTTCATATTGACTTAAACTTGGTCTTGAAAAGATTGAAATTTCCTAAGACTCTCTTATAACGTGTACCGTCGTTTTATTAATAATTTAAATTTCATGTCCTACACCATTTACAGATAATCTAAATCACACGACAAAAACGATACTTGTTTCTCTTACAGATATTATTAATCAACATTCGTCCTTTGACTCTACAGACGACCAAATTGCAATCCCACATTAAAACCAATGAATCAAAATTTTTGGTCCCTGTTTCAACGAAATACTTCTCGTCATCCATCGTCTTCATTTTCATACTTCTTGTATCAGAAGGACGATCGAGCGGTAAGTGGGTATCTTCAAACAAAGTGATGTTCTTCAACCTCCAAATAAAGTGCCTCACACTTATGAAGTGACTATCACATTCTACTACTGTTCTACTATTTCTAACGTCTCTCTATTTAGTCTTCAGAGAGTTAACGAGTCAGCTAGCGAGGATCCGCATGTATTATTCGAAATTTATAACCCTTCAGAGATAACTGTCAATTAACTTCTTTCAAGCAAAGGAATGTCGAAAAAACTTTTGAACCACAGTCACACCTAGAGCTCTTCGTGCTGTAGTGCACGCACGAAAGCTTTCTGGCTTTCGTCTGGCCCTATCTTGTGGCATATTTCACACATCCACACTTTCCACTCACTTCACAGCCTGCTCCCGAAATAGATCCCCGCTTTCACTACCAGGCCGTTTCTTCCCTACTTTCTGCCTTCCAAGATCTGTTCCTCTTCTCAGTCAGTGTACTTGTACTCTTGTGTATGACAGTCTTGAGGACAGAACTTCGAGTCAACTTTGCACATGTGTGCTGCTGGTCGAGGTAGGTTAAGTTATGCCAAAGCAGAGCTGAGATGAGGCTGCATGTAAACGACGTTGAAAATGAAAGTTCCGATTGCTAGTTTCACTATATAAAATGTTCAGTAACAGTCAAAGGGAACATATATTGAAAACATTTCTTACTATCATTAACTGAAAATTATTTATAAACTTCATAAAGATACAACTGGACCCTAAAGGAATAATTAACCTATAACCTCCGCCTCATAATTCTTGAGTTCAACGTCCTGACACACGTTGCAGTGTGGGAGTCATAAAGCTCTTATTTATATAATTTTCTCAAGCCTCCAGTTTATCCCTCCTACAACCAAATATCCTCCTCAGCGCTGTAAGAATCAAACATTCTTACATTATGAGAAATCACTTATTCTGAAATATGACACCACATCACTGGGTATTTTCCGACGTTTCGAGACGACGCAATGGTTTCATCTTCAAGGTATGAAATGTTCAGCATCTAATCTAGGACATTTCGGACCTTGAAGATAATAAAACTATGTTGCCTCAAAACGCCGGGAACTAAATACCCAGGGACCCAGAGTCACATCACAGAAGAACCATTCCTGTCACACACTTCTACGAAAACCTAAAAGCTCACACTATTATTTTCTACGCAAGATATATACAAAACACTAAAATTACAAAGCGTAGAGAAAAATATTCCGATAGAGGGGTAAATGGTAACGGGAACGACCCGTTCCCACTTTACGTGGCAATTTGTTTTGGAAAGGACACATACAATGGATCGCGTCGGGAAACTTAGACAAACGGGTGACAGAAAAGATGGGTTGAAATGGGTCTCTTACTGTCTCGGCACACAGAACTTCAGCACACAGCATAATGCATGAAGACGTAAAAATATGAAGTGCCAGACTTGTTTTTACGACAGGAAAATATAAAGTTTAATAAATCTGAAGGATCCCCGTTAGTCCTTTTGATAAAGGGTGGTTTAAGCAAGGCAGAGTTTTGGAAACTGAAGTTAGGTACGTGACAAGAAAATACAGAAAAATAGTTTATGAAACAGGAATTTTATATAACACACACACACACACACATAATCAACGAGTCCGGGACACTCAGTGATAAGAGGACAAAGGGCCTTCTTTACTTTCAGAATACCATAAGGTTTCGCGGCACAGCCGTACATGTAGTGCCATTTACAACCATATGAAATATATGGAGTTACGTGTTAGCATAAGCTTTTAAATGCACTTAAAGGTTCGATGTGAACAATGGGGTCCCATTGGTAGGGTTAACGAATGTACCTTAATTAACAATATTATTCTGTAGGTCTGAAGATGGCTGGTTAAAAAGGCCGAAACATGAAGCCTGATTAACCAGTTGTAAAATTACAACTGATATTAATTGTTGTGTATAGACAGTACTTTGCAATAAAAGTTTGTTACACATGCACAACGGGATGGCATCATTCAAATATACGGTAAGTTACGTGCGCCAATTTCATGGGAGTTACAAACACTTCTCAGGAGCATTACGTGCGGATGTTTCTAATCGAAATCCAAATCAGATATTATGTGCAAAATACGGATCTAAATGCATTTACGCCTTTGCGGCTTTCACCGTGTCGATTTTCACGAAGCTCGAAACCAGCTAATTTTGGGAACATCCTCTGTATTGAACTGTAGCGAAATCGAGAGAAAACGTACAGAATGGGGCACAATCATCCAGACTTATCAGTAAAGTATTAAAATTCACGGAACTGATTTCCAGGAAACTCAGGATTATTCAATGGCATTAAGTAGAGATTTCCTGCACTGAATTCACCAAAATTGGACAAGAAATATGAAACGTGTAGATAGAAGCTTATTTCCACCCTTCAGTAAAGTTTGAAGGTCACTGAGCCGATTTTCACGAATAAAACTCTACTCGAAATCTTTTTACAATGCAATCCTATACGGAATTTCATGAAAAGTCCGATGAAAGACTTAATCGCTGCGAAAGGGAGAAACGAACGTAGACCCGACGTGTTGTACACGCAAGGCATTCCTTTTAGTACTGTCTTCACTTCGTAAAGAACGTCTAAAACTGGAATTCGTATCCCACATAAAAACAGCCTACAGTTAATCATACAGAAACCAACCAGTTTATGTTGCATGCAGGAACACTTGCTGCTTAGTGAGGAAACACACAAAACACAGAAATAAACCCGATGGGCAAAATTCGCCTTCCTTCTATGCTAATTCAGGTGGTACAGATGGTGACCGCTTTGCTTTGAAGGGTTTTGGTGAGTATCCCAACTGCTAAGCCGAACTTGAAAAATAAATTATAACAATAATGTAAACAACCAACTAGATGCAACAATAACAATTTATTAATAATTTCAATCAGCTCAACATGTTTCGGGCGATAATTTGTGGTATAATGCACCGGCGATGCTGCAGCATCGCCGGTGCATTATACCACAAATTATCGCCCGAAACATGTTGAGCTGATTGAAATTATTAATAAATTGTTATTGTTGCATCTAGTTGGTTGTTTACATTATTGTTATAATTTATTTTTCAAGTTCGGCTTAGCAGTTGGGATACTCACCAAAACCCTTCAAAGCAAAGCGGTCACCATCTGTACCACCTGAATTAGCATAGAAGGAAGGCGAATTTTGCCCATCGGGTTTATTTCTGTGTTTTGTGTGTTTCCTCACTAAGCAGCAAGTGTTCCTGCATGCAACATAAACTGGTTGGTTTCTGTATGATTAACTGTAGGCTGTTTTTATGTGGGATACGAATTCCAGTTTTAGACGTTCTTTACGAAGTGAAGACAGTACTAAAAGGAATGCCTTGCGTGTACAACACGTCGGGTCTACGTTCGTTTCTCCCTTTCGCAGCGATTAAGTCTTTCATCGGACTTTTCATGAAATTCCGTATAGGATTGCATTGTAAAAAGATTTCGAGTAGAGTTTTATTCGTGAAAATCGGCTCAGTGACCTTCAAACTTTACTGAAGGGTGGAAATAAGCTTCTATCTACACGTTTCATATTTCTTGTCCAATTTTGGTGAATTCAGTGCAGGAAATCTCTACTTAATGCCATTGAATAATCCTGAGTTTCCTGGAAATCAGTTCCGTGAATTTTAATACTTTACTGATAAGTCTGGATGATTGTGCCCCATTCTGTACGTTTTCTCTCGATTTCGCTACAGTTCAATACAGAGGATGTTCCCAAAATTAGCTGGTTTCGAGCTTCGTGAAAATCGACACGGTGAAAGCCGCAAAGGCGTAAATGCATTTAGATCCGTATTTTGCACATAATATCTGATTTGGATTTCGATTAGAAACATCCGCACGTAATGCTCCTGAGAAGTGTTTGTAACTCCCATGAAATTGGCGCACGTAACTTACCGTATATTTGAATGATGCCATCCCGTTGTGCATGTGTAACAAACTTTTATTGCAAAGTACTGTCTATACACAACAATTAATATCAGTTGTAATTTTACAACTGGTTAATCAGGCTTCATGTTTCGGCCTTTTTAACCAGCCATCTTCAGACCTACAGAATAATATTGTTAATTAAGGTACATTCGTTAACCCTACCAATGGGACCCCATTGTTCACATCGAACCTTTAAGTGCATTTAAAAGCTTATGCTAACACGTAACTCCATATATTTCATATGGTTGTAAATGGCACTACATGTACGGCTGTGCCGCGAAACCTTATGGTATTCTGAAAGTAAAGAAGGCCCTTTGTCCTCTTATCACTGAGTGTCCCGGACTCGTTGATTATGTGTGTGTGTGTGTGTGTTATATAAAATTCCTGTTTCATAAACTATTTTTCTGTATTTTCTTGTCACGTACCTAACTTCAGTTTCCAAAACTCTGCCTTGCTTAAACCACCCTTTATCAAAAGGACTAACGGGGATCCTTCAGATTTATTAAACTTTATATTTTCCTGTCGTAAAAACAAGTCTGGCACTTCATATTTTTACGTCTTCATGCATTATGCTGTGTGCTGAAGTTCTGTGTGCCGAGACAGTAAGAGACCCATTTCAACCCATCTTTTCTGTCACCCGTTTGTCTAAGTTTCCCGACGCGATCCATTGTATGTGTCCTTTCCAAAACAAATTGCCACGTAAAGTGGGAACGGGTCGTTCCCGTTACCATTTACCCCTCTATCGGAATATTTTTCTCTACGCTTTGTAATTTTAGTGTTTTGTATATATCTTGCGTAGAAAATAATAGTGTGAGCTTTTAGGTTTTCGTAGAAGTGTGTGACAGGAATGGTTCTTCTGTGATGTGACTCTGGGTCCCTGGGTATTTAGTTCCCGGCGTTTTGAGGCAACATAGTTTTATTATCTTCAAGGTCCGAAATGTCCTAGATTAGATGCTGAACATTTCATACCTTGAAGATGAAACCATTGCGTCGTCTCGAAACGTCGGAAAATACCCAGTGATGTGGTGTCATATTTCAGAATAAGTGATTTCTCATAATGTAAGAATGTTTGATTCTTACAGCGCTGAGGAGGATATTTGGTTGTAGGAGGGATAAACTGGAGGCTTGAGAAAATTATATAAATAAGAGCTTTATGACTCCCACACTGCAACGTGTGTCAGGACGTTGAACTCAAGAATTATGAGGCGGAGGTTATAGGTTAATTATTCCTTTAGGGTCCAGTTGTATCTTTATGAAGTTTATAAATAATTTTCAGTTAATGATAGTAAGAAATGTTTTCAATATATGTTCCCTTTGACTGTTACTGAACATTTTATATAGTGAAACTAGCAATCGGAACTTTCATTTTCAACGTCGTTTACATGCAGCCTCATCTCAGCTCTGCTTTGGCATAACTTAACCTACCTCGACCAGCAGCACACATGTGCAAAGTTGACTCGAAGTTCTGTCCTCAAGACTGTCATACACAAGAGTACAAGTACACTGACTGAGAAGAGGAACAGATCTTGGAAGGCAGAAAGTAGGGAAGAAACGGCCTGGTAGTGAAAGCGGGGATCTATTTCGGGAGCAGGCTGTGAAGTGAGTGGAAAGTGTGGATGTGTGAAATATGCCACAAGATAGGGCCAGACGAAAGCCAGAAAGCTTTCGTGCGTGCACTACAGCACGAAGAGCTCTAGGTGTGACTGTGGTTCAAAAGTTTTTTCGACATTCCTTTGCTTGAAAGAAGTTAATTGACAGTTATCTCTGAAGGGTTATAAATTTCGAATAATACATGCGGATCCTCGCTAGCTGACTCGTTAACTCTCTGAAGACTAAATAGAGAGACGTTAGAAATAGTAGAACAGTAGTAGAATGTGATAGTCACTTCATAAGTGTGAGGCACTTTATTTGGAGGTTGAAGAACATCACTTTGTTTGAAGATACCCACTTACCGCTCGATCGTCCTTCTGATACAAGAAGTATGAAAATGAAGACGATGGATGACGAGAAGTATTTCGTTGAAACAGGGACCAAAAATTTTGATTCATTGGTTTTAATGTGGGATTGCAATTTGGTCGTCTGTAGAGTCAAAGGACGAATGTTGATTAATAATATCTGTAAGAGAAACAAGTATCGTTTTTGTCGTGTGATTTAGATTATCTGTAAATGGTGTAGGACATGAAATTTAAATTATTAATAAAACGACGGTACACGTTATAAGAGAGTCTTAGGAAATTTCAATCTTTTCAAGACCAAGTTTAAGTCAATATGAAAATGGCAATCTTCCAGTCTGTCTCACTAAAATTAACCCAGTTTGCATTTAATGCAAAGTTGTGACCGCACAATAGACATTGCAAAGGCCAGGCGGTTTTAATTTTTTTGCAGAGGAATAATGACAGTTTGTTGTAAGGGTCATGTGAACATCATAAAAATAAACTAAGCTGGGCAAAAGTCGCAGTTGCGGATGTTAAACTGCGTGGTATACATCACTAGCAACTGAACTTTAGGGTTAAGTAAAGAAAATCGTTTTTTCGAACTTTCTCCTGTTGTTGCCCTTTTACTTTTTATTTGCGTGTTTGTTTGTGCTTCAATACCGGAAAGGCGTCTGAAATTATGAAAGGGCTCAATAATTGCTTTACGGGTATATACTACATAAAGTGTTTTTTGTAAGGCGGGACTGAGCACTGCAGAGCTGGTTTTGCCATCGGTCGCTATGCAGCAACGTTGTCGTCCGCTCTACTGCGCCAATCGCGCGTTGAAAGTAAGTATATTTGTTAAGGTTGGCCAGAATGATCTAGAACGACCCTCAGTTGTGTCGGATACTTGAGTCTTAGATTCCTGTGAATCAGGTAGTGCGTGGATTATAATTGTCGATGTGCAGACCCTCTGTTTTTGGACCTTCTGATGACCATACAGGTCAAGCCTACCACAAGTGTGAAAACTTTAGAGAAGACATCCAGTTTTATTAAGAAACTACACAATAAATATAATTTTAGTCAACACAACTAACTTTTATCGTACAACAACATTTGCACCTATGAAATGCCATGCGTTTCGATACTTATGGTCATCATCAGGGGCGAATCAACAAAAAGTAAGGCCGTCGAATACTTTTTTATTTCTTCGCGCCTGATTTTAACAGCGTTATAAATATGTAGCATTATGTAAAAACAAAATTTATTGTATTAAAGTGCAGTTCTGTTGATTCAGTTTTTCTTTATTATTGAGCTGTAAAAAATTAATTTGAACAGAGTTGAAATATTATACGAAATTTAGGTGTCATTTCTGTAGACCTACTAAACTTTACAGTATTTACTTCATAATTATTCAAAGTTTAGATCTAGAACTTCTTCATAACCCATTTTATGTTTCAGAAAATTTGTTATTGTGTAGATATTAGTCAACAGACACATCTGAAGATGATCCAAATGCAAGAGATTACCAAGTAATTTCAGTAAATGAAAGTGATGACTTATGAAAGGATATATTTCATTTCATTATTTCTGCATGAACTCTAATTACCAAATTAACCTTTAGTTTATTGCGCGGTATTGTCTGTCACAGTCGCGTCAGGCCCATTCTATCAAGTTAATTCGAGAGATATGCAATAGCTGTGCGTAATAAAAGGCATTTATCTACTTTTTGACATTATTTTATTGATTGCATTAATGTATTATATAGTAGCAAACACCCGCCAACCACATTTCTCCATTATCGTGTATCACGTTCTGGCAACACTGGCATTTGGTTTTATGTATCTGTGGTTTTTAAGTTGTGTGCTGGCTTCTACACAAAGAGATCCACATTTGCCGTCGGCAGGGCTGAAATGGCATTCGAAACCAGTTTTCTAACTTTCAGACTACCATTACGATGCGCCTTTATGTGACACTTTTTGTATTTTATGTCTAATTCTATTATTCGTTCTTTTGTTTAGTAAAGGAAAAGTCAAGTTGGCTTTTCTGTGATGAGTGTGCATATCGTCTGCACTTCCTCCAAACCTCATTTTCCATAAGGCATTTGTCTTGCTAACCGCAGTGCGTTTACAGAAGACATCCTAGATCCTGCGGCTAGCAAATGTTTCTTTTGTACAGCTACCTACTTCATCCTAAGATATTCAAATTTTGTACGAAAAATATAATGTAAGTAAGGTTTCACCTGTCATAAAAACTAAAACAGAATGCCTTATGAGGTTAAGTATAGCCCATTTAATATACTGAAGTACCAATGACTTAAACTTAGTGCTCATACAATTTACGTAACCCATCATGACACTAGTTTAAAAATTCCATCGCCTTAGGAATAGGGTTCTTGCATTTGCAGCCATTCACGAAGAGCCATTCTCACTTCCTAAGTATTGTATTCAGCGGCCCAAACTGCAGGGTTTATTTTTTAGAAGTTCCCAAGGAAAGAATTCAATAACTCGTGTGCCTGAAGTGCGCAGTGCTGGGTACTGTTGTTGTTGTTGTTGTTGTTGTTCTGAAGGATCATATCTAGTGACATCGTTTGTGTGGGCCTCTGAAGCAAAACATGGGAGGTCTCCATTTCCACAGTAATGAAGACATGGCAAAGGCTAGACGTGAATCGTATGAAGTGCACGTTCCGGGTTGTACCGCGATGCAATATTTAAATTCGTATCAAGACGGGTAAATGCGTCGGTGTGCTCTGAGGTTATAGTGAGAATTAACGATTCTTCTTTGGAATAAATAAGCCGCATTTATCATTGTAATGACTTTTTTATGACGTAGGGAATTTTCCTTATCGAACACCCTAAGTAAATTGATAAATTTACTGAAATGATAGGGGCACGCGATGGCGCAGTTGGATGAGGCACTGCGCTACAAGCCTGAAGGTCGCGGGTTTGATTCCCCATGGTAGCAATGGAATATCTAATTGACATAATCCTTCGGGCCGCGCTATGACCCTGGGGTCGACTCAGCCTCTAACTCAAATGAGTACTAGGAATATTTCCTGAGGGTTACTGGTGGCAGCCGCATAGGGCTGACAACCGTATCACTTTCATGTGCCGATTGTCTGGAAATCTGGGACCCTCAACCTCCTCGAACCCTCATGGAATGTCCAGGCCTGTACAGGGGTTGGTTTACCTTTTACTGAAATTATATATTGATCCAGTAAAATTCACCGTTAAAACGATTTTTAGAAAAAATTAAAGTGTTCTACACCCATGTCCCTTGTATTTCATACATTAAAATGTACACTTTACCAGTCATTATTCATGTCATCAAAATCAAGACAAATGAGATGATCGAGGCATGTGGCTGGTATGGAGGAGGGGACAGATGCATGCAGAGTTTTGGTGCAGAAGTCTGAGGAAAGATAGATCACTGGGAAGACGTGGACGTAGTTAGGTAGACAATTTTAAAATGTATCTTGAAGGAGCCGATTGAGAGGGCATGGACAGGTGGCGGGCTCTAGCGAACGTGGCTTTGAAATTTTATGTTTTCTTGACCTTGCTTCCCTGTATAATCTTGTAAATAAAGCCAACTTGGTGCACAATTTTTCTTAGTATGATCATTTCTTTTCTCTACATTTTTGGGCGACTATGTGTCCACCATCAGGAGAAACATCTGTGTTTATGCGACACTTGGTACTTGTTATTCTATGTGGATGGATGACTGGTATGCAGAGTGGAATGTAATTTTTTACAGTAATTCTCTATTCCTGGTCTTCCAGTAGCTTTCTGTCACTGAAAGTGTTGCATGACTGGACAGACGGAATTTAAAATAGTTGGAATGTTGGCTTAAATGAACAAACATAGTACGAAAGTGTGTTTAAATGTTTACTGCTTTCTACGTTTGTGAAATTGAGTTTGTATGTGCAGATGACTTCACAGATGTTCTTACGACAACTTATATAACGTACTTTATTTCGTCAGCATTTATTGGTTATTGATTAATATACACGTACGCATTAATAAGCCCTGTATTTCTTGTGAAGTTAATAACTTTCCGGCTTGCCGAAAAGTTCTACAGATTTGATGGAGTAACTGGTCCGTATGTTTATCCATATGAGTCCAGTCTTATGTCTTTTATGTGGAACTGATAATGGTGATGATGATGGTGATGATGATAAGAGTGCACAGTTTCAGCTACCCTTATTCCGAATTTTTCGTTGTGTATGCTCCTAGTCATTCCGAATACCTTCGAAATGTGGCCACTTTAACATTGTACAACATAAAAAAGTGTCTGCTGTATTCACTGCGATTACATCAGTTGCGATGGTATTTAAGCTCAGTTTTGTTCCTACTGTCGACCGAATCTCACAATTTCACGTGCAAGCCACGCCGTTATTTACAGTTATAGAAAACGAAAAATTGCTAGTTGGGTTGAACTTCAATATCATAAAGCTCTGATCAGTTTTCATCAAAATCCGACCAGCACTTGTCGAATTAAAGCGTGCTTACGGATGGACAGACGGACATGACATCGCTTATGAATTTCTCTTGTACTCACATTAGACTGTGCAAATAACGAAGTGTGACAACCATAACTATAATTATCATTATAAAGCTGTGATGTGACTTATAGTTTCTTGTATTGTCGATTATAATTTAGCATTATATTAGAAGTAATATAAATAATAATAATAATAAGGGTATTCTTTTTGGGGGATTTAACGCAACGGTACCTCCCATAACCACGCATACCACATGAACACTGCTGCTGAAATTAAAAATTCCCATAGATAAAAAGTTTACCACATCACGTACATATAAATTCATCAAATGCGTAAGAGAGAGAGAGACCTAATAACATCTTACAATATCGTTCATAAGTCTAGCAAACAAAATGTGAATTACAACACTCCCTGCAGTCTAGAATGTTCTTAAAGTCTAGAAGGTTCGTACCATTGAATTATGTATAAACCTGAGTTGAATTCTGTAGGGTACCTATTTGTGAACTTGTTTATGTTTTTCCTGTTCTGTGATAGGCGCGTTTTTTAACACACCTCAAGGTTTATGCTCTGTGCAGATGTTCCCTCAATTTACCCCACCACTCTGTCTGCCCATCTGTGTTGACAAGAGACTTGACTTGGAGTATGGTACATACACCCATACATGCCATCATCGCACCTAACAGCACATAACTGACTGACTGACTAACTCCGAGGAGCAGAGTACTTTTTAAGAAGCTAGTAGGTCTTCAGCTAGTCAAACTGCATGGAAACTGGGAGTTTATTACCGTATTTACAAGAGCCGGCCACCTGCCCCTGCCCTGAGCCACCGCAATCCAGTTCATGTACTTAACCCATATTTTGAAGACATATTTTGATATTACCTTCCCACCTACTCCTGGGTCTTCAAAGTGGTCCCTTTCCGTCAAGTTTCCCCATCAGAGCCATATATGTATCTCTCCTCTCGCCCATATGTGCCACATGTCGCACCCGTCTTATTTATCCTTGATTTTATCACTAGAATAATATTTTTCCTTACAACTATAATAATATATTATCGTATTATCATAATTGTACAGAAAACATCTTATTTCTTGAACTGTGCTTGCGTAGCAAGAGCTATTCCACACTATTACAGCAGAATACATGCGCTAGTAATGAGCTGCGCATTATTCGGCAGTCCAGTGTCTGCTGGTTTCAACGGGGTAACTGTGATGTGCCAAAGTCGACAATAAGTTAACATGGAATATGCAGCATGATTCAAAAAGATGGACTAAATTTCGTACGTCTATATTTCCTTAACTATATAAGGTATATGAATGATCTACATAACATTTGAAAGAGGAGATCCTAAATTTTCAAATATCACCGCTAGAGCTCTCGCCTAGCGGACAGCCGTGCAGGAGCGTCAGTTGAGAACAAAATGGCTACTATGTAGCACAAGATTTTTTTTGCGTTCGTGAGTTCATTAAAACAGAGTCGGCCACTGCTGTGCAGCGTGTGTTTCGTCTTCGTTTCAACATTCAACCTCCAACGAGGAAGAGCATTTGTCGTTGGAATCACCAATTTGAGCAAATAGGCTGTCTGTGTAAAGGCAAAAGCTCCGGCCGACCACGTGTATCAGA
>Ga0123353_10004447_pt1 | contig 18058 bp, 9 predicted proteins | sample TergutLab28metaG_3_FD_92763 | JGI IMG/M metagenome (GOLD analysis project Ga0123353, IMG submission 92763) | Labiotermes labralis P3 segment gut microbial communities from Petit-Saut dam, French Guiana - Lab288 P3 | ecosystem: Host-associated > Arthropoda: Insects > Digestive system > Gut ... | reverse complement strand
TGGGGGAATTGCCTGCAATCTTTGGGAACCTTAAATTAATGTCATTAATAAATAATAAAAATTTCCCCCCCCCCCAAACATTCGTACCGTACATCTTGATTTATCAACGTTTTCTTTATTCACCAACTGATGCACTAGTGAACTGTCCTAAAAAGCAATATTAAAATTTACATTAAAATTTACTCCGACATGTTTCGATGCATTTTACACCATCATCAGGGATCGCATTAATTTGTGCTTACTAATGTTACATTTGTTAAAAGTTTAACTGTAACTTTAGTAAACACAAATTAATGCGCTCCCTGATGATGGTGTAAAATGCACCGAAACATGTCGGAGTTGTATTAATGTAAATTTTAATACTGCTTTTTAAGACAACTCACTAGTGCATCAGTTGGTGAATAAATTAAACTTCGATAATAAGTATAAAATATTTTAATGGAACCAACAGAAAGCGCCTAATAACTCTGCACTCTGCCCACGCAGCGAGCTCGTCTGTTTCCTAGTACTATCAGATAATAAGCGATTGTTGCCTTACACAGTGTCAACTTGATGGTCTCTGTCATGGGGGTACTGTGTTTACTGTGAGGTAGGAACTCAATCTTAGGCTATGCTTACATAAGTTCACAACGTATCACGCCATATTTGAGGCATGCTGGGATCTTAGCATTATCGGCCCTTCTCAAATGGCCTTAATGTTTGAGTCCACTGCAGAGAGTCATATTTCTTGTTACACGTCACAATTTTACATGCTTTACAGAATGCCAACTCTCCTATCATCCCGTACGTAATTTCTGTAGCTTACAAGCTTCTAAATGTAACAAAATCTTTCATAGGCTTTTGCAGTCTATGTGTAGAACGGCAGACAGACTTCACATAGGCCTACTGATGACAACTTTTATCGGTCCAACATTTTTGCCCCTGCATGCTGTTGACTGAAGAGACCATTTTCACAACAACAGTAATTCTGTGAGAAAATATGAACATAATCATGGGAATGAGACTCGAACTATTCATGCTTCTTTTTTCAGGGTGCTGAGAGAAAGACACGTGATGAGGAGAGACGGGCTGCTAAGCGCAAGATGACGGCTACAGGACGCAAAAAGATGGATGAGCTGTACCATCCAGCAACAGAAAGGTCTGAGTTCTACTCCATGAGTGACCTCACAAAACCACCTGTTCTTTTCACCCCTGCAGAGGACATTGACAAGGTAAGCTTGGATCATCTCATTTGGCAACATGTTTATCACGTTCAACTTATATGCGTACTGGATAAAACTGGCTACATCTGCTGTCAGTGCCACTGCTGGTTTTCCATTTTTAATAGCTGAGACATGCAAAGGAATGACATAAATTTGTGGTCACAAAACTAATCATAAATGGAGCATTTCATGTAACAGAATTCCTTCACAACATCAAGTTCCCTCCTGCTCAAATCATATCTCACAATGAATTTTCACAACAACAATACAAAATATAACATTCACCGATGTACAGAAATTTGAAAAAAAAAATTTGTATGCCTTTCAGCAGTTGGCCTAAATATGTGTAACGATCCCTCACAGTAACATCTCTTACCTGCTTCTTATATTGACAGCAATCGTGATGTAGTTTTAAGTGTAATACAGTTATTTTGATAATGCTTGCACAGAAATATTGAGAATTATAACTGAGCTAAAGCAAGGGTTATAATTTAATGGGCTGTTCAACATACATTTATTAATAATAAAAAATTATCAGGTAAGATGAAGATAGTTATGTTGTAGCAACGACAGTCACTGTTATATGAGAGTGGTGAAACTAAAATTAATGTAATGATTTTAAAGACATTTTCATTACACTGTGAAAAGGGTGTGGACTGAATTCCTGTGGTTCAGAACAGGGTCCATTTACAGGCTTGGGTACTATCCTCCTGCAAAATGACAATGCTCCATGGACAATTACTTTTGGGAGTAAAACAAATTGTATGAGCATAACAACCTAAATAAACAGAGAAGGCAGAACGTGGTACAAATCATTAACTTCAGTAAATGTGATATATTTCTGTGTGATGGACTTATTTTAACTCTCACTCAAAATGACAGTGAAGCCATGCTACTACGAACAGAGAAGGAGTTTTAGTATTGTATTGTATTTATTCTCCTCTAGTAAATCTTTGTAGATATAGAGCAAGTCAATATGTGCACAGTATGCGTGGCATTTGTCATACATATTACAAATTACAAATTACAAATTTATCCTTAACTAGGAACATACAATTTTCTCTTAAATTTTAATAGGTACATTAATTTATCAATACCTTTTCTAGTATTATAAATTATTCTTGCATGAGTACATATGAATAGATTTATCTAGAAGTCACTTGATAGTATTCATTAAGACTATACAATGTGTGTTCAAGGAGAAAGTTCTTCAATTTATTTTTAAAATGCTTAGGATCCTTAGAAAGGGATTTAATGCTCGTTGGTAAATGATTAAAAATTTTAATACCTGAATATAAAACTCCTTTTTGTACCAGTTTTAAATTAGTTGTTGGAGGATACAAATTGTCATTATAGCGAGTATTTCGGTCATGTATATCTGAGTTCAATGGAAAAGATTCTCTATATTTAATCACAAACAAGAGTAATGATAATATATACTGCCCTCGCGGTGTCAAAATTTGTAGTTGTTTATATAGTTGTAACTCTCATTACCAAATTTTATGGAAATCAGTTTACATGTGTTATGACTGTTATGTGTTCAATTACTGAATAAAAGCAAGAACAGCAGAAGTGGGTAGCAAGAATAAAGTGTCCGGCACTTTTTGCTAAGATCGTGTTTTGTCAACACATTTTTAAAATTGGGTTGCTGTTCTTTGTTTCAGCTGACTTCAATGGAACTGCAGGGATTCTATGGTCATGAGACAGACAGTTCAAGGTGGGAAGAAATATTTACATTTGATTTATACTCAGCAAACTCTGCTTTTGTGGTGCATTTTTGCATGCATTTCTGTGTGCTCACTGTTTTGAATCAACCCTTCTCCTGTTCTTTCGCATACAGTTGTCTAAATTAATTAGGCATGACATGGCATGAACTTCCTTAAGTATGTGAGACTGTGCCAAAATAAGAAATTTCCTATTTTGACACAAGAGATGTTGCAAATGTACAAAATTCTGTTTGCTGTTTGTGTACACTACGTTCTTCAAGCACTGTCAGACCACCTCTCAGACAGCAGTATGGTATGGGTGTTATCATTCATGGTTAATGATTTTGCTTTGATATATGAGTAAATATGTAAAAGATAATATTTTATCATTCAGATATAGCTATGATGTACTAAAAGCCAATACACTTATTTTCCTGATAAAATTCCTATGTAGCTTATTTTCGGTGGGACTATTTTTTTCCAAGATTTCATTTCATAATTGCATAAGGAGTTTATTTCATAATCTGTTACAAACACAAGTCCCACCAAATTTCCACTTCTTCGTACCGCTTGCAGCGTATTTTATAAATATGTCTGTGTAAAATGGTTTAAAATATTCTATGAAATTTACTTAGTCATTTTTGTTTTAAAAATGGAAGGCATTACTACACTGAGTAATCTCACATACCAAAGTATTCAACATAGCCAAATTCTGAGAAATATCATGCTGCTTATTTGACTGATGAATGATTTAATTCATTCAAATGTCAAACATTGTCTCTTATGTTAGCTTATATTTTCAACGGTAATAATATATTATAACCGAAAGATACATTTTCTTGATTTTGAACTTAATTGAAAGCCTGCAAGCCTCAAATATGTTTGTTTAACCTTGAAAGTATCAGGTGGCATGTTAAAACCACCGGTGAAGGGATTACAGGAAGTTGGAAGGGAAAAATGTTAACTAGAACCTAATTCACCTACAAAATATAGAAAATTTTAACCTGATTTCAATTCTTCTCATTTTGGTGATCAGCCTGTCAAATGGGGAGGCAAGTTCTGGGTCTCAGCATGGGCTTGGGAAGCAGGGATTGCCCTTCCTCCTGCATTCGAGCAAACCAAGCACCACGCCGACTCTCAAGTTCCACAACCACTTCCCTCCGGACACACCTGGGTAAGAGGATGCACTCTGTCTATCCTATCCTCGCATGGCAGCTTTTTGCACTATTCTTTGCTACACTAAAGAATATCAATGAGTGTGATATTGTAATGTTCTTGCATCAAAATACAGGATGGGATAAGTGCAGTTTTTCAAATTTGGTTGTATTTTGGCTTTAGGTTTTTAAGGCAAGAGAAGTCTGTTAGCAGAACAAGGAAATATAATCAAATCAAAAGAAATATGCAATTTTGGTGCATTGTATAATTGTTCATACACCTGTCATGTCACCTTATGACACAGAGATTAATCATCTGGAAACACTCTTTATGTTCTGAATTTGCAACGCACTTTCAGTTTCTTATTTTTTATTTTTATTTTTTATTTTTATTTATATTTTTATTAATTTTTAATTCATAATTTATTTATTATAACCAACAAATGCACAATTATATTATAAAAGTATATACCACAACAGTCTCTTTGTGTAGTCTTTAGGTTTATCATTGTAAGACCATCAGACACCTTACATGTATTGAACTATGTCACATTTTGTTAGTACAGTTGCAGATGGTTAGTCTAGCTTTTAGTTCGCTGTTATGTAGCTGTTTTACTTATTTAAAATTCTAATAAAAAATTAGACAACTGGGATACGTTTTGTTTGATGTGTGTGAGCAACAAAAAAAAATTGAAACTAGCATAGAATAACACAAAAATGTAAACACATTTTACTGATAATTATAAGCCTGCATCATACCATTTACTGCCATAATTATGTGTGTAAGAATAATACATGTAATTACAATAGTGATAATTTTTTTCTACCTAACACGAAATTGATATTGGCACATTTATTGACATGCCCCCTTAGCAACTGCCTGTCCAATGCCATTACATATCTCTCATTTCATTAAAGTGTATGAGCCTAAAAGCCTTTGCAGGTTGACTTGTTGGGACCGTATTTTTGTTACATCCTGTGGTAAACAGTTGCAATTACCACATCTGCACCAGTATGCTACTGCCACACAATACCCACACCGAAAACTATTCAGTTGTTTTAATTGCCCTTATATTTATAAAACTGATGCAGTTTTTCTTTGAGGAACAATTTTCCTTAACATTCTGGAATTTATGTTTTTATGTGCAGTAGCATTGCATTAATTCAAGTTAAATCTACTTTCTGAACACTTGGAATAACTTACAAAATTATTCATTACAGAATTACTTCTGGCGGAGTTCTTACATTATTAATTCAGCTGAATGTACATTATTTCTAGACATAGTATGGAAGCTACTGTATTTCAACCCTTAATCATAATAAACATTGTATCTGGATAAAATGTTTAGAATAAAGAAGGTTCAAAACTTGGCTATGTGATGAGTCTTGTGATTATATCAGTATTACCAGTTTGACCTGCCCATTTATTTATTCATTCAAGATGAAAATATTATGATGGATGGAATAAGGACAGGTTATAAAGTAACCCACCTAAATCACACATTCAGACTTGCCATCAAAGTTCCTTTTCGTATGTCAGTTAATGCTACACATGTCTTCTTCTGATATGCAGAATGTTACCAAATCAAACAACTGCACAGGATACACATGAAGGAAGCCCAGAACTGTGCTTGATTCTTTTCTTTTGGACTATTACTGCAGGGAAATTTATGCTGACATTAACTTTCCCTGCATCCACCCAATTTCTTGCTTTATTTGTTACTGCAGTCTCTTATTAGCCTATCACAAAACTATGTCATATCCTTGACACATATGTTATGTTTAATAACCAACAGACCCTCACTTTCTTTGATTTACATGACTGGCTGAGGATTGTGTTTCATTTTTACAGTGATAAGAAGGATGGGATTATTGACAGTGCAAACCTCTCAACAGACGGCACAGTTTTTTCAAGTCCACCAATAAAGAGGGCAAAAATGATGGCAGCACCATCACTTAACGAACGGGTGATGCTCTACGTCCGGCAGGAAACGGATGATGTGTATACGCCGCTGCATGTTGTTCCTCCTACTACACAGGGGCTACTCAATGCGGTTAGTGCATAACTATACTGAAATATTGCCTGAGGTTGTACAGTTTTTCTTGCATTCTAGATAAATTATTCCTTTTATTTTCATATTATGCACATCATTAATGAGCTTTCATTTGGCATTCTTAGGTTAAGGATGAAATACTTTTTATTTCCATAAAATATCTACAAACAATGCAGCACAAAACTGCATTACAATATTAGAACTCTTAGGAAGTAAGCGAAAATAATAAGTGGAGAAGTATGCAGAACAACACTGGCAGAGATAATGTTTGCGCACATTTTATTTCATTCCAGTAGTTAATTATGTTTATGCACAGCCATATTCAGGAACTCATACCAATGGACACTGTAAATTTAATGCAGGCAGTCAGCTATAAACTTCCACAAATTCTGATGTTTATTGAAGCAAAATTATTAGACCATCTATTATGAATTTATTTATCCCCACTATTTGAAAACTGTGACTCTACCATTACAGGAAGTCCCAGTGTTACAAGCTGCAATTCTTAATAGTAAAGGCAAGACACTTATGTTTGAGGGAAGGAGACTTCATTGTTTGTTCATATCTTTTGAACAAAAAGACTTGGTTTAATTTAATCACACATGAATGTGTGTAAATTAATGTCACACTTCCAAAATTTTGGAGATACTGATATATTACATCCACAAAGCTACATACTTACAGGATCGAAGAGTTCTGCCATGCCTCAGTTTTTGTTAGTAGCTGTTATCTCTGGTCTCAGCATGGCAGCTGTCACAGAAGCTTCATCACATGAAAGCCTGCTTTAGAGTCCATATTTGTCCTGCTCTTTGGCTTACCTTATTGCATAGAAGTGGCTCAAAGTGCTAACCTCTACTTGCAATCAGGCCTCACACCTGTTGAAAATATTTGTTATTAAATGGCACAGTTCTTATCTCAAAATATTGGCAATTACTCTTAGAATAACATCTTTCAATTCTGGCAAAGAATGTAAATTTTTTACATAATTTGTCCTGCAATTTTCCTACAAATGACAATTGGATTCCAATGTGGAGATCAAAGACGTCATAACTGTCCGAAGTAAGATGTCAGAATCAGCAGAATGTAATGTTATGAATTTACTGTTTATTCAAACAACTGAGGACCTTTGATTTTGCTCACATACCCCAAATGCCAGACTGCAACATCATGCACAGGAAATCATGAACTGAAAGTGATGTACTGGAACACCAACATCTCTTACTCTGGCTGTTTACAGTCCTATTTAATGTAATCTGTGGCTCATCCAAGAAAGACATGTGTTCCAGACCAAGAAATGCACTGGTTAGCAATTCTTCAAACCACCAGCAATACTGTCTTCTTGCTCCCCATTATAGAGGTGTTGTATGGCTCTAATTTTGTACAGGTGTAGTTCTGAAACTTCTGTTGCGATGAGAGATGAGGATTTTGACACCCCACTTCAGTTGGAACACAACAGTTTCATAATACATTAATGTCCAGCCTTGTATATTCCAGCTCATATTTCCCTATGATCAGTAAAGCAATTAGAGATACACTCTGTATGCTGTATTCAAAATGTGTTAGGGAATTTTGCAAAGTAACACACAGTACAGTTTCTTACAGTGTGTTGAGAAGAGACAACAGTACATTGCACATTTATAACTTAATCCTCAACTGTGTAGAACTTTTACATTCATTGTTCCGTGCATCATTGTAATTGTTTAAAAAATAACCAACTTATTTAGAGATAAATCAAAACAAGACTAAGGTTCAGTGATATTTAAAGAAGTATTCAATAGGGATCAGAGGTAACAATTATTTTTTTGTGCCATTAGAGCTTCATCAATGTTTCCAAGTACTGTGAAATTCACCTGCAAAATCTGCAAATCAAAATACAGTTGTTTACCCCAATTTCAGTTTCTGAGAATGGCTGTTGTTAATATATAATGTTATTTCTTAATGAAAATAGTGCTACCAGCACCTTATTCCAGTAAAGGGTAAGTGTTTGCCTGCTTCTCCCTTTTGTATATTTGCATGTGTGTGTGTGTGTGAGACTAACACCAGCAGAATTTGCATGTGTCTACAAGGTTTTATCACTGGGGAGCCAGTTATTGGCTTTGGCCAACTATATCATGCTCTGGAAAACAAATAGGAATGCACAGTAGAAAGATTCTCTTGATTTGTCTTTCATCCTCTCCAAGAAAATGCGAGGAAAAGATTTAAAATTCCAAATTAAATGTGACAAACCAAAGTAGGTCCATCCTTTGACTTTGTCAAACCCTGTTGCCTAAAAATCAATACCAGTAACTATTAATCTGTTTTCCTTATTTTCCAGATTGAGAATAAGTACAAAATTTCTACTTCAAGCATTAGTAACTTGTATCGAAAAAACAGAAAAGGGTAAGTTTTGCCAGAAAAATTGTCTATTTGTTTTCCCCTTCATAGTTAAGTTACTGTAACTTATAAAACAACGTCACAGAAAGAATATCCATAAGGAAAATGAACAACTATTCTTCAAGTAGAAATTTTGGACAAATAAGACTGATTAATAATTGTTTAACTTACTATAAGAAGAATAACAAAGCTTCTACTAACTATTTAACAAAGCATCTGCACTAATTATTTATACAGTAGGTAAATGACAGACTTCAGAGTAGCGTTTGGAGATCTGATATTCGGGCTTGTTCTCATAATCAGCCGCTTAATTTGAATATATGAAAGAATGGCAGTATAATATTTTGACTTACAAATAATGTGTCTCTAATCACAGTGTTATTTACTGCTGTCCTCTTCATTTTCAGGATTATAGCCAAAATTGATGATGATATGCTCAAGTACTATTGTAATGAAGACCTCTTTCTTCTGGAGATAAAACAAGTGGAGGGGGATGATGCTTTTGAAGTAACACTCATTGAACTGATGGATCATTAACAGCAGGACACAATGCTGCTGCATCTATATTAGTCTTTCATTGCAATGCCATGGAGGCAAAGTGTTTCAGTGCGTTTACACTGTTCATTTGAATGTAATTACTATTATATCATAATAATTATTGTTATTTTATGTTAGAGTGAAGATGAAAATATATGTTCTATTAAATTTATCATGTTTGTCCTCTAGTAAACCAGTGAATAAATGTGTTTTATTGATAACACTGAGTGTGATGGTTATTGTTTATATTTATTTTTTATACATTGAAACCAATATCAAAATAACTGTGTGTATGAGACTGGGTTCAGGAAATGGGCTCTGAACAGCATCGAGTGAGTGAATGGTGAGAGTGAACGAGCGTGTGTTCTGCATCTCCAGTGAGTGAGAATTAAACGAACTTCTACTGCATCAGTGTTGCCAAGATAAAAAGGATTAAATGACAACTAATGATGAAGTGAGAACCAACTGGGAGAAAAAACTTGAAACAGGGAGAAGATTTAGTATAAATAAAGCAGAGATTATATATAAACATATATTCACACTTAAACCTGTCCTATTCATAAAATTAGATTAACACCTGCTGCAATTCATTCTAAATTCTGCTAACTTTATTTTTTGGAGGGGGGTGGGGGGTAATGAGGAACTGTAGAGTTGTAAGAATCAAATATAAGTTTTATATTATACCTGTTGCGTTTTTAGTTTTAAAAGACCTGTTTCAGGGTTTGTTGATCTCAGAATGTCAGAGAACATTTGAAACAGCACAAATGAACATAACAAAGTGCTCCTCTCTGTTGATTTGTCAGGGAAAGACCTTGACTTGATGATATGAAATATGACAGAACAGTGACAGCAGTTACATTTAGAGGCCGCGTAAGACCTCCCCAGTACTGTGACTTGCAACATCCCACAACCTTCATGTTTACCTTTGGCTCGAAATAAGGCAATATACAATAAAACTGTAACAAAGCCACTACATTCATTCAGATTTGTGGCTTTGATATTTGCTTCTCACTTATAGTACATAACACTTGACAACCCACAGATGAAGCCAAAAACAGCCTGTTGCTCACTGTCATGGTATTTCACTAAGTTACATGTTCAAGCATTTCATGTAAACAATGTACAGCTATAGGATAATTATAAACTATCCATTACCTTCAACACTAGAATGTGCTGAGAAGTACACTGTTAATGCAGAAGAAGTTAGTATTTCAATGCAACATTCTGTCTGATAATAGAAGCCATATTGTTTGACTGCTTTATAATAAGACTAATTTTGTCTTCCAGTAATTATGTAATAATTATTAGTAGAATATTGTTTTTAACTTAGAAGATTGTTACTATACTAATAGGAAACCTTGTACTGGAATAAATTTGTACTATTATTACAAGTTTATTTTGACATACTTTGTAACAATAGCATACAATATTCATTGTGCTATAGCAATGGTTCGTGTCTGCTACCAGTACATAGGTCACTGTGATACACAAAAGACATCAACACTGCTATCAGTGTGATAGTGTTTCAAGCTATCTGAAGTACTCATTTGCTCCTAATAAGGAGGAAATAAGGTCGCAAAATGAGTACTTTAGAGTAAACCAGGTATGAAGCTCAATAAGAATAATCATACAGACATTGCATTTAATTTTTATAAAATTCTTATTACATGATTATGTTTGTTAAGAAGACATTAAAAACAAGGAAAATGAAGTTCATCTGGATATTTTGTATACATTTTAGAAAGACAAAACTGCATGTACAACCTTGCAAACAAACCCGCTATGGTTGATTGTTGAGTACCTGAGTTTCTGTCATGTTTGTTTAGTAAGTTTTCATTCAATAGCATTCCAAGTAATGAACAAAAATAATCTTTCTCAGTGGGAGTACCAAGTATTTTAGAACAGTAACTATTTCACTTTTACAGCTTTCTGTTTCATGGTATTAACTAACAGAAGACCTCATTATGTGCATTTCAAAAATAAAGATTACGGTACCATCATTTAAACATATATTTATATATTCTAGTGGTGATGGTGAAGATTGTTGTGAACAAGGCTGGATTCCGAACTCCTCATTTATGTTTTATATGCATATAATAATACAAAAATTATGTGAGTGCATGTGTTTTGTATATTAATTGTGTGTGCCCTAATTTATTGATTAGTATTTTTGTTCCTCTTTGTGTTGCCCATTTTTTATTATTATTGTTACAGCCATTTTGATACATTTATAGTTTGCTTACGATATTTAGTATCAAGTATTTTTATGGGTAACATCAAGGATGCATTTGTATGTACTGTAATGTATCTCTCAAAAATATATTGTTTAAGCTTACATTAAACTCATTCGTTGTAGTGTAGCCTCTTTGCTAATAGTTTAAAATCTTAGATCTGTGCTTCTAAACTTGATGAAAGGGATTTTATCAAAACTGTATCACCTAATTTAATAATAGCCAACAATAAAATGTAAGTGAAACTTGACTGCAATATTCATGTGCCAAAAAGATCAAGTAGTTGTAGTAGGTTTAGGTTTGAAAAATAGACCACAGCATTACTAAATTCAACACAAAAATCTTGTTATGAAAAGTACTGAATTTGTTTTCTTACTCTTTGATTAAATTTTTGAGAGGTGCATTGCCACTAACCATTAACATTTGTACTGATACAAAGTAATTTACTTTATTAACAACAGAAAGGAACTCTCCTAAGGTTTTTTATTTAATCACAATTCTTTGCAGTTTTACAGAATTATGTGCCTTATATTGCTGGTTCTACTAGTAGTTTTCTATTTAGCAAACATTTAATAATAGTGAAATTCTAGAATTAATTACAACTGAGGATGCTGGAGGCAAGAAGATCCTTAGTATGTTGCATACACAGAATTTATCTACAATGGAAAACTTTTCTTGCCAAACTGTGCCTCTAGCCTCTCAAATAAATTCTATAGTTATCTGACTTGAAAAGCTAAATTGTAATAGAAAATTAATTACAAAGCACAGTGTAACTTATACTAACTGCAGTTATCAGTCTAAAATGGTATGTTTACAAAATTCAGCAACATAAGCACAGGGGAGGTCAGAAATACAAAGCAGCAATGGTGTGTATCTTGGAGAACATGATATATAGTCACAGATTTAATCTGTTAAATCCTCCCAGTTATGCAAGATATACTAGTTGTATAGAAAGTCTTCTAACACAGGTAAAATACAGAGCATCTCAAGTTTCCCAAGCTAATAGAAATATAAGCTCACTTATGGAAAGTGAGTCTTCTGACATGGGTCTCTCTTATCAGCAATGGAACTTGAAATTCCCACCCAGCCATGCTGTATCTCATACAGCTCAGTTCAGCTCATGTGATAAATGTGTTCATGGCAAAACAGCTCTGCAAAGGAAATAATGTAGCCAAAACTTTTGTAAAAAATTCCCTTGTCAACAGTGACATGTACAAGAATAGTCTACAGTTAAACTTAGTTATTACATCATGTAAGGGCCTGCATAAATTGTGTCATTATAAATGAGGTGTAATATGAAAGTAAAGGAAAAATATTTTAAGACAAAATATATACCTGTAGGCATATTACCTAGATGTTTACTCCATTTTCAATTTAAATTTAAATTTAAAAAGAATAAAAATTACTTTTATACAATTGTAAATTTCCATACAGGCTTATGCTAAAACATACAATTAAAATATAGGACAAACAAATATTATCATGAGGAGAGAACTGCTCACTGGCATATTGTCATTTCTCTGTTGCTAAAACAGTTTCAGTGGCACCTCATAGATGTCACTTTTTTTTCAGGCTTTTGAAATCATTTTATTCTCGATCCTTGCCATTCAAACAAACTAATAATTTTGGTTCTGTTTTCCAAATAGTTTGGATTGTAGTCTTTATGATATCAAATTCCCAACACATGTCAGCTTTTATTTTCTCCATTTTATATTCTCATATCGCAATAAATTTTTCTTCAGTGCCAAATCTTCCTTTTTCGTCACTGTCATCACCTTATCACTCTACCAGTCTTCTGTTTACTGCAGGAGTAGAAAAGTAGAGGGCAACTTTATGTGCAAAGTTCATTTACCTTTGGAATCTTTGTTCTTCCTGTATGTTACATGGTGTATATTGGTAGTTAGTTATTGACATTTCAGGACCATGTCAAGCAGTCTATGAAACGTCAGTAACAAGCAATCTACACTGCATAACATCCCAGTTGAGTTTAATCTAATTTGCAATGCATCAGAAGCCTGCAATCATGAATTACCATTACAATCGTAATTTTCTGGGCTGGGACTTCGTACAGCTATTGAATGAGTACAAGCAGAGAGTTGTTTAATTCTCAAAATAGCCTACTTCTTGGAAAATTGTATTGGAAGGGATGATTGGCAATGTTGTTATATCAGAGGTAAAGGCTTTTAGGTATGTCGTACTCATTAAGGCAGAAAAAAACATGCCTTATGAGGAATTAGGTGTTACCAGAGAAATGTTTAATGTTATACATGAGGTTTCACACAAACTGTCTTATAACTGAGTTCATATGTTCATAAGATGGAAAAATTTTCAAATCACAGGTTCACTGCTGGCCAAAAATATAATACGACAATTTTTATTTTTATCAGATGAGAGATGGTTTTCAGTAATTATGAATACAAAGAGCCAAAATAATTGATGGTTTAATGAAAATCCCCACATACTAAATTTAGTTGCTTTTACATCCCCTGAAAGTGTAATGAGTCTGCACACAAGCCAAGAGCCTGTGTATTCCAAAGAAACAGTTTCCAACCACTGTCATAAACATATCAGAGAATTAACAGAAGAAGGTGAAATGTAAGGCAGTCCACTTTAATTGTAAGAACTGAAAGGCACTTTTCAAAATAAAATTCTCAGTGTTTCAACAGAAGAGATGTGTCATGTGTCAACAGATATTTTCAGAAAGTCTTCATGTGCTGGAAATCAGCACTTGAAGACTTTGCAATGAAATAAGGTAAGTTCAACCATGGGAGATAATTGAACTCTAAATTCTCAGTGGATGTAAGCTTTATATGCAACATTGCTCCTGCAGCAGCTGGTGTGGGGAGGGAAAAGATTAGTGAGATGCTCTGTAGTTATTTTATTTTTTACTTTCATCAGAAACAACATGCTTGGAGTATTAAATATTTTATTTTCTGTTTTGATGGTAACAGCACTGTCTAGAACAAAACATTCCATTGCAGCTATGCCACTAGCATTGTTTTAAGTTCATTTATGGAACTTCATAGAACAAGTATGAATTATTTGAAGTTTCAGAATGTTAAGAAGCATTTGCTTGAGCAGATACTGAACTAGCACAGAGAAGATTTGTTATTAATAATAGTATGACCTAGAACCATCACTGGTATATGGACATATTAAATCATTTCCCTAGACAAATTCAAGTAACAAATAGCTACACTGTGTATTTTGAGATCTTCTTCAAAATAGTTATAATTGCTAGTTCAGAGTACATCACATGACAGCAAAGAATTAGTTTAGGTAAAAATACTTACTTGTATTAATGTAAATATCTCTACTTCTACTTACACCTCTTTTAATTTTAAAAATATGAAGAAGAATGTGCCATCATGGCATAATGCAAGTCACGATCAAGCAATGTGGAACAGAATTGTGATGATCATAGCTGCAAAGCAGCAAATAAATCAACATTCACCATGATCATGGTTTCTTTTTGTTATGAAAGACAATGTACAAACTGTTTTCATATGGGAATATAATTATTTTCTTTGAAAGAGTGTATCAAAAGCAATTAGTTATATTAAGTGATTTGTCATTGACCAACAGTCATTTTCATTACATTTTTACATTTTATGACTTAGCTAGTGTAACAATCTCCATTTTTTCACTCTTGCCATTGCCAGAATATAATTAACAACTTTAAAGATCAAGCACATAAAAGTTTCCATGTGATAAAAAAACAGAATGTTTGAAAACTGTGTGCTGTGAATTTATTTGTTTTTGTGCATGTGACCCTCATAAACACACTTTCTTCATCCATTACAGGATCTGTACTTTATTAGAATACATGAAAAAATTAAGCTTCAGATAATTCGTCATACTTTTTGCATTACATGTAGTTGTATTATATGAACACTGTGTTTAGATTAAGGACCCATACCTTTGGCTCCACACAAATCAAATGATTTGGGTTAATTTCATATTATGAAGGACTCAATCAAATTGTAATTACATATTATGGTATTGTGGAAACCTACGGTTGCTTTTTTATTATTATAGTTACTTTTTGTACCATGCTTAGGTGCAAAATAAAAAAATGTGTATTTATGGTCTAAATTATTTTTAATCCCAACACCCTACACAAAAGTTTCCTTTCCAGGTAACTTAAAAATTCTGGGATTTGGCCTGAACAAATTTTTGAGTCTAAGGCAAGTACAGAACTTTATGTACTTATGTTTAGTGTCAAATAAATATGTAATATTCAGCATTAAAGAAACAGAGTTAACAGATGTGTGCTGTAGCTGTGTGTGTGACATGTTCATATTCGTTTAGAGTCACTGTTGGCTCAGTGCACTGATATCATGATCAGTAATAATGGCTCCAGTTACAATTGCTTTTGATTGTCTGACCGGCTGTATTTTACTGATAATGATTGGTTATTGATGTCAATAAATGATGCTGTAACTGGATCTGTGGGAAACTTTTCAATAGAAGCAGTATTGAATATATTATTTATAGGTTTCTAATTGACATAGGGTTGTAATGGTAGAAACTTCGTATTTTTTAAAACCATATGACACCCATCATATCACTTTCAAAGGAAGATTCTGGGAAACATTTTCCACAGCTTGGTGATAAGTTGCAATTAGTTGCAAATATGTAGCTTGCCAGTCCCTCTAAAATTTTAGTCTAATGATGCACTGTTTGTTCAAGAAATTTCCCAACTTACAGGCATGTCATAAACATGACTAACATTGAATTTTATGTCCCTAACATCACAGCTCTTCATCAGTTGCAATGTGTGTTACCAATGTGTCTTGCATATTGACACCAATATAGGTGGTACAAAGTAGTACAGTTTTACTGTTCATACTTTTGGCATCCTCAAAATGGACTGATATTTGCCTATAATACACATGAGAAGATACTGTAATTTTGAAAGCTGTAGCAATGCTGAAGAGAATCTCAGCTCTTTTGCGTAAAGTGGTAGTGATGTGAGCGTGAGTGAATGGAATATAGTGAGATTCTGAATGTGGTGGGGCTTGAAGTTGCAGTTGGTTGTACAGTGATACATTTGAACGTTTGTAAGAGTGTGCAACACGAGAGTCAGAATATCACCACATATGAGCAGACACAGTTATGCTACTTTGCTTTTTGTATTTTATGAAGAAGGGAAAAGGGAAGGGGCGTCTGTTCATATTTCAGTGTTTTAACTGCAGACACAGATTGTGGAGTATGCACACGATAGAGGACTGTACAAGTCTGGTGCAGTGGCCATGTGGCCTAAACCTAGCCTGACCAGACTGATGGGGTTCTTAACAGTATTTGCACATATCAGATTTGTATCCCCCCCCCCATGCTAACACCATTAGCACTGATTTATAGAACATAACATACACTGACATACCGCATGTTCAATATTTCAGTAAGTAAGTAACTGGGTCCCATTGTGAATGTTGTGCTGACAAGCTGTATTGCTCCAGTCAGTAGCAATTATACATCCCAGAATTTGTATATTTGAAATTACCCATATGTACCATATCTTTGTTGTAATGTAGAGTCACTCCTAAGTTGTCAGATTGTCAAACTTGCTTCTGGTCTACTCATTTCTTAGATGTGGATGCCATTGACACTTGTATTATTGTTGCTTTTGCATTGGTTGTACTAGCTGCGTAATTTGTCAAAGAATAAACACCATGCAAATGCAGCTGTCAGTAAAGACGTGTTGTAATACACCAATTTACAACTCATATATCCATCATTTCCATTAAACTTGATTTTCTTTGAAGGGCTTAATTGAGTGTTACAGGTTTCAATCACGAAGCCACAGAATTTACATAGAATAAAATTAAAAAAGAAATACTGAGAGACAGATAAAATATTATAAAATAAAGGTGTAGTACCTATTCAGAATAACATAAATTAAATAATTACACAGTTCAAATACACACACACACATATATATATATATAAATATATATATATAAAACAATATAAAAGATAACATTTAAAATTACATTAAGACAAACATGATAACATGAAGGAAAGCTACATGCAAACTTGTTTATCTGTCCATCTGTATTATCTATTGGAGTATTCCTTTAATTTATAAAAGGATTGTGAAGTGGAATATGTTTTGGGCTCCCTCTACTGGGCAAAATTCTGTGTATTTCCCAAGTGTGGAACAAAAATATGCTGCATTGTACAGTGACCTCTTCAAAATCACTCAAACTGAAATAACAGAAGTATAAATAAATATATATATATGTGTATGTGTGTGTGTGTGGGCCGGGTAGCTCAGTTGGTATAGCGACTGACTACGGGCTGTGCGGTCCGGGATCGAATCCAGGTGGGGACGAGATTTTCCGCCCATCCAGACCGGCCCTGGGGCCCACCCAGCCTCCTGTAAAATGGGTACCGGGTCTTTCCCTGGGGTAAAGTGCAGCCGGGGCGTGCTGCTGATCTTTCACCCCCTTCTAGTGCCGCGGTCATGGAAGAGTAGAGCTATACTTCTACCCACCCTCTGGGCCACACCGGGCCTGTAACAGGATAACTTTACTTATATATATATATATATATATATATAAGAACAAACTTGCTGCATTTGTCAGCATTCAGTCATGTCACACAGACACTGCAAATAATTTAAACTCTGAACTTCTGCATGCTTTATTTCTTAGAATATCTTTAAATTCAACACAGCATTGAAACAAATGGGAATTAACAGTAAACACAAAATAAAGGACATGTGCAAGTTCACTTGAAGGCACAGGAAATATTACTGGGTTTGCATTAATTCATACAACATGTTTAACACAACTG
>Ga0123353_10004445_pt1 | contig 18060 bp, 21 predicted proteins | sample TergutLab28metaG_3_FD_92763 | JGI IMG/M metagenome (GOLD analysis project Ga0123353, IMG submission 92763) | Labiotermes labralis P3 segment gut microbial communities from Petit-Saut dam, French Guiana - Lab288 P3 | ecosystem: Host-associated > Arthropoda: Insects > Digestive system > Gut ... | reverse complement strand
TATTGCTTATATTATTTGTAATGCCACATTTTGTAACAACGGTATATGTTTTTATCTATTATGTATAAATGACTAGTTCCATATCTGTATGATTTACGGAATGTGAAATGAATGAATCATATAGTACCATCTCGTTGGTGCAGCTTAGTAATTTCGGAAAAGTACGTTCATTCGGAAAGTGTCTTTAGTAAACTAGATGGTCTTGAGGTCATAAGTTTAAATATGCCATTAGTGCTCCTAGATATTATGCATGAAGCGTACATTGACAAACCAACCACCGGTATGAGTAATCCGTGACCGTGAGGTGAATAACCTATACCGAACCGTGGTTAATATAATATTGAGCGTGTGATCTAAACGGTATTTTAACATCTCATTGCAGGTACGTTGTGGTTGGAAAGTGATATTTAATTCACTATGGTGTATTACTAGCCGATCACTAGGTAGTGCAGCTCTAGGGTTACCAACTTTTAGTGTCTGGAGGGGCGTCCAAGAACCTCTTTGGATGTTGCAGGTTGCATAGCATGCACGTCTGGGTGAGAGTTGGGAAGGAGAACTGGACGAAGACGACATGGAAGACCTTTGAAGAGTTTATCATACGAGGCCGAAACTCGTCCGTGGCCAGATCATTCGGAATATTCCAGCTGCCCACTCTTGCAGCTGATGGCTTACCAAATCCGTGGTTATTCTCACGGATAAGAACAATGGTGGGAATTTGTGTTATCGATGTCTGTGCCTGGCTGAGAGTGTTATAATCCGTGATGTATTTGTTAACGGCGGTTTTGGTTGTATGTGTAGGGTAATGATGATCGTCGTGATTGTCGTAATGTAGTACAGAATTGCTGCAAACTTAAATCAAGAATGCCTGCAGTATTAGTTTCGATTGAAGTTGAAAATTTCAAGTCATACAAAGGAAGTGTTTCTATTGGTCCTTTGAAGTCCTTTACAGCAGTAATCGGACCAAATGGCTCTGGTAGGTTATCATACTTAACTTACTTAATTACACCAGGGAGCAGAGTACTTCTTGAGAAGCTAATCGGTTTTCAGCTAGTTAAGATATTCCCCACATTATGTGGAACCCGAAGGTTCATTAGGTTATCATACACCGTGCGTTTCTTTGTACTAGTCCAAAGCACCGCAACTGTCACAGAATGTCCCAGGGGATGCAGGATTATTATGTGATAAGGCTGCCGTGCTCATTAAGACGATACAGGAAAGACTCTAGTAGTAAGTCTTGATTGTAAGATGTTGATATGTTAATTTTCTGTAGGGGTCAAAGTTTACTCACACATCAATATCTCATCTATGCTGATGTCAATTTAGTGGGGGAGAGCATACTGACTATAAACAAAACCACACAAGTTTATTAGTCGCTAGTAAGGAAATTGGCCTGGAAGTAAGTGTTGAGAAAACTGAGCATGTGTTAAAGTGACATGAACGAAATGCAGGATAAAGTCCCGGCATATAGGTATGTAATAAATCCATTGGAAGGGTGGCAGATTTCAGATATATGCAAACAACCATAACAAATGAACATTACTGTCATGAATTAAGTAAGAGCAGATTGAGCTCAGGAAATGCCTGCTGCCATTCAGACTCAAATCTTTTGTTTTCCCGTTTGCTTTCCAAATATGTGAAGATTGAAAGACAGAACTATAATTTTGCTTGTTTCATGTGGTTGTGAAACACGGTCTCTTGCCTTGAGGGAGGAACATAGGCTGAGGGTGTTGGAGAATAGAGTGCTGAGAAGAATATTTTGGACTTAGGGAATGAAGTGACATTGTACTGGAGGAGATGGCAATGTGATAAACATCATGATCTGCATTCAACACCAAATATTGTTTGAGTGATAAAAATCCAGAATAATGAGGTGGGTGGGACATGTAATAGTAGGGGAAAAAAGGGAGGTGTGTACAGGGTTTTGGTGGGGAAATGTGAGGGAAATAGGCCATTTGCAAGACCTAGGCATAGATGGAAAATAGTATTCAAATTAACCTTAAAGAAATAGGTTAGAAGATATGACTGGATTGATCTGGCTGAGCATGGGGACGGATGGTGGGCTGTGATAAACCTTCAACTTCCACAAAATGTGGGGAATTTCTTGCCTGGCTGAGGAACTGCTGGCTTAATACAAAGGGGTTACCTATGAATGATTATAATGATTCTTTTTTATAATCTATATATTACTCTTACATTGCAGTAGGATGACATGTGTTACTTTAAGCTGGGTTAGGTTGGGGTAGGTTTTGTTATTATAGTTTATGATAACCCAGTTATTTGAGGATAATTTAAGATAGGCTATGTTCATATAGGTTGGGCTACATTATATTCTGTGGACAGCATCATTTCTGTCACTAGTTCATCTTAATTAAGCACAGAGATAACTACCTATTTTCTTTTATGTTGGTGTAACTATGGACCGTGTTGCAGGAAAATCCAATTTCATGGATGCTGTCAGTTTTGTTATGGGTGAAAAGACATCCAGTTTAAGAGTTAAGAGACTGAGTGATCTCATTCATGGAGCATCAATTGGCCAGCCTGTGTCTCGAAGGTAAATGAGAGTGCATTATGCTTGTTCAGGGCTGCTATTAATTAGTGACATTCAATCATTTGGTCAGTCGTGTTTCAGAGATGAGTATCACTGCATTGTATTTGTATAAGTTTAATGTCAGTCATTGGTTACGTGTATACAGAAAAGTCTTAGTATTTATTAATGTCAGTGTAACAACGCTGTCAGTGCAGTGAATATATGTATTCCAAGGTTTGTTTGCAACCACTATTAATCAACCATATAATAACAAGTAATTATTAATTACAACTTGAAGTGTGACTAGAAACACCTGGAATGTCATGTTAATAAAATATTCCTTAGACAGTAGGCAGTATCCAGGTTATTTTAGAATTCTGACTGTATTTTGGTCACAGTTGTGTAGAACTGGCATTTGCTTCATGCAGGCTGCAGTGAGGTAAGAGATTTGAGGTTGGGCCACAAGTCTTTAAAGATGAATAGATAATAATACCATGATACCATAAATGATGTGATCATTTTATAGATAGCAATCTAAATCTAAAAGAAAGTCTAAATTAGATTATGTAATGACAGAGGAAGTTTTGTTCAACCATTTCATAATTGATTTTACAGCATTTTTCCCTGGAACATCTATATTTATAAAATCTAACCTATTGGGCCATATTCATAGTTCTAAAAAGTTTTCAGCCTGCCAAAAGAATTGAAGCCAACCATGTACAGCATGTGGGCTGCCATTTTTACATTCTTAGTATAAACATTTATAGATAATTGGTGATAAATTTTTGAGAGCTTAGCATTCTTGATATCCAAAAATGTTGTACAGGCTGGTCTCAGTTTACACAGTTTCTTTTTGCAAGAATTTGCTTTAAAGAATTGAAAGTTTGCACCACTTTTTGAATTGATGTGATAATTTTTGGTTTAATATGATCTGGCATAGACGATCCATTGCTGCACTTTTCTTCTGTAGGAGGCTAGCAGAAATTGACGTCACTGTAACACCGTCAGTGACGTGTATGATTTAATTATGTTAAGGGCAATGTTTCTTGCTGCTACCTAAGCATATACACATTGGTTGGCTTTAATTTCCTAGTTTGGTCTTCTACATTTTAACCAAAATAATTTTCTAATCCATGAAATCACAACAATTTCTTATGTTTCATATAACCTACATATGTGGTGTCCTTCAGCATTGTAAAGAACACCAAACGAGTGTGAAATTTTCATGGCTTGAAGTACGTTGTGCTATGTGAGGTTTCAGGCTTCTGTTGTGACTAGTGGAGGTTGTGCTGCTGCTCAGCTTACAGTTACAAAGTGTACGTGCCTTTCTGAAAATCTTAATCTCTGCCCGTGTCACAAAATAATTTATTCTTGAAACCAAATAATTCCCTCATATATTTTACAGTGCATCAGTGACAGCAGTATTTGAGTTGGGAGATGGAACAGTGAAACGGTTTACTAGAATAGTGCAGGGATCATCCTCTGAACACAGAATTAATGGAGAGGTAATAAATTTTAATTTAACTTTTTCGTTTATCTGATGTAATAATAATGATGTCGAGTTCATCGCCCTTGATCAGGAATGAATAAAATGTTTTTGATGTTTTATTTGTGAGTTTTTTACAGTTTTATTTGTGAGTTTTTTACAGTTTATGATGTTATGTTCATTTGGTATGTATTAACAACAGTGTCATATTTATTTTGTGTCTAGTACCCCTAGTAGCCTGGGTTAAGTGGCTGGGACACCAGTCTGACAGCTCATGACCATCTAGTGCTGAGGTTAAGAATGAGTCGAGCTATGCTTCCACTCCTCCATATACGTCATAGTATGCATGGCCACTAGTTTCCTTACAGCCGTATTATATTAGCTTTACAACTTTGAAATTATGTTTCCATTCATGTTATGTTGCATCATACCATAAACTAATGCTGCTGTTGTATTGAACTTCCAGAAAGAATGATTTAAGCATTCCCCTCATTAAAGAGTTGGGGAGACATTGATGAAATGGAATTAGGCCTACTTTTTTTTATAGTAATTCCTTTGCATCTTTCTTTATGTTGTTTCAGGCAGTAACAAGTCAAGCTTATCTTCAGGATCTAGAGAAACTGGGTATTAATGCAAAAGCCAAGAATTTCTTGGTGTTTCAAGGAGCAGTTGAATCAATTGCCATGAAGAATCCTAAGGAAAGAACAGCTCTGTTTGAAGAGATTAGTGGGTATGTTTGTACAGTAATGTACCTGTTTAATCTTTGTGGGAATTGTTTTCCTTATATTAATGTGAGGTTTTCATTCAATGGAGGATGTGCAATATCTTTCAAGAAACTTCCATCATCCTGTCAGAGCTACTGTGTATAACTCCAATGAAATTATTTCTTTTCCTAAATAGTGAATGTGAAATAAACAATGAAAAATGACAGCTGTTTGTACATGAATGAATGCAATTACACATTGACAACATCAGACTTGTAACATAATGTATGGTGAAACAAACACAGGCAGAACTTCATGGAAGAATCAATACTCCTATGATGACATAAATGTCATGGTTTCTGCACATGTTCAGTATGTGTGTTACTTGCCAAAGATTGTTGCATTACAGTTGCACTAAATTGAAGTATAATTTCTTGAAGATAGACGTTATACCTCCATTCAGCCATCTGCCTTTGTGGCATGATGCTGAAGTATTTAATTGTAAAATGTATATTGATTCAGCCTCTAACAAAAATGAGTACCAGGGTAAAGGCAGCCACTGCATAGGGCTTAATGTGCTGATTGTCTAGAAATTCTCAGAGCCTGAACCTGCTGGAGTCCTAAGTGCCTGACCATGCCTGTTATGGGATAGCTTTATCTTTACGTAATAATGTGTATTACCCTAGAGATAATAATTTTTTCTGGAAGCCATTTATAAACTTACAGATTCTTGCAAGTTAGTTGCATTGTTTTTGATGATCAGGTCAGGTGTCCTGAAAGACGAGTACGAACGTCTTCGTTCTGAGATGCTGAAAGCAGAAGAGGAGACTCAGTTTACTTATCAAAAGAAAAAAGGCATTGCTGCTGAACGAAAGGAAGCAAAGCTAGAGAAGGAGGAGGCTGAGAAGTATCAGCGACTGAAGGAAGATTTGGTATGTTGTATGATGTTTCAGACAAGTAATACACACAGCTGTTCAGTAATTAATTTTATGCTGGCTTCATTGTTTGAATTACAGTGCAGTAGGCTATCGGTGATCCAGGAGCTGGTGATCAACTTTGTGGATTAACCATGGAACTTCTTCCATGTGTTTAATGTTGTTGAGATCATTGTTTCGGAATCTGTTGTAGTTTGATTCAGCCATCAGTTAGAATCATGGTTTTAACACTTTATCCTGTACTGTACATTTTATGCGAACTACAAGGTGTCTCTTTCTAAAGGCATCCCATCAACTTCAGGTCAGTAAGAATGTGGTCACATTTTCAGTTGTTATAGTTGTGCACTCCTGAGGAATGTCTACAAAACATAATTGTGTAGTGTTTGTAATGGAACAAAAATTGTCTCTTCATTGTAGTATGACCTAGAGAATGTCTGAAACATGGATAACATTTTTGGAGGGGGGGGGGGGGGGTTTGGGGGGTGGGGGGGGGGGGGTGGGGGGGCCCCTTTTGTTTGTTATTACGGGATTCCCTATAAAAAAAATTTTTGTTTTTTTTTTTAGTAGAGAATGAGGGTTGTGAGAATGGTGTAGAGTGTGGGGGGGGGGGGGGGGGGGGCTTTGGGTGTTGAGTGGGAGTGAGTATGACAGCCCATTGTGTTTGTTATCACTGAAGTCCCATAGATAAAAATTTTAATTCCTTCACATGTTTCTTGTGTGTTATTGACCTGATGTTAGCCATTGTTTAGGACCAATACGTGTCATCATAACTGGATGTTGTATACAGTAATAAAATTGTGTTATTTGTGGCAGAATTTATTTATGTAAAATATCTCTTTTGCTTTGCACATGAATTAATTTGTTGTGTTTATTAACAAGTTACTGTAATTTGTGCCCAGAAGTACCTCGCTCGAAAAACGCCATGTTCAGTTGAAGCATCCACAGAGTTCTCAAGTGTCCTACCATCTCTTGGGTCTCTTTGTAATGTTCTGGTGCTAATACATTTGGACAAGTGCATAGTGTTTCTCTCTCTCTCTTACCATATTACATAGTTTACAAGTCCTCCCTCCCCCCCCCCTTTTTTTTTAATTGGTGTATAATATCTCTGCATACTGTACATTAGGACCAAATGTATCAGAATGGAAGTGGTAAAGGTTTAGCGCCAGACTACATTGCATTGCAGTTTACTTCACAAACAGGATTAGTCAGAGGGAATGCCACATATATTATTGTAGCAGTTAAACAAACCAATCCATGTAGTTAAGATATTGCCAGTACTTGACAGTAAAACATCTTGTCATGTTTACAGTCAGATAAGCAGGTGGAGCTGCAGTTGTTCAGGCTGTATCACAACGAGAAAGATATAGAACGGCATGAGCAAGATCTAGAAAAGAAGCAGCATGAACAAAAAAAGGTGGAGAAGCGCAAGGAAAAGGCAGAGGAACAACTGAAAGAAAAGAAGAAGGAATGTGGTAAACTTGGTCGAGAGTTAGCCAAAGTGGAACAAGATATTAGGGAGCTGGTGGGTGGCACATGTTTGTTGTCTTTTAGGAATGAATAAATTTCCCTTCCATATTTCCTTGTTAATGAAGCCTCCATCTTCAGCATTTCTCTCAAGCAACTTTCATAATATGAATGTGCAGTTGTAAAAAATGTGAATGCTTGTAGGGCTTGCTGCTTTGAAAGTTTTGTCTTAATGAGTTTGTCTGTAAAAGTACTTCTTTATAATTCTGTTGTTAACATCCCATGCATATTTATAGTGCTATATTCCCGTAAGACTTCTTGTAGTGTCTGATGACTTGAAATCACATTAATTAATCCTTCATTTTTGATGTTGGATCACAGACTGTTTAAACTGTTCCAAAGTCACATTTGTTGTATGAAACAACAAGAACACATTACTTTTGCCCTCTTCACTGCAATTTGTGGAATTTAAAGTTTTTTGGGGGAGTCTTCTTCTGTTTGTTCAGTCTTATAATGTGATAGAAACCTCTAATTCACTCCCTGAAGGAACAGAGGAAGTCTACCAAAGAGGATGCACAAGTTTGGCATTATGGCCCTTTTTAAGGGCTACATGCTGTCCCAGTCTTTTCTGTTCACCCAACTGTTTGGTATTTTTTTGTTTGTATTACACATTTGAGTTGATAATTTACTGCGTGAAGTTAGTGCAGTTATTTATGAATTTAAAATGTTAATTGTTCTGTAAATATTCACTTTTACAGGAGGTGGAAATAAATAAAAAACGTCCAGCATTCATCAAGTCCAAGGAACGTGTAGCACATATCCAAAAGAAATTAGACTCAGCACGTAAGTCTCTGGCCCAGGCAAAGAAGGCAGATGCAGCCCATGAACAGGATATTCGTGAATTGGAGGATGAGCTTGCAGAAGTGGACAGGAAGAGGAAAGAATATGAAGATATGGTGGCTGGGGAGTCCCAGAGTCAGGGCAAGGATGTGCATCTGGAAGATGCACAGGTCAGAGAAATACTAGTAACATGAGACACGTCTAGATCAGAAGTGTTGAGTTCTGTATAGCACTGTACTACCTGTGGCACAGAGTTTTCCACACTTTGAAGAATCCGATTATCCTCATAATGTCTAGAGAGGAATTTTGTAATCTCGTTGAGAATGCAAAAAGTATGTGCAAGGAGAAAAGTGATCTGATTAGTGAGGTATATTATATGTAGCTTGGTACTGAATGAATATTTTTATGGCACTCTTACCCTTTGGTTTGTTTTAATTATGTAATTATTGTGGGTAATAAATTAAGTAATTTGATTAATTTAATTAATCTGTTTAATTTTTGCTATAATTATGACAGTAAAAATTTAGTTCCAGGTGTGAGGGTACTTATACACGAGGCGGGTCTATCAAAATGTGAATTTCTTTATAATCTTGAAGACAGAAACAAAATCCACTTCAAGAACATTATGGTGCTTTTATGAAAACTAGAATCATACATAGCCTAAATAAGTAGCATGAAATGTGTCCCCAGCATCATCAAATGACTTTAAACTTACCTTAACGATTCATTTGTTCGTTGTGTAAAATAAAACACATGGAAACATTTATCTGGACAGCATTCGAGTAGTTCTTTTTGGTGTATATTGCATTATATGGTGGCGCATTTCAAGGAACAGTTGCCCTGACTGGTTGTCTGTAGGTTGCAGAGTACCACCGGCTGAAAGAGGAGGCTGGAAAGCAGTCAGCCATGTACCTTCAGCAGCTGGATTCTGTGAATCGAGAACAAAAGTCTGACCAAGATCGTTTGGATAATGAGTTCAGGAAGAAAGCTGAATTAGAGAACCGACTGCGACAAAAGGGGCATGAGAAGGATGAAGCAACAAAACGTGTGGAAAAACTAGCTGAGCATATTAAGTGAGTGTTGAGTGTTCTGTGTTTATAAGTAGTAACAAAATTTAATTTCCTTATGATGGTGGAAAGTTGACAGTCTGTGCCATCTCATCCTGTTTCTTCAAGATCCAATTTATTACTATCCTTTCGTGTACATACAGGTGTCCCAAGTTTTCTCTGCTCTTCAGGTATTCTGGCTAAAAATGATGTATTACCCATGTAACATTTTTGAACATAATGTATTTTAAATGAAGGGTTGTTAGGCCTCTCAACTGCTTGTTTAATATATTCATACCTAGTCCTCGTATCTGGAGACTGTCTCCTCCCTGTCAACTATCAAGCAATTTTTTCTGTGTTACCAGTAACAATGTGATCTTTGTTAATTTGACTTACGTAGCAGAGGCATTTACTGTTATAGACGTCAAAGTGCAGGTTGTAGGCATGTGTTTTAGTTTCAAGTTTTATGTTTGACTGATTTTTCGTATATTTCAGGAGCAGTGAGACAGCCCTGGAAGAGCAGCGTCGCATGCGTGAGGAGTTGCAATCAGATGTTGGAATGTCAAAGGAGAGAGTACAGGAGTTGCAGCGGGAATTAGAGAGTGTTGTGGAGCAGCTGGGTGATGCCAGAGTTGATAAACATGAGGATTCTCGTCGTAAGAAGAAGCAGGAAATTGTTGAGAACTTTAAACGACTGTATCCTGGTGTGGTATGGTTTAACTTATTTCTCTCTCTTTAAATGCACACTGGGAAGATTTATTCTGATACAGTAAATACGTATGTGTTAGCTTTACCTTAATATGTACAAGATGCTGTCTTAAATGGTATCACTAAGCAAGGTGGCTGAAGTGGTAATACTTCAGGCTTGTTTTGGGAAAAATTTGGTTAGAGTCCATGTTTTTTGTGATTTTTCTGAGATATTTAAAAAGAATTATGGTGTATTGTCTTGAAATTAGTCACTATCATATCCTTCACAGTCCTTTCCAGTTTTCTGAATGTAATCATCCTCACATATGTTTTCATATTAAAGGGGTGCAGAAGTTCATACACCATTTTTTTTAAATATGCTGTAATTCACCTATACTAGGTAAGTGAGAAATGTGTACAAATTTAAATTGCATAACAGGAGCAGTGGTGCTGGCAACCCTCCTACTCAGGTAGCATTTTTTATGTGGGTACATAGACAAGGTGTTAGTGTGTTACTTTTCAAATTCACACATTGAAAGAAAAGTAATTTCAAATAGCTCATAAATTCTTCAAAAATGCTACTGGAAGGTTAGTTTTGTGGCGTATGACATTGTGCTGATTGGTATGAAGGTACCAATATTTTGGAGGTGTTTGCTGACCCCAACTGCATGCTTATCCAAGAAGGGCAGGTTGTGTGGAAAGATAGGGTATTGTAGAGGGGAAGGGTAGGATAGTTGATTGCAGTTTTAGTAGCAACAGAAATGTAGATATATTTCAGTGCTGTGAATGCAATTGAGACCCATGAAACCACTTCCTATGCAACTGAGGTAAGTGCATAAATTAGACTGCAGCCATTGTGATCACATTAGTTTTATGGTGTTAATTTTGTGTGTTCTCTGTGAATTATGTTTTTCTTAGTTTGAAACCCCCAAGAAACAGAATATTTTCTAATAAAATAATGTACCATGTTTTAGGAAGTGGACTTACATTATTTGAAGTATGTGCTGTTGATAAGGGTTACAGTATAATATCATTTCATAGTAAACGTTTCTTGGTAGGTGCTTGCTCCCTCTCGTACGTTTAATTTAAATATGAAGCGCAATTGTGGAATACATATGTTCACAGTTTGACCGTATGATTAACATGTGTCAGCCAATCCACAAGCGGTACAATGTTGCCATCACCAAGGTGCTTGGAAAGTATATGGAAGCAATTGTTGTGGACACTGAGAAGACAGCTCGTCAATGCATCCAGTATCTGAAAGAACAAATGTTGGAACCTGAAACTTTCCTTCCACTTGATTACATTCAAGCCAAGCCACTGAAAGAAAGACTGCGGTAAGTAGACTTAAGCAAGGTTTAAGGTTCTTGCAGTAGGGCATACTGAAGGTACAGCCTTATGGGATTTGTGTGTTGTCTGACAGATGGCAGGCACCTCCAAAATATTGCTATCTGTCTGCTAGACTCCATGTCATTTTAAGCCACATGACCGTAATCATAGATTTAAGTGTTGTTAGTATGAATATATTACTTTTGTGGTACATTGTAGTTTTATTAAATGATGAAATGTTGTAGAGAAGATAGAATTTCCTGTATATTTACTCTTCATTGTGTAGGAACATAAAAGAGCCACGTAATGTGAAGCTGCTGTTTGATGTGCTACATTACGATCCTTTGGATATTAAGCGAGCTGTTTTATTTGCCACAAATAATGCCCTTGTATGTGAAACTCCTGAAGATGCTATGAAAGTTGCATATGAAATGGACAAGAACAGATATGATGTAAGTATTGATACATGAATTTCATTCATGATTACCTTGAAAAGGTTGATGGGATACAGCCTGAAGTATATAGTCCCAGTGCAATGTTTGACAGAGTGAAAGGCAGTAGAGTGAACATGAAGGCAATATTAGACACAGCATTCAAGAATTTACCAACATTTTCATGCAGAACATTGTGGGTGATTGGTTATATTAGTTGCTTTGTGTTCATGTGGGAAATCGTACATGTAATTCTTAGGATGGAGGCAGGCTGCTGTGATGTGTTTTGTGCAATGCTATTCAGTTCACATGTACATATTTTTATCACTCTTCATTTCAAAATTCACCATAAACTGCTGAGCTCTCTCTTGTACAAAAAGTACTGTATAGGTGTGCAATCTCCTTTCAGAGTTGTTGTGTGTGTCTAAAAAATAATAAACAAATGAGCAATTGATACAACAGAATGTACTGTATTTGTTAATTTGAAAGTACAGTGACACCCTGTGTATCATTCCGCTCTGGCACAGAAAATACATAAGACAATGAACAGGAACACCTGTTATTCATTTAATGAAATGCCGGTTAAAACAAGGTTTAGTTTAATTATACAACGCTAATTAATTTCGAACTATGTCTTGGTTACCTTGATGATGAAATCACACTATGCACTTCCACAATATTGTCAGTGGTTGTAACAGTGTTCACATGTAATATTAATTTAACCTTGTTTTAATGTATGAGCTGAATGCTTGTGTTGTCACTAATCGAGTAACACTATGATAATTCACTTATAAATGTGGTTATACTGATCACCATCACAATATCATGTAACTAGCAGTTCAGTACACTCAAAATATAATTACACTTGTTTGTGTCATATAATTATAACTTGTGAAAATGTTAAATTCCTGTGATTAATAACACTTAATATATAATCATGGACCCAGTAACTTCAGGAAACTTAAATGTTGGACCTTTGTGGTCTGTAAAATGTCTGTAACTGTTGCTGGATCTACCCTGTGTAGACCTCCAGCAAAGTAAACTGCATCTAGCTTCACATGTATTCTTCATTCTAGATTCCTGAGAAGAATGCAACACTGATTACTTAACAGATCACTAAAAAACACAATAACAGGTGTGATTTTGGCGTGATAACCCCTGTGGTTAACTTGGAAAACCATAACCCCTTGTTATGATGTGAACAACACAGCAATGTGTGTTGCTTCTGTGACTTGCCCTATGCAACTTGAAGTATTGTGGAGGCTTGAGTCTGCACCTTGCAGCATGCAATCCTCTACGTGTCTTAGCGGCACAGAGTTCCCGGTTCAGATGACTCAGAACAGAAGCCAGACTTCTAGTCCGCGTGAACCTCACCCAGCTAAGCAAACCTACGCAGAGCTGACAAAGGGATCACACCATTGTCATGTGACCATTACATCATCAAGAGTGATGCAGGATTCAGCACTTAGCCCACTGAATCATGAGCCACACATGGCATTATCCCTCTCACATAGGCATTGATTCAACATTGCACCACCAACATAATACATTCTAAACTACAACAAAATATTACACAAAAATTACTGCACAAAATTGTTACACAAAAATTTGTCCTAGCATGAACCCATGTGTGGAATATTGCTTGCAGCAATATGAGTACATTCTGTGAAGTAGAAAGAGAAAGATAATAGTCAAGTGATATTTCTATAGTAATTGAAATGGTTGTGTGTACCATAAATAATGTTCTTACAAATGTTTCGTATTTTGGTAAGATAATGCGTACTTTAAGGTAACAGTTTAGCTGGCCTGTGAGGCATGCCCCTTCAGCTGTGTTTAAGCACTGTATTTGTTGCTGCCTTTCCTATTTGGTAAGCTGTGACAATAGTGAGACTACAGAAATAAAATATTATGGAATACAGGTTACCTGTCTGCTTGCGGCAGGTCTGCCTTACATGCGGTTGTCTCTCAGAATTAGTTGTTTATCTGTAAACACAGGACCCCACAATTCCTCTTGCACTCACAGCACACAAATGCCAACTTTACATCTGGGAATGGAACATTATAGTGCTTGAGTGTCTGTTCTACGCTATATACCCATTCAAATGAAACTGACGATTTCCCGTGTTTATGATGTTGGGATGGAGCTCAGTCTCTCTCACGTCCCTGATAAAATTCAGAAATGAATGCTCTGGTTTAAAAGAAGGCAGTTTGTACTTCCATTTCCTACTTCAGGGAGCAGTGTAGTATCACACATTTTCATGTTGTAGGCAGTAGCTCTTGATGGTACATTTTACCAGAAATCTGGAATTATCTCTGGTGGCAGCTTGGACCTGGCTCGCAAAGCCAAACGCTGGGATGAGAAGCACATGTCCCAACTAAAGGCTACCAAGGTATGTGACATTACTTTGTGTATGTACATGTGCAACACCTGCATGTATGTATGGGTATTCAGGTATTCCCTGCTCTTCCCAAGAATATAGTGTTTTAAAGTTACTGTAGTTATGAATAAGAAATTCAGATTATTATCTTCAAAGTTTATGGATCAGGTAGCGTAGTTGGTATGGCTTCTTGCTAAGGCTGGGAGGTCCAGAGATTGAATCCCAATGTAGGCAAGCTTTTCAGCACCCTTCCAGCCTACCTCTGGGGCCCATCCAGCCTCACTTACAATGGGAACCAGGTCATTCCTGGGCTTAAAGTGGCAGGGGTACGGCATTAACCACCTGTCCCCACCTAGTGCCAAGGTTAAAGACACAGTAGAGCTATATGTCTTATGACCTTCTGTGCCTTCATGGCAGGTTCTAGGTTGAAATTTATCTTGCCTTAAAAAGTTTTATACATGTTAAAATAATAAATTTGTGTTGGTAACAGTAATTGGATATTGAAGCAATAAAATGTGTGCAGATGCATATAAAAAATAATGAGGCTTCGTTTGCTGGGAGCATTTGTGGTAGTCAGCTATACTTCGTGTATCGGAAAATGTTACTCTGCTTAATGTGAAGTTGACGATAGAGCACTAGTGTGTAGCTAAGAATAGTCCTTTAAAATTTGAATGGCTGGGCAGGTATATACTGTTGATCAGCAATTTTATTATGCATGCTTGCTGTCACAAATATGTCTCTTTATCAAATTGTTTCCAATAGTCATAATGGAGGCATTTCATTTAATGATTTGAAGGAAAAACTGACCGAGGAACTACGGGACTCAATGAAGAGGTCACGTAAAGAATCTGAGTTGAACACAGTGGACTCTCAGATACGAGGTCTTGAAACCCGCCTCAAGTATTCCAAGACTGACAGGGAGAAAACTGTAAGTATTGGTTGATTTAAGTAACTATTAGAAGCGTAGTGCAGCAAGAAGCATCATTTCAGGTTATTTCAGTGGTCAACTACAGAAAAATAAAATCTGTATTTGTTGGCAGTGTTGAAGGTTTGTTGGTTACATAAATTGTCTGATTCTGTGGAGAAAAAAAGACAGCACTGACTTTTAATAAACTGATCACAGTGGTGATGATATCAGAGATGTGTAATGTGTTCTGCTGGTCTGACACTAGGATCATTGGCTGGAATTACATTATTGGTCATGGGCATCTGTATGCTTTTGTGTTTCAATGTGTTGTCCTCTGTAGGTTGTGTGTGTGTGTTCACGCACATGCATGTGTCCCTAACAGATTTCTTCAAGATCAGGCTGTCACTCCCAGAAGGTTGGAGGCCATGGGCTCCATGGTCCTTGTACGTTACATAGAAGAAGGAGAACATGAAGGTGTCAAATTAGTTGCCTTTTGACTTCACTTTATTGTGAAACATTGTTGGGAGTAAGTGTTTGGGCCTATTAACTGTATTGTCTCTGCATCACTCTAAATTTAGATCCTTTCAAGGAGACTTCTTGTGTTGGAAATTTGGTGAACTTGTACAGCACCAAGTAAGACAAGTATTTGTGTTTTGGCCAAAATGCGCTCTGCCAATGGTGTTTTGTGTGGGTGAATTAATTGTCTTGATTTAAAATCTGCCAATCCGTCAGAAGATTTGGTGTCTTTCAATGAATGGACGATTGTAAATGCTTCAAATTTAAGTAGAATGCTTGGCTTGTTGTATTTCAGCAGAACAGCTTCACAGTGGTTAATTCTTTTGATGTAAAAGAAGCAGATTGATAGGTTATTACCTTTGATTTTGACATTCACAGTCTTATTCCCAGAGTCTGAAATTTCCCAAGGCAGACCTAGGCACATTGTATGCGAGTCGTACCGGAAGACTGATTCTCACCCTTGAAAGGCTGAATTATCCTAGGAGTCTTGCAGATAGGGCATAGCAGACTTCCTAACAAATGACTAAAGCATGGTAGCAATGGAGCACTTCCTGCAAGTACGAAACAGAGTTCTAATTAGTGTTTCACCCAAAACTTCTGATTCATGTAATGACATGAATTAGTATGTGCCAATGTACTATTGTTGCAATTTTATCCACATATACTTCATGTCAATGTTTAATTATCATACTGTGTACTTTATAGTATATTTTTTTATTATATACTCAGTAATAAACAATAATTTTGCATGTATATGAACATAATTAATTACAGGAATATTGACATTTCGCTGGTGGCGGCTATTAGGACACTGGGACATGATACCTTGAACTGGCAGATACAACAGCATTCTGAGAGAACTTGCTCCATCCTTCTTCACATTCCTCCATAATGTAATATTCACGTTTTACTGTTTACTATAATTTTAATGGCTCAGTACACATTTGTAAAGAAGTTTTGTCTGAAAAGTGGGTAGCGAAGTTCCCAATAGTCTCTGTTACTCCATTACTGCCAAACAGACATTTAGAATGGTTTCTGTACCCGCTGTTGCAACATGAGACTTCAGAGGTGCTTACTGAAAATTTTTCTTGATTTTAGCTTCAACAGATCCAACAGTTGGAATTAGAATTGGATGCCTTAAAGAACAAATCTGAAAACTTTGCGGTAAGTACTACACATGGATGGAGATTATATATGTATATTTGTATACATCATTGAGTACAGCAGCAATATAAAAATTCACAGATTTTATTAAAATGGCCCAAGTGTGCCTTGATATGATAAGGTCATCTTCAGGGAGTTTTATTTAAACATGCAGCTAGCAGAAGCTCACATCTGTATCTGCATGATGGATGCAGATTATTATTATGTTGTTATTAAAATTTGATATTTTTATGTGGGACATCTTATCCTAATGAAGGTACACAAGTTTTAATAATAGCCATCAGTCACAACTTCAATGTGATTGACAGTGATTATTAAAACTGGTGTTGATTGCACATAGGAACTGCATTTAAAATTATGTTTATCACACATGTTACAATGTAGAGTTAAAATTGCCAAAATGTCTTATTAAACTATGTTTTATTTTGATTTTTTTTAAGAGGTCAATCATTATTTATTGCTGCCTTACACCATACTGTGTTTGCATGTATTTTCATGGGGAATTCGAGCATAGATAATTATATGTATATTAACTCCATACAATCTGACTTGCAACCACTCTGCAATGTATATTTGATTTGAATTCATCTTTAACTAACCAGGCTGTCCAGTGTCCTTTTTAGTACAAGCATTATTCTTGCACAATATCCCATATCAGATTGCTTCATGCATGTGACCTGTACTTCACATTTATTGTCATCTGTGTCAACAGTTTTTCCTAAGCGAATTTATTTTAATATGTGAAATTTCACAGTAATATGTAATGGATCTCCAGGAGGTGGGATATGGGTATATGGACTGGATTGGGCTGGCCCAGGATAGAGATAGGTGGCGGACGCTTGTGAGCGCGGTAATGAACCTTCGGGTTCTGTGAAATGCGGGGAATTTCTTGACTAGCTGCAAACCAGTTAGCTTCTCAAGAAGGACTCTGCACCATGGAGTAAGTAAGTAAGTAATATGTAATGTATGAATGCTGTACACTATTCACTGTTCATGACCTTTTAAAATGATGGGCTGTATTCTACTTTTCGAGCTTGGTTTGAATGTGACGTTCAGTATTTCTTTCTCAGAAGTTCATGACAGTGGCCGAGTCATTCTTTATCCCAATAATATGTTGGATATTACCCATTCTCAAAGGCATGTTTGATACACACAAAACCCTGGGAGATGGCTCTATTTACATTTTTATGTGACTGGCATTATACTGACAGATTTGTATTTACTGGTTTAGCTTCAGTAGAACAAATACAGTTTGCAACAGAGAACTTCATTACAGCAAGAAAAGTCTTCATTGACACTGTCAGTCTGTGGTGTTATTTGTGGATATCACACATACAGAAAATTTTTGTGAAAATGTCTTTTTCTGGCCCCTGTAAGAGGTGTGGCAATAAAGAAACCGGATTCATGCTCTAACCCTTTATTGAAAAAAAATCAGACAATCGAAATATTATCCCCTTCAATGTAGTCCCCTCCTCGATCCCTACAACGCTCCATGCGAATTTTCCACTTTTGGAAGTAGTGCTGCAGATCATCTTGTGTTAAGCCGTTCAAGAGTTGCGTCGCTTTTGCTTTCACTGCATCCACGGACTCGAACCTGGTTCCTTTGAGCACAGACTTGATTTTCGGGAAGAGAAAAAAGTCGCACG
>Ga0123353_10004444_pt1 | contig 18060 bp, 19 predicted proteins | sample TergutLab28metaG_3_FD_92763 | JGI IMG/M metagenome (GOLD analysis project Ga0123353, IMG submission 92763) | Labiotermes labralis P3 segment gut microbial communities from Petit-Saut dam, French Guiana - Lab288 P3 | ecosystem: Host-associated > Arthropoda: Insects > Digestive system > Gut ... | reverse complement strand
GCTGGCGTGGCATCGCTACTCGCTATGCAAAGCAGACGGACTCTTTCCTTGCTTCTCTGTACGTCAAGTGCATCTTCATGTGGTTACTGGTCGTCGCATAACTCGTGTAAACACTGTCTAAAACAGTATAATCGCATATTTCTGTTATCGGGATTGACATAGCCGAAGAAGAAAAGTATCATTTTGCAAAAAGCAAAGGAAATACAAGGAAGGCTATGAAAAATAACTTAAAACACAATTTTCGAATCATCGAAAATGTGATATACTTAGTCCAGTGGGTTTTTCGTTGAAAAATCATGTGTATTTGTAAAACTGAATACGCGAAAAGTTACTTGTTTATGGTGCTTAAACCTTGATTATTAGGGACTTTTAATGCCCGTGTGGTGAAATTGGTAGACACGCTGGACTCAAAACCATGCGAAGCATAAGTTCACCCTAAATTTCAGATCCAGTGTGGCGCGCAGAAAGTTTTTCAGCCATGTAATATTTTGTACGTCTATGTGGATCCTCTTGCCGTCACAACTGTCGTAGAAGAGTATGTTTGTGGTGGTGTAATTTGTCATCGTTATGTTGTGGAAATGCAGTCCAATAATCGAGAACCACCCTCCTCCTTGCTCTCAAAAATTCCGTTCGGAATGTCTACCAGAAATGCTTTTACCGCAGAATCCAAGATTATCTTCTGAAAAGGAAGCAATATCCATCCCTCGGCAGTCATGAAAATGCAGGGCCGTTTTTCTCGCAAGATCGATGAAATAATAATTGTTGTCGCCGCCTTGGGCATATGCGAACTTTCATAAATATGTGTGCGTCCCCTTATTCCATAAAATCAAAAATGCCCGCAGATATGCCGCGGGCGCAAAGCATTCGTTTAGGAGGTTACACCGCGCTCCGCTCGATATAGTCGAGGAGCATATGGATGGCTATCGTCTTCTTGCTTTCGCCTACCTCGTCGATCTCTGTGTCGCGGACGGGGCGGCTCATGCCCGTGGCATAGTTGGCGATGATGCCGATGCTCGCATAGCGCAGGGCGCGCTCGGCGGCGAGACTCGCCTCAGGGACCAAGGCCATGCCGATAACCTGCGCACCGACCATGCGCATCATGCGCACCTCGCTGGCCGTTTCAAAGCGGGGGCCGTCCGTGCCGGCATAGATGACGCGGCCCGAATAGGGCAGTCCGGCCGCGAGGAGCTCGCGCTCCAGAGTCTCGGTCAGCGCGGAATCGAAGACGTCCTCCATGCCCACATGCTTCTTGTTGCGGTGCTCGGGATTGAAACTGTTCTCGCGGGTCTTGGTGAAGTCGATAAAATCGGTGATCAGGCAATAGCTGCCTGGCTTGTGCGCATAATCGCAGGTGCCGACCGCCGACAGCGAGACGACGTGCGTCACCTCATACTGCGAGAGCGCGTAGATGTTGGCGCGATAGTTGACCTCGCGCGCGTCCACCGTATCGGCGAAGCCGTGGCGGGGGATGAACACGCATTCGTCGCCGTTGCGCAGCGTGACGCGGCAGAGCGTCGCGTCGCCATAGGGCGTCATAATGGTGGCTGTTGAGTAGGGCCTCTATAAATCTTCCGGCTTGCCGCCGATAATCGCATATCTCACGGTGTGTACCTCCGCTGTGTTATGTGGTATTATAGCATGTATGCGGGAAAAGGCAATAGGTCAAAAAAGGCAATAGACAATAGGCAATAGTTTCTGTATCAGAATTGCGTCAATGCTCAATGCACAGCGCGCAACGCTCAATGGTTTTGCCTTACATTAAGTCCAACCATCATTGAACATTGCGCGCTGAACATTGTCGCATTGAACCGGACACTACTGCCTACTGCCTAAAAAGGAGACGACCATGACAAGACAGGATTCCGGCTTGGCGCCGTTGCTGCGCTATGAGAATATCGCCTGGTTTGAGGGCGGGCTTGTGCGCATGCTGGATCGGCGCGTGTATCCGGCGCGGGAGGAGTTTGTGCGCTGCGCGACGCACGGAGAGGTGGCGGCGGCCATTCGGGGCATGGTTACGCAGAGCTATGGGCCTTTCCATGCCGCGATTGCGGGGATGATATTGGCCGCGTGGGAGACGCGCGATTTGGGTGCGCAGGCACAGCGGGCCTTTTGTTCGGCTGCCGCCACGACGCTGGCCACGGCCCGGCCCACCACGGAGCGCAAGATGCGCACGGTAACGGATGCCTGCGAGCGCGTTTGGGAGGAGGCCTTGCAGGGCAGGGCGGATCCCGTGGAGACACTGCAAGCCTACTTTATAGCGTTTTTGGACGACAGGTATGCGACGATTGCGCGCATCGGGCATCACTTTGCGGACCTGCTGCCCGCCAATCCCAAAATTCTGACCCAATGCTATGCGGACTGCGATCTGGGGATGATATTGCGCGCCTGCCGCGAACGGGCAATCGCCGCCGAGTTTTTCGTGCCTGAGACGAGACCCTACTTGCAGGGCGCGCGGCTCACGGCTTCGGTCATTACGGATATGGGCTTTCCCGCCACGCTGATCTGCGACAATATGCCCGCTTGGACGATGGTGCAAAAGAAAATTGACGTCTTCACCAGCGCGGCGGACGTGATTACGCTGGACGGCCACGTCGTCAACAAAGTCGGCACCTATCAAATCGCCATCGCCGCCCGCCGCCACGGCATCCCCTATTATTGCACCGGCACCCCGAACCCCGAGCACCCGACCGTCGAGGGCATCGTCATTGAGGAGCGCGACCCCGCGGAGGTGCTCTCCGCCATGGGCATACGCACCGCGAAGCCCGCCGTGCAGGCCTATTATCCCGCTTTTGATATTACACCGCCGGAACTGGTTACGGGGATTGTTACGCCGGAGGGGGTTGTTTGCAATGCGCAATGTGCAACGCGCAACGCGCAATTATATGGAGCGCATATTGTCCCGGCAGGATCTGTTGGCTTTAAGCCAGACTGAGGTGATAGATATGACACTGTACGAATAATTCGACATACCTTCTTTTTGGGATATTGAGGTTAGGGTTCTTCTTTCCGATGGGGAAGAACTACAAGGAATTATGGGAGACCTGCTCAACGAAGATTGGGAGGAAGATGGAGAGCCTGAAATGGTCTATATAGAGATTGGAGAACGCTTAGAAGCTGTCGAGCTTCAAAATATTGTATCAATCGAAAAAGTAGTATAGCACATAACGAGCTAAAAGAGCAGCTACAATTGCAAATCAGATGTATCATAGAAACACCCGCAGGAACGCATATCTTTTACTATGCATAAAATACTGCTGATGAGGGGATTTGAGGTATGATGCACTTTGCTTTGTTGGCTATATTGGAAGCGGCGCTGCTGGCAGCTTCCCTGTCCTTGGATGCATTCACAGCCGGATTTGCTTATGGCGCCAATAAGACTAAGCTGCCTATGCTGTCCGTGCAAATTATCAATCTGATTTGCAGCGGTGTTACGGGGATATCCCTTTTTGTCGGGGTTTTGATTAAGCCGTATCTCCCGCAGAGGGTGACGCTTGCCGTTTCTTTTGCGGTGTTGCTTCTGATTGGTTTGGCGAAGTTATTGGACAGTGTTACTAAGTCTGTCATAAGAAAGCATCGCGACATAAACAGGAAAATAAGCGCTTCCTTCTTCAATTTCAAATTTGTTTTGCATGTATACGCAAACCCGGAGCTGGCGGATATCGATGCATCCAAGAGCATTTCCCCGAAGGAGGCCGTGCTGCTTGCGTTGGCGCTCTCTTTGGATGGCATCGCCGTCGGTCTCGGCGCAGCACTTACAAATGTCAATGCGGTCGCTGTGCTCTTATGTTCTTTGGTTACCAATACGATATTTATGATATTCGGGCGTTATTTGGGCCATAAGCTTGCCTCCAAAACTTCGTTTGACCTGTCGTGGCTGAGCGGCGCCGTGCTGATTGGTTTGGCAATATCAAAGTTTTTCTGAACGCCGCCTTTGCATTGCCTTTCGCATCAAATCCATCGGAATCACGGTAAAGGCAAGCGCCATGCAATAGAGCAGCTCACGCGGGGTCAGTGCGGCTGTGCGGAACAGGGCGCCGCCGAAATAGAGCAGACCAAGCTGCACGGCGCAGACCAATATCATAACAATAAGAAAGGCGGGGTTGCGCCCGATATGCGCAAGCGGGTTTATATGGGAGCTACGCGCGTTGAAGCTGTTGAAGATAACGGCGAACATAAACAAGGCGAAGAAGGCAGTCAGGAAATAGATATTGTTTTCCGTGGGGCGGATGAAACGGCTGAACGCGGGCAATTTCAAAAATGCAAGGCAGAGCAAAATGATATAACTTCCGATGAACAGGATTTGCTTCACCATGGGTTTGCCTACAATGTTTTCATCCCTTCTTTTTGGCTTTTCGCGCATATATTCGGATAAGGGCGGCTCCCCGGCGAACGCTATGCCCGCCAAGGTATCCATCACCATATTGACCCACAGCATTTGCAACACAGTAACCGGCATATCAATTCCGAGCATAGGCCCGATGATGGACAACCCTACGGCACAAAGATTGACGGTGAGCTGGAATACCGTAAACTTGCGTATGCTGTGGAAAATCGTGCGGCCATACAGAATCGCCTTGGCGATGGAGAGGATGTTGTCATTCAGGATTACAATATCACCCGCTTCCTTTGCAACCTCTGTGCCGCTGCCCATGGCAAAGCCCACATCCGCTTTTTTCAGTGCCGGCGCGTCATTCACGCCGTCGCCCGTCATGCCCACCACCATATTCAGCTCCTGTGCCAAACGCACCAAGCGGCTCTTGTCGGCGGGCAGGGCCCGTGCCAGCACGCGCAGATTGGGCAACGCGCGTTTCAGCTGCTCGTCGTTCATCGCCGCGATATCCGCCGAGCTGAGCGCAAGGTCACGGGAGGAGGAGAGTATGCCCGTCTCTCCGGCGATGGCGGATGCCGTCTCCGGGCTGTCGCCCGTAATCATCACGATTTGGACGCCCGCCCCCTGCACGGCCCGCACGCCGGGTTTGGCCTCGGGGCGCACTTCATCGCGAATGCCGATCAACCCTATCAGCGTCAGCTCGGGAAAGGCCCCCTCATGCGCGATCGGTTTCTCGGCTGTTGCTACGGCGATAAAGCGTACCGAATTTAAGGCCATCTGGCGCAACTTCCCCTCCACCGCCTTTGCCGCAAAGGGACGGCGCGCGCCCTGTATATCATAACAGCGGGTGCAGGCGGAAAGCACTTTCTCCGGCGCACCCGCCACAAGCGTCAGGTTGTAGGCTCCCGCAATGCGCGCGCAGGAGAACTTGCGTTGGCTGTCAAACGGAAGCTGTTCCAATTTTTCAACGGGAGGGATCAGTCTCGCGTTTCGATCCGCAAATTCCAAGAGAGCGCGGTCTGTCGCGTTGCCGCCGATTGCGCGGCGGGCGGTTCCTCTGCCGCTCATCACAGCCCCGTTATTGAGGGCAATCGCCATATACAGCAGCCTGAACAGCGCATTGTCGGTGTCACCGAACGCCGCGTGCATCTTCCCGTCACCGCTGAGAAAACTGTGCACTTTCAATTTGCCGCGGGTCAAAGTGCCTGTCTTATCGGTGAACAGGATATTCAGGCTGCCCGCCGTCTCAATTCCCACCAGCTTGCGCACCAGAACGTGGTCTTTCATCATGCGGCGCATATTGGCGGATAAGACGATCGTAATCATCATGGGCAGCCCCTCCGGAACCGCCACGACGATTACGATAACGCAGAGCGTGATGGTTTCCAGCACCAGATTGATGACATTGGAGGGCGTGCCGAGGTATTGACCTATACGGCTGAAATCAAATCCGCATTGGATAAAGATATGGTTAAACAGATTGGCGACTGCAACCACGCCGGCGCCGATATAGCCCAGCATGCTCAGGCGCGAAGCCAATCTTTCGAGACGCGTTTTTAAGGGGCTCTTTCGGGTTTCCTCCTGTATTTCGTGGGACAGCTTGCCATAATAGGTTTGATCGCCCACTGCGGTGGCCCGCATCACCGCCTCGCCCGCGCATACCACCGTGCCGCGAAATACGGCATGCGCGCTCAACAGATCGGCGGCGGCATTTTGATTTCCTGCGGCAGACTTTGCGATTTCCTTCGTCTCTCCGTTCAGCGTGGACTGGTCTACATCAATTTTACCGGAGATTATGGCGCCGTCTGCGGGAATTTTATCTCCCGTTTGCAACAAAATCAAATCATCCACGACAATCTCGCCGATGGGCAGTTCAATGGTTTCTCCGCTCCGCTGCACCCTGCAACAGATATCGGCGGCTTCCGCCTGCAACTTTTCGAAAGTGGACTCGCTGCCATACTCCGAGATCGTGGAGACCAAAGTCGCAACCAATATGGCAAGGGCAACGCCCGCCGATTCATACCAGTCAAAGCTGCGAAAGAGCATGATGATATTGATTCCCAGCACCGTCAGCAGCACTTTGATGAGGGGATCATTGAAACTCTCAAAAAATTTTCGCAAAAAGCGCTTGCGCCGGCGTCGGGTGAGTTCATTGCTCCCAAACAGCGACCGCTGCTTCTTTACCTGTTCGGGGGTCAAACCATGGAAGCGTTCCGTCGTTTTGTATGCCATGCCGCTTATCCGCATATGTATATAGTCTCCTGAGTACATGGTAAGGGAAATGGACTTGCCCTAAACATGTATATGCGGACTTGTATGCCAATCATGCAATGACAATGAAGTCGGCAACCAATATGTGAAATTTACGTATTCTGTGGAAGGTTCCAAATATGTGAAGAATCCCATGGTCGGCGCGCGTCAGTATAACAAGATAAGCGATGGCATGCTCATTACCGTGTTTTACGATCCCTCAAAACCGAAACGTTGTTATGTACCGGAAAATAAATTCCGCATAATCCTGACCTTATGTTTTATAGCCGAAGGTGCTATTGTTATTTGGATTGCCTTATGGTATATAAGTTGATTTGCAACATCAGTAAAAATATATCTCAATATCGGTACCGTCTGTAACAAAGATGATCGTGCCATCCGCGAAAGTCCGATACACGATCAGATCCTCAAATCCTTGGAGCTGTTCTTCCAAGCTGTCAATTTTCTCTCCGTGCTTTTCCCAAGGGTCTGCGGAGATCACCAACCAGGACGCCTGCACTGCGCGCAGGAATTCCTTTGTGGTGGATTCCGGATTTCCGTGATGCCCTGCTTTCAGTATGGTGGAGGATAATTGCCGCTTATAATTCTTCAGCATTTCGGCGACGCTTTCCTTTACGGCATCACCCATCATCAGAAACGAAACGTCCCCGTAGGCCATGCGAAAAACAATGCTCGTGTTGTTGATGTCCTTGTAATTCGCCTTGCGGGGCGCGAGCACATCAAATTGGAGCGCATCGCCTAAGCGAAGCTTGCCGCCCGCTTTCAGATAACTGATCCCGACATCGGGAAGCGCCCAATATGAAATAAAATCCGCATACGCGTCATCCGCGAAAATGGGGCTTAAAAAGACATATTGGGGGCTGTAATTTGCAACAATGTCCACAAAAGAGCCGATGTGATCCTTATCCGGGTGTGTAATGAGCAACGCATCCAGCTGTACGATGCCCAATCGATCCAGCACGTCTGCTATACGATGAAACGCGAAAAACTGTCCCGTATCGACCAGCATTGTCTTTTGATCCGGTGTGATAATCAGCGCGCTGTCTCCGTGTCCCACATCGATAAAAATGACACAGAGCTTGCCCTCAACGGAGGCCCTGTCTATCGGAAACGGGTCGGGCGTGGGTACGGGTTCCGGCGTGGTGGGTGCAGGCGTAGGCACGGGCGTAGGGCGTGGCGTGAGCGTATGTGTCATTGTTGCCGTTTCCGTTGGTATGGGCGCGGGTGCAGCGCCGGGTTGACTGCAGGCAAATAATAACGCCGTCAGTACAACAAGGAGTCCCCTGCCAACATAAGTTTTTTTCTTTGTATACATCATTCCCGTTTAGAATATCACAATGATTGCATAATAACAGCGGAAAGAAAATGAATTTGTTTGTCATAGCCCCGATTTTCATGTCACCTCTTTGACAAACATTTATGTGTGCTATATACTCGCAAGGATTGAATGCAACGGAGGACACCATGCAGGAGCAGCAATACAGACAACAACAGCAGTATTACAGAAAAAAGCAAAAGAGAAAAAAGCTTATCATGCGGCGTTTTCTCATTTCTCTGACTTTAGTCATCCTGTTAGCGGCAGTTTCCCTATGTGCGTATATCCTGATATATGGCATGCGCAGCGTCCCGGACGGATCGGGCGGCAGCATCGTTACCGTCCGATCCCCCAAGCCCGGCGAATCCGCCATGCCGGAATACACGCCCGAATCAACACCCGAACCGACGCCCGAGCCAACCCCGGTCATCCCCAACCCCTATGCGGTCGCGGGCTCCCGTCCCGAGGACTTCGGTTTGCAGACGGCCATGGAGTTCAACGGGCAACCGATCTCGAGCTATCAAAGGACGATACCCATCGATTTCGGTGAGACCAACGAATATACGAATATGGACGGCATCGTCACTTTTCGGGGCAATAATTTCCGCGACAGCGCGGCCTATGGCACAGTGGGGGCGAGCATAAGCGGGAACTTAGAAATTGTTTGGAAGACCGATTTGCCCGAAAGAATCGCGCGCGTCAATTCGGACAAGGATTATTGGTTTGGCAGCGGGTGGACGGGACAACCCCTCGTTGTGCGTTGGGATAACAATACGCGCTCTCATATGAATATGCTGGACAGCAAAAAGTATGAGGATGACCTGGTGGAAGTCATTCTGGGTACGGAGGGCGCCGCCATCTATTTTGTGGACCTAAAGGACGGAAAACCCACCCGCAACAAGATACTCGAACGCTGGACTTTCAAGGGGGCGGGCGCATTAGATCCGCGCGGCTATCCGCTGTACTTTGTGGGCTCGGGGGATGCCAGTGAGGCGGGCAGTGGACAAAACATGATATTCAGCCTGACAAACACGGCACGCCTGTACGAATACGGGCAGAACGACCCGTTCCGCGATCGGGACTGGATCGCCTATGACCCCTCCACCATTGTGCATGCCGCGACCGATACGGTGACCTATGCCGCCGAAACCAACGTGATCTATCAGTTCACGCTGAATACCCGATATGATGCGCAGACCGGAAGCATTTCTGTGAATCCGACGGATATATTCAAGTGGAAATATACCACCAACCGTTCGAGGGCGGCCTATACCTCGGGCGCGGATCCGGGCAATAACAAGGTGTATTTGGGCTTTGAATCCAGTCCCATCTTTTGGCGGGAATATATGTACGTCGCGGACAACGGCGGGAATCTCTTCTGCATCAATGTCAATACCTTTGAAGTGATATGGATGTGCGACACCTGGGACGATACAAACGGCTCCCCCGTATTCGAACTGGACGAGGCGAATCGTCTCGCCTATATCTATATCGGCACCTCTGCCAGAGCAACCCGCAACGATAAGAATATCGCGTATATACCCTTTTGGAAAATAAACGCGGTCACCGGGGAAAAGATCTGGGAGACGACGGGCTACAATTGCCACAGGCCCTCCGACTCGGGCGGCATTCAGGCGACCGCCGCCTTGGGCAAGCATCAACTGGGGGATTTGGTCTATATTCCGTTTGCCAATGTGGTTGAAAACGGCAATAAGATAGGCAGCTATCTGGTGGCCTATGACAAGGTGAGCGGCAACGAGGTTTGGAAACGAAACTTCAAAGGCCAATGCTGGTCATCACCGGTGGATGTGTATGACGACAGTGGCCGCGGCTATATCGTATTTGGCAGCGCGTCCTACTCCGACAGCGAGGGCAAGGCGGTCGGCGGCTTTGTGACGCTTTTGGACGGGCGCACGGGAGAAATTCTCTCCCAAGTGGAACTGCGGGGCCACGTTGAGGCCAGCCCGGTTGTTTACAAAAATATGATCGTAATAGGCACCCGCGGCCAAGTACTTTATGGCATAAGGATTAAGTAGAAGAATCGCATAAAAGAAAAGCGGCGCGCTTCTTTCTCGTAGCGCGCCGTTTTTGGGCTCCCCCTGCCGGACTCGAACCAGCGACACTGCGCCCTCCCTGCGGTCGGTTGCTCCTTCTGTCCAAGCCGGTATTCGCGTCTTCGCTTCTTTTCTTTTAACTCCTGTTTTATGTTTTTATAGCTTCTCTTTTTCTGCATTTCGGTCACATAAGTGACGATACTGTCATCTTGCAGTCACAGGGCTGTCATCTGCGCTTGTTACAATGCCTTGGTTTACAGATAAATCCGGGAGGTAACATGACAAAAGTAACATTGCAAACCCACGCACTCACGAAAAAATACGGGGAGACTGCCGCGCTGAGCGCCGTTTCCCTGACGGTGTGCGAGGGAGATATTTATGGCCTTGTGGGCCGCAACGGCGCGGGCAAGACGACCTTATTCAAATGCATTGTGGGGCTGGCCAAGCCCGGCGGCGGCAGCGTGGAAATTGAGGGCGAGGGAAAAAACCTGCACGCGGCGCGGCGGCGCATGGGCTTTATGATCAACCCATCCTTCTTTCCCTATCTGAACGCGAAGGAGAATCTGGATTACCTTTGCCGGGTGAAGGGGATTGCGACTAAGAGCGAAGTAGAGCGCCTGCTGCGGCTGGTCGGGCTGGACGGCGTAAAGAAACCGTTCAAGGCCTTTTCCCTTGGTATGAAACAGCGTCTCGGCATCGCGGGCGCGCTGCTGGGTTCCCCCTCCATCGTGGTGCTGGATGAGCCCATCAACGGGCTGGACCCGCAGGGGATCATCGATATGCGGGCGGTTATCCGGGACACCCACAGGCAGACCGGTGCGACATTCATCATATCGTCTCACATGCTCGCCGAGCTGGATTTGGTGGCGACGCAGTTTGGGTTTATTGAGCGGGGCGTGCTGGTGAAGGAAATTTCGCATACAGATTTGCATGAGCATACGAAGAAATCGCTGATTATCGCGGTGAATGACACCGAAAAGGCGCGGACGCTGCTGTGCGCACAGGGTATCGAGAATATCACTGTCCACGAGAAGCACCTGGTTTTGGACGCCCATCTGGATCGCTCCCACGAAATCGCCCGTGCTTTGATAAACGGCGATGTGGAGATATACGATCTCCACCGGCAGGAGACAACGCTGGAGGAATACTTTATCCGCCTGACGGGAGGTGCCTGCCATGCGTAAGCTGTTGCGCGGCGAGCTATATCGCCTGCTTCATAAGAAGAGCCTGTATATCTGCTTTGGCGTGCTGATAGCGGCCTATTCCCTCCTCGCCTTTATCCGCTCCGGCGGGTTCGGGGAAGAGTCCGTCGTGAGTGACGCGATCAACTTCTTCAACTTTCTGCCCGCGCTGGTCGGAGGCTTCCTGTTCTCGGCGATTTATACGGACGACTTGAATTCGAAAAACCTGATCGTGCTGGTCGGCTACGGCATTCGCAAGACAAAAATTGTGGTCGCCAAGTTTATTCTGCTGCTGCTATCCGGTGGCCTTGTCTTTGGCCTTATGCCGCTCCTGCACGCCGCCGTCTATGCCGCGCTCGGCTGCGCGGCGACGCCCGGCCAATTGGGGATGGTCTATATCGTTGCCTACAAATATCTACTGCTGACTATGGCATACGCGACCCTCTCCGGCATCGTGGCATACGGCCTGCAGCGAACCACGTTCGCCATCGTTGCATACATACTCCTCGCCTTCAACATCGTCGGCGGCTTAGTTGCGGCGGCGGGCAATATGCTGCTTATCAATCTGCAGCCGCACTTGCTGTCCGGCGTTACGGATAGGATCATTGTGGCGATGGCGGGCGGCGGATTCCCCGTTCTGCCTGTCATAGAATACGCCGCTTATATCCTCGTTGCTGCCGTGTTGTCGGCAGTGGTATTTCATAAAAAAGAAATGGAGTTTTAGATTATGAAAAAGAAACCTGTATTTTGGATAATTTCCATTGTTATAGCCGCGCTGGTCGTGCTCGCCGCGATTTGGTTCAAGCAGTATTACGACGAACGTTATGTGGTGGACGATTATTACTACACGGTCATCCCGTTGGACTATGACTATACCCCCGCGCGGGCGCTCAACAGCGACGGCGCGCATATGGGGTACCAGAAAGAATACCGCCTTGTATGCTACAACGCGAACGGGGACGCAAGGGAACTGACCTTTCTGGCCATGCTGGATTTTCAGGAACTGTACCCGCCGGGAACCTATGTGCGCGTAAGCGCCAGCAAGAAGAACGTGGTTCGCCAGAACGCGCTGGACAAGGCGGATGTCCCCGCCGCCGCGCTCGAAAAAATCAACGAAAGCTTCACGCCCTCTTCCGCATCCACCTTGGCGGAATACGCCGCAGAGCAGAGCGTCCGGCTGCGCGCAAGAAACACCCCCTCGCTGACCGTTGCCTGCGCAGTGGACGGAACTACCTTGATGTACACATATGTTTACAGTACCGGAGCCAAAGAAATGGCCGAAGCCGCCGCCGAATTGCAGGACTTCGTGTACCGCGCGCAGTTCCGGACGGATAGTGACCTGTTCCCCGAGCTGAGCGCCATCTTCCTTGTAATTAAGCTGGACGACGGCACGGAGATATTCTCGCAGAAATATGATACGCGGGTGACGTTTGCTTATGATGAGAAGGGTCTGTAGGCTCTACGCCTTCAACATTGATTTTCATTATGGGGAATTTGCATAATACGCGGCAAAACGTTAAGACTATAAATGTGCTATAAGAAACATAAATATGGCATCAAATTAATTGAAGGAGCTATGCAGCATGCCTAATAAGAAACAGTGGAAGCCCGGCGAGGAAGCCGACACAGATTTGAAACTCTATGTCGTTGACAACCAAGGCAATCATTTGGGCGAGATCAGCGTGCCGAAGGGCAACCGCATCCCCCCCACGCGTTTTGAAGACGCGGTGGGCTATATCGAGAAGTAACGGGGAGATTGCAATCGCCCTGTGAACGCAAAGACAGCCGACGATTTTGTCGGCTGTCTTTGCGTGAAGGCAGTAGGCAGTAGGCAATAGTGCCTTGTATTCTAGCCATAAGGCTTAAATCAGAAATTCCGAAGAAATTTCTACCCTGCTCAAACTACTGCCTATTGCCTATTCCCGAAAGTTCACACTCGCACCCTTGAAAAAGCTTGCGGGAATGGCTATAATACATAATAGATACAAATGGCCTGCGCCGTTTGCATACATACTGAAATTCGGAGGGAACTATATTTATGGCAGTCAAAGTGGCAATCAACGGGTTTGGGCGCATCGGGCGTCTCGCGTTCCGGCAGATGTTCGGCGCGGAAGGATATGAAATTGTAGCGATCAACGATTTGACGGATGCGAAAATGCTCGCACATCTGCTCAAATACGATTCCAGCCAGGGGCGCTATGCCAAGGGCGACAGCGTGTCTGTGAACGGCGACAACCTCATTGTGGATGGGCATGCTATCCGCATCTACGCCCAGGCCAACCCTGCCCTGCTCCCATGGAAGGAGTTAGACGTGGACGTGGTTCTGGAATGCACGGGCTTCTTTGCCAGCAAAAAAGGCAGTCAGGCGCATATCGATGCGGGCGCGAAGAAGGTCGTCATCTCCGCCCCGGCGGGCAACGACCTGCCGACCGTCGTGTTCTCGGTGAACGAGGGAATTTTGAAGCCCGAAGACACCATCATCTCCGCCGCGTCCTGCACCACCAACTGCCTTGCGCCCATGGCCGATGTGCTCAACAAGCTTGCGCCCATCGAGAAGGGCTTTATGACCACGATCCACGCCTATACCGGAGACCAAATGGTGTTAGACGGCCCGCACCGCAAGGGCGACCTGCGCCGCGCGCGCGCCGCCGCGATCAACATTGTGCCCAACAGCACGGGCGCGGCCAAGGCCATCGGGCTGGTTATCCCCTCCCTCGCGGGCAAGTTGGACGGCTCGGCCCAGCGCGTACCCGTGTCCACGGGTTCCGTGACCGAACTGGTCGCGGTTGTGAATGGTGCCGTCTCTGTCGCGGACGTCAACGCCGCGATGAAGGCCGCGGCGAGTGAGAGCTATGGCTATACGGAGGATGAGATTGTCAGCTCCGATACCATCGGCATCACCTACGGTTCGCTCTTTGACGCGACGCAGACCCGCGTCACCCCGCTGGGCTGCTGCGGCAATACCTTAGTCAAAGTCGTGGCGTGGTATGACAATGAGAACAGTTATACGAGCCAGATGGTGCGGACGATTAAGTATTTTGCGGAGTTGAAATAGTTCCCGGTTTGCGGGTGGAATTGCAGGGGCGCGATGTATCGCGCCCCTACATCCACATGGACAGATCCAAAAAGTGGCACTGCGGATTGTTTGGGTCAAAATATACGGGCAATTCGTTGTTGTTTTTTGCAAGGTAAGGCCGGGGATCGTCTTTTAGGTTTCTGATCTTACCATGGCGTATGATGCCCAGCTTGGGGCATTGCCAGCGGTAAACGAATTCGTATGCATGACCGATAGGAATAAAGGAACGATAATAAACACATTTGGTGACATCCGAAACGGTCGCCATTGTGCAAGCACCGTTTGCGCGCAGCTCGATTTGCAGCGCACGCTTTTTCAGCTCAGAAACCCTGACCGCAATGCCGATGACAAGCAATATAAAACCAACGATACAAAAGACGCTTGCGCCCGAATCAAACCAGTCCGCCCCTGCCGTGGTGAACGAAAGCACCAAGCCTATCGCCAAAAGGACCGCACCGATGCACAGCGTGACCAATCCCCCAATGATGTTCTTTCGTACCATGACTTATACCTGCCTTTCAATTATGAATCAAACAACGGGATAAACACAATTCCCGATTTTTTTGTGATTTCTTTCGGTGTTGTGTCACCAAAGAGTGGATTTTGTTCCAAAAACGCAGCAAGTTCCATTTCGCTGATTATCATTTCTGTTCCTTCTATGATTTTGTAGTAATGTTGTTCGTGTTGTTCTAACTCCCCGCCGGTTGTGCTTCCATATTGGACTATATACAAGAGCTCCCTGCTGTCCGGTGATATTTGTTGTAACGCAAACTCCCACTCATCTTCACCGCTGCTGCTCCATGTATACAGCAAACCGGAATCCAAAATCGCGCATCGGTGCCTTGTGTAATAGTCGCCCAGCAATATTGGTTCTCCGTCCACTGTTGTAAAGATTGCAAAGACCGAATAATCCCGCAATAATAAAATCAATTCGGGGGTGCCGTCTTTGTTTAAGTCTTCTATCGCATAGCCGAAGGCATCGTAGCTGAGCGGCCACCAAAAAAGGCCCGCCCAGTTCATAAGCCCATACCAATGGTTCCAGGGCTGAGCGCCGCTCATTACCTCATCTTCGAAGCGGGTTTCAATCTCACCCCGAATTGCATATTCGGCATAGATGCGATACTCCGCAAGGGTTGCGGCATAGTCGGTTTGCGGCGCTGCCGTCGGATGCGGTGTGCAACTGAAAAGGAAGCTGAAGATGATAAGGCAGATTATACAGTTGATTCTTTTCATATGCGCCTGCTTTTTGCGTGTATTTTATTGATCCCTGCGGGTACATGGTATTCCGCGGACGGCCAATGCCCGCCCCTACGGGCATGCGCGGATGCGGGGAATGTGGGGGACTTTTGTTTTGTTGACGGTGTTAATACATGTTATCACAAGAGTTCATGAGATGCAAGATCGCCTGCGCAACGCCGCCTATTGCGTGCTCGAGTTCTATGCGTGTGGGGCCGTCCTTGTGGTGGGTCATTGTGAGGATGGCGCGCTGCGTTTCTTTGTGCAGTTTTTTGACGCGGGCGGTATCGCAGAAGGCGAGCCATAGCGCGCGCTGCACTTGCGGGTCGGGGGGGCAGGCGCAAGAGCCGTGGCGCTGCCATATGCGCAGGCGGTTGATGAGGTATAGTTCGTCTTCGTCTGTTGCGGGGGCGGGGCTGCATGCGGTTTTTGTGATTGCTTCGCAGAGGGCGGTGTAGAACGCGTCCATGAAGTCGAAGAGGATCCAGCCGTTTTCATGGCGCACGGCTTGGAGCAGGGGGATTTTGTTCCAATGGCAGGCTGCCTTTTGCGCCTGCATTTGCGCTGCCGCCTCCCCCGCCGCCCCCCCCCGCACGAAACTGCGGCAGGAGAGCGGGGCTGTTTTGGCGAGGCGAAAATCGGCGCGCGGGCAACATTGGCCCGTTGTGTTTTGGGCGTGGGTTTGCAGGGTTTGTATGATGGAATCGAACAGGGCTTGCATGGGGATAGTATAACAGTTTCCCTACGGTTTTTCTATCCGTTCCATCACGGAAGTGAAAACGTGATCCGGCGGCGTTTGGGCGCTGTTTTTGACTGCGGCGACGGTTTGCGCGCGGCTGGGCGCTGCGCCGTCTGCGACTGTGCTGCCGGTGTTCGTCTGCATGGCGGGAACCATGCGGCGGCGGCGCATATACAGGACGGCTGCCGCACCGATCAACAGGATTGCGGCGGTCCAGAGCCAGAGCTCCTGTGCGTTGTTTCCCGTATCGCCCGCGCCCGTCATTGCGTCCGTATGGTGGAGCAGTTGGTTTGTCACCGCAACAAACGAACCGTACTGTTCGATGTATTTCTGTGCGTATTCCTTTTCATAGCCCTCCGCTATCTCCACCAGAACGGTTTCCGCGTTCAGCACCAGAACGACGCCCGTGACGATATCGCTGCGGCTTGCATAGATTTCGTTGAATGCGGCTTCGCGCTGTTTGTATGGATAGCTGCAATCATAGAATGTAACGCGGCAGTTCGGCGACACCAAATCGAGTATTGCCTGCCTGCTTGTGTCATTGGCATTGACCATACCGATTTCCACCCAAAATACGACCGTTCCGTCGGCAAGCTGTTCACTGCCGCCTATATAAGCGAAGGAGATGTTATCGGGCCAGCCGTTGGCTGCCCAATATGCGGGAGGGTCTTCCACCGTTCCCCGGCCCGGCGCGCCGTCCGCCAAGCGGGGGGGCTGTTCGTCCGCTGTGGAAGGCCCGGCGTCTTCTTCCAAAACGGGCGTGGGGAGACCTATATCCGCTTCCTCCTGCGCAAAAGCGGCGACAGGTAACATGATACACAGGATTATAGCCAAACAAATTGCGATTTTTTTCAATAGGCGTACATATTATACCCTAACACGCCTTGTCCTGTCGAGAGGAGCGCATCAGCAGAAAGGAATCGCGAAAATGTGGGGTCATAGTAGCGAGAGCGACAGTAATACCAGCCTGTTTCTTGGTCGAATATGTAGCCGCGATAACGGAAGGGGTTCAGCGCACCGAGGGTGGCGGCCAAGCTGCCCGTTGTAGAGGTCGGCTTGCCCCAAGTATCATACTCATACTCCACAACCTTGGTTCCGCTGCCGTTCATCAATGCTACTATGTCATTTTGCCCATTGCGGAGGTAGTAATAGTCTGTACCGTTTAGATTAACAGAGATCACGGAACCGCCCGCGTCATATGAGAAACGGAGTGTGTCGTTCCCCTGCGCCATGCCAATCAGCAGTGCGCCGTTGTAGTAATAGTTCGTCGTTACGCCGCCGCTCGTTTTGCTCGTTCTTATGCCGTTCACGTCATACGTGAAACTGGTTGCAGTGCTGCCACTGGCATAGCCCGTCAGCCGTTTCCCCTCCCAACTCAGCGTTTTTCCGCCATAGCTCGTTGGACTGCCGTCCGCGTTGTAGGTGGCGCTGTGGATGGTTGTTCCGGTCAGCGAGGTTAGGTAGCCGTCCACCACATCGTATTAGCTGATCCTTCCAATCCCCGCCCGAATAGGTGTATTCCCAAATCACTGTGGGCAGAATATCACTGCCCGGCGGCGGGGTCGGCGTGGGCGTTGCCGTTGGGGTTGGCGTCGGTGTGGGCGTCGGGGTTGTCGAACTCGAGGGTTGCGTCAGGTTCAGCACGATTGTGCCGGTGGACGAGTTGGGGAGGTAGACTGTCGTATCCAACGGATACCCGGTTGGTGCCGTCACCTGCTGCACGGAGTATATCGGATCGTTTGTGTCCAATGTCGCGACGCCGTTGCTGTCCGTGGTGACGTAGTCAATCAAATACTGCCAATGCGGATATTGGCTTTCATATACGCCATATACCGCTCCGGCCAGCGGCGTGCCTGCG
>Ga0123353_10004443_pt1 | contig 18060 bp, 17 predicted proteins | sample TergutLab28metaG_3_FD_92763 | JGI IMG/M metagenome (GOLD analysis project Ga0123353, IMG submission 92763) | Labiotermes labralis P3 segment gut microbial communities from Petit-Saut dam, French Guiana - Lab288 P3 | ecosystem: Host-associated > Arthropoda: Insects > Digestive system > Gut ... | reverse complement strand
TACCTGGGCGCGAAGGTCATCGGCGCCTCGGAGCAGAGCTTCAGCGTGCAGGGCACGCCCAAGGCTGTCTTCGACGAAAAGCCCGTGCTGGACGACGCCCAATGGGACCGCCTCTGTGACGGCTTAAACAGACTCGGTGAGATAGCGGCGAAGCGACTTATGAGGCTGACCTTCCACCACCACATGGGAACCGTGGTGCAGACCGAGGCCGAGATCGACCGCCTCATGGCCGGCACCGACCCCGCGCTGGTGCACCTGCTGTTCGACTCCGGCCATCTGAGCTTCGCCGGCATCGACCCCGTGGCCGTGCTGCGAAAGCATGTGGGCCGCGTGGCGCACGCGCACCTGAAGGACATCCGGCCCGAAATCGTCGCCCAAGTGCGGGCGGAGCGGCTGGGCTTCCTGCAGGCGGTGCGGCTGGGCGCGTTCACCGTACCGGGCGATGGCTCTGTGGATTTCGCGCCGCTGTTCGCGATCCTCGAGGCCGCGAATTACGAGGGCTGGTTCGTGGTCGAGGCCGAGCAGGACCCCGCCCTGGCCAACCCCTTCGAGTACGCGCTGAAGGCCCGGAAATATATCCGCGAGACCGCGGGGCTGTAACTGCGGGCCGCCCGTACAAAAAAATCAAAGGAGCGCCCAAATGCGCAAACCCCTTGCCATGGCCATTTTTCTCGCCATTTTTTTCTGCCTTGCCGCCTGCGGCGAACCCGCGCCGCCGCCCGCGCCGCAGTCGATGATCTACTCTGGCTGCGTCGCCGGGGAGTGGTTCTCCGAGGAATTGCCCGAGGGCGCGCGCGGCAGCGAGATCGACCCCGGCACCCTGCGCGTGGGCCGCACCTACGACGGCAAGGACATCTTTGCCCTGCTGCGGGTGGCGGTTCCGGCGGACATAGACATTTCTCTGGTGCGCGAGGCCTGGCTCTGCCTGAAAATCGCGGAGAACAACGGCGGCTCGGCGCTGCTGGTTGGGGCCGTTACGCAGCCGTGGGACGGGGGAATCACCCGGGAGGGGGCCAGGGCGCTCGTAGGGCCGCTGGAACCCGCGCGCCAGGCCCTCGCGCCGGAGGGCTGGCTGCAGGTGGACATCACAGAGCATGTAAAGGCATGGTCCGGCGGGGAGCCCGGCCTTGCCCTGTTCGAGGGCAACGGCAGCACCGAGACCGTGTTCGACGCGGACGGCGGCGGCGAGTACAGGCCAAGGCTGGAATTGATTCTCGATACACAAAAATAATTCTAGAATAACAGGAGGCACATCATGCTAAACATCGGCATCATCGGCGCGGGGCGCATCGGCAAGGTACATACCCAGTCCATCGTGAACTATGTCCGCACGGCCAGGGTGACGGCCGTGGCCGACCCCTTCATCACGGACGAAACCGCCGCCTGGGCGGAAGGCTTAGGCGCGAAGGTATCGAAGGATTACCTGGACATCATCAACGACCCGGGCATCGACGCGGTGCTCATCTGCTCCTCCTCCGATACCCACTCGCAGATCTCCCTGGAGGCCATCGCGGCGGGCAAGCACGTGTTCTGCGAAAAGCCCATCGACCTGGACGTGGGCCGCATCAACGCAGTGCTTCAGGCCCTCGAGGGCGCGCCCGGCCTGAAGTTCACCGTGGGCTTCAACCGCAGGTTCGACCACAACTTCCGGGCCGTGCGCAAGGCCGTGGAAAACGGCTCCATCGGCAAGGTGGAGCTGGTGAAGGTCACCTCGCGCGACCCGGCGCCCCCCAGCGCGGAATACGCGGCCCGCTCCGGCGGCATCTTCATGGACATGACCATCCACGATTTCGACATGGTGCGCTACCTTTCCGGCGAGGAGGTGGAGTCGGTCTACGTGCAGCCCGCGGTCCTGGTGGACCCCGCCATCGGCGAGGCCGGGGACTTCGACAGCGCGGTGATCACGCTCAAACTGAAAAGCGGGGCCCTGGCCGTCATCGACAACAGCCGCCGCTGCGCCTACGGCTACGACCAGCGCGCGGAGGTCTTCGGCTCCCTGGGCGCGGCCATCTGCGGCAACGACAAGCCGTCCTGCGCGCAGGTCTGGAGCGACGCCGGCGAGACCGGCGACAAGCCGCTGTATTTCTTCCTGGAGCGCTATATGCAGGCCTTCGCCACCGAGGTGGAGGAGTTCATCCAGGCCGTGGTGAACGACACCCCCGTGCCCGTGGACGCCCGGGCCGGCCTGGCGGCGGTGCTGATCGGTATCGCGGCCACGGAATCCGCGAAGACGGGGCTGCCGGTGAAGGTGGGCTGATATGCAGGGCAACGAAGAATTCGGCTATCCGGTGTTTGACGCGCGGGGCGCCATGCCGCTGACCAACACCACGGATTTATGCCCCGGTATGCTGCAAAACATCACGGTGCACAGGCTTGCCCTTGCCGTGCCGTTGCGGCTGCGCTCGGCTGAGGAAGAAACCGCAATCGTGCTCATCGGGGGGCATGTGCGCTTTTGCTGGGCGGATAACGCAGAGGATGCAAGCCGCCCCAGCTGCATCAATGACCCTGCATTTTGCCTGCATGTGTGCCGGGGCACGTCCGTGCAGATTATGGCGCTGGATGAAAACACCGAAATCCTTGTGCAATCCACCAAAAACGACCGAGAATTCGAGCCGAAATTCTATACTCCGGAGAATACGCGCCGCGAAACCTTCGGCGAGGGACAGTTCGAGGGCAAGGCCCTGCGCACCGTGACCACCTTCTTCGACTACGCCAGCGCGCCATACTCCAACATGGTGTGCGGCGAAATCCTCATCCCACAGGGCGGGTGGAGCTCCTACCCGCCCCACGAGCACCCCCAGCCGGAGGTGTATTACTACCGCTTCGGGCACCCGAACGGCTTCGGCGCGTGCTTCGTCGGCGGCACGGCCTACACGATCAAAGACCGCTCGTTCGCGGCCATCCCGGGGGGAAAATGCCACCCGCAGGTGAACGCCCCGGGCTATCCGATGATGTACGTGTGGATGATACGGCACTTCGACGGGTATCCGTGGACGGAGAGGAATTTCGCGCCGGAGCATCAATGGCTGCTGGAACAATGAAAGGAACCTCCCATGAAACTCGGAATCGTCGGCCTGCCCAACGTGGGCAAGACCACGCTGTTCAACGTGGTGACCAATGCGGGCGCGCAGAGCGCCAAGCACGCCTTTTCCACCCTGGAGCGCAACGTGGGCGTGGCCGCCGTGCCCGACCCGCGCCTGGACGCCCTGGCGGCGCTGTACCACCCTAAGAAGGTCACGCCCGCCACCATCGAGTTCGTGGACATCGCGGGGTTGGTGCGCGGCTCCTCCCGGGGGGAGGGGCTGGGCAACAAGTTTCTGGCCTTCATCCGCGAGGTGGACGCCGTGGTCCACGTGGTGCGCTGCTTCGAGGACGACGACGTGCTCCACGTGGAGGGCAGCATCGGCCCCGCGCGGGATATCGAGACCATCGACCTCGAGCTGATTTTCGCCGATATGGAGCTCCTCGAGCGGCGCATCGAGCGGCTGGCCAAGCAACTGAAGGTCCTGGGGAAATCCGCGGCGGCGGAGCTGGACCTGTGCCGGCGGCTCTACGCCCACCTGGAGGGGGGCCAGCCGGCCCGCACCTTCCCCAGCACGCAGGACGGGCGGGCGCTGCTGGCCGAAATCGCGCTGCTCACAAGCAAGCCGGTGATCTATGTGTGCAACTTCGGCGAGGCCGACTTTGCGGCAGGGGATATCAGGGACCACCCCCACTACCGGGCAGTGGCGGAGATCGCGAAACGGGACAACGCCGAGCTGCTGCCAATCTGCGCCGAGCTGGAGGCCCAGACGGCCGAGCTTTCCACGGAGGAGCGGCGGGAGTTCCTGGCCGAGATCGGCGTGGAAAGCGGCGGCCTGGACCTGCTGGTGCAGCGCAGCTATGCCCTGCTGGGCCTGATGAGCTTCCTGACCGCCGGTGCCCCCGAGGTGCGCGCGTGGACGATCCGGCGCGGCACGAAGGCGCCCAAGGCCGCGGGAAAAATCCACAGCGACCTGGAGCGGGGTTTTATACGCGCGGAGGTGATCGCTTATGACGAGCTGATGGCCTGCGGCAACATGGCCGCCGCCAAGGACAAGGGCCTGGTGCGCGTTGAGGGCAAGGAATATGTGATGCAGGACGGCGATGTGGTGCTGATACGGTTCAATGTGTAAAGAATCAACAGGGGAGGGCCCGCGCATGTCAGCGAAAAAAAAGCAGCCCTATGCCGGCGCCATACCGGGCAGGGAGCGCCTCGGCTACTACATGGGCGGCTTCGGGCAGGGGATGATGTACGGCATCATGTCGTCGTTCATCCTGGACTTCTACATCAACGTGGCCAGGCTCAGCGCCGTGTTCGTGCTGTTGCTGATGCTGCTGGCGCGGGTGTGGGACGCCTGTACCGACCCCATCATGGGCATGATCGTGGACCGCGCCCACCCGAAGAGGGGCAAGCTGCGCAGCTACCTGCTCTATATGCCCCTGCCCATCGCGCTGTTCACCTTTTTGTTGTTCTGGGTACCGGATCTTTCCCCCAACATGATGATGCTATACGCGGCCGTCACCTACGTGCTGTGGGGGATGATCTACACCGTGGCGGATATCCCTTACTGGAGCCTGCCCAACGCCATGACCCCCCAGGAGGGCGAGCGCGGCATGCTGATGTCCCTAAGCAGGATCGCCAACGGCGTGGGCTCGGCGCTGCCGTCGGTATCGGTCATGGTGCTCAGCGCCGTGCTGGCCCGCGTGCTGAACGACCCCGCGCAGGTGGAGACCACGAAGTTCATGGTGACGGCGGTGGTATGCTCGTGCCTGGGCCTGGTGTGCTTCTGGCAGACGCCCTTCCACGTGAAGGAGCGCGTGCCCCTGCCGAAGAACAGCAGCGGGAAGGGCTCGCTGAAGCTGGTGCTCAAGTGCAAACCGCTGATGCTCACCGCGCTGATGGGGATCCTTTCCGGCGGGCGGTACATGTTCCAGGCCGCGGCGCCCCACGTGGCGCGCTACTCCCTCTACTACGGCGATTTCCAGGCCATGCTGGGCATGAACAAAACCGACAAGGCCATCGCCCTGCAGGACAGCTACGCGAAAATCTTCGGCATCCTGCAGGCGGCCGTGGCTGTGGGCATGTTCGTTTCGATGGTCATCACGCCCATGCTGTATAAAAAATTCAACTACAAGCAGCTGCTGATCGGCTCGTGCCTGCTGGGCGGGGCCTCGAGCCTGGCTACCTTCTTCGTGGGCTACGGCAATTTCTACGCGCTGATCCCCCTGCTGCTGCTGAGCTCCATCCCCGTGGGGGTGATCAACGTGGTGGCGTTCCCCATGGTGGGCGACAGCCTGGACTACATGGAATGGCAGACCGGCCGCCGCGAAAACGGCCTGGGGCAGGCCTGCCAGGGCTTCGTGCTCAAGCTGGCCAACGCCCTGGCCACCACGGCCATCACCGCGGTGTACCTGCTGCTGAAGCTGGACGTCGGCCAGATCGTGTCGGACGCCGGGGCCAACCTGGCCAGCGTGGCGCCCGCGATGATCCCCTCGGTGCGCGCGGGCTTCTTCAGCCTGGTGAGCATCGTGCCGGCGGTGTCGCTGCTGGTGTGCATCGTGCCGGTGCTGTTCTATGACCTGACGGGGGAAAAGAAGGCGCGGGTTGTGCGCGAGTTGGCGGAAAGAAGGGCGAGGGAGGCGGAGGGATGAAGCGTAAACCGCCGCAATGGCAACGGTTTGACCGATGGGTGTTCTTCGGCGCGCTGGTGGGGCTGGGGATAGCCATCGGCGTGTTCTGTACGGTGCACTTTGTGTTGTACGGTAATTTTGCATTCATCAAAAATATGCGGGGCATGGCGCTGGTGTCCGATATCAAGCCCTCGGATATCCTCACCATGACGGCCACGGCTCTCGGCGGGTTTACCATCGGCGGCGCGGCTGTTATGCAGTACCGCAAGCACAAGTGGGCGGAATATCAGGCGAAGATGGATGAGGATAGCCGCACGGGGGAAAGGCTGAGTAAAGCGATTGAGCACCTCAGCGAGGAGCAGAAGCTGCATACGAGACTGGGTGCGATATACGAATTCAAGAACCTGGCGGAGGATTCGCCGAGGAACAAGGAGAATATTGTTCAGATATTGACGGCGTTTCTAATAAGTTACGAGGTTGTGGAGGAGCAGCCATTGCCGCAGGATATTGAGGCGCTTATAACGTCTATAAGGAGCTATGTACCTAAAAAAAAGCAGGCGTTGCGGCGGGATATTGAGGTGGCGGCAGCGAGGGTGCTGTCGCCGCTGGTGAAGGATCTGATCGAGGAAACGGCGAAAAAAGCGAACAAAAACAACAGATTGCAATTACCAAAAGATTTATTTAATGCAATAGAAATGCTGAATAAAGTGTCAATAGCGGATATATTTCAATGGCAAGGACTAAAGGCAAGCTGGATGATTTTTGATAGTGTTTGTCTTGAGGGCGCACACCTCGAGGGGGCTAACCTTAAGGGCGCACTATTAAGGGGCAGCCTTATGGGCGCACACCTTCACAAAGCAAATCTTAAAGGAGTGGATTTTCGTGGCACTTGTTTCGATGGAAACACAGACTTTGGTTCTTCGTTTACAAAGGCGATTATCGACGACAAAACTTATTTCAACCTCGGCGTGCGTATGAAATATTTTGGCGAGGAAGAACCCGAGCATCCAAAGGATTTTTCGTGCCGCGCCGAATGATATTCATTCGCCGTAATATGGAAACATGATATAAAACCTGTCATGAAAACGCGTCGCAAGAAGGAGAATGCACATGACCATCACCGAGTTAGGCCAGCGTGCCCAAGCCGCCTCGCGCGCCCTTGCCGCCAGCACCGGCGCGCGGCGCAACGCCGCCCTGGCCGCCATGGCGGATGCCCTCGCGGCGGGCGAAGGGGACATTCTCGCGGCAAATGAAATAGATATGGAAAACGCGGGGCGCAGCGGCATGAGCCAGTCCCTGCAGGATCGGCTGCGCCTGACTTTTGCGCGCGCAGAAGGTATGAGGAAGGGCATAGGCGAGCTCATCGCCGCGCCGGACCCCCTAGGGTTGATGCTGGGCGGGGGCGTGCGGCCCAACGGCCTGCGCATCCAGCAGGTGAGCGTGCCGCTGGGGGTCATCGGCATGATCTACGAGGCCCGGCCCAACGTGACCGCCGACGCCGCCGCGCTGTGCCTGAAATCCGGCAACGCCGTGATTTTGCGCGGGGGCAAGGAGGCGATAAACTCCAACAAGGCGATCGCGGATATCCTGCGCGGGGCCGTCGAAAGCGCGGGCCTGCCCGCCGACTGCGCGCAGCTGGTGGAGGATACCTCCCGTGAAAGCGCGCGGGAGCTCATGCAAGCGAGGGGGCTGGTGGATGTGCTCATCCCCCGGGGCGGGGCGGGGCTGATCCGCGCGGTGGTGGAGCAGTCCTGCGTGCCGGTAATCGAGACCGGCGAGGGCGTGTGCCACACCTACGTGGACGCCGCCGCGGACATCCCCATGGCCCTGGCGATCGCCGAGAACGCGAAATGCTCGCGGCCCTCGGTGTGCAACGCCATGGAGACTCTGCTGGTGCACGGGGGCGTCGCTCCGCTTCTGCTGCCGCGGCTGGCGGAGCGGCTGGCGAAATACCCGGTGGAGTTCCGCTGCGACCAGGCCGCCCTGGCCCTGTGCAGCGGCGTGCCCGCTACCGAGGAGGACTGGTCCACGGAGTACGGCGAGCTCATCTTAAACGTGAAAGTCGTGGCCTCCATGGACCAGGCCCTGGCGCACATCGCGCAATACGGCACCAAGCACAGCGAGTGCATCGTCACCGGCGATTACGCGGCGGCGCAGGCCTTCCTGCAGGCCGTGGACGCGGCGGCGGTGTACGTCAACGCCTCCACGCGCTTCACCGATGGCGGGGAGTTCGGCCTGGGCGCGGAAATCGGCATCGCGGCGCGGCAAAAGCTGCACGCCCGGGGCCCGCTGGGCCTGCGGCACCTGACGAGCTACAAGTATATGGTCTACGGGGACGGGCAGGTCAGATAAAGGGCAAAGTGGCAGGCGGCAAGAATGCCGCCCTACAGTCAGGTGATGTCCTCCAGCAGCTGTGGGCTTTTGACGTAAAATATTTGGTGGATGTAGTCTTCAACAAAGAAGACCTCAAATTCGTCGCCCGCGTATTGAACAAAGCCGGCCGTATCGCCATTTTGCAGGGTGAAACGCACGATACAGTTCTCTTCGTCCCCGCGCAGGTCCGGCCGGGCCAGCATGGAGCCAGTGAATTCCAGGTCGGCGAAAAAGGTCCCGTCGCCGTGGTAATCGGTGTAGGCGCCGTTCAATCTCGCCCAGTAGCCGAAGACCTCCACCTCCACATCTACGACGTCCTCCGGCTGGATTTGGGTCAGCCGCGTGAACGCTGGGCGGTCGAAGATGCGCCGGTAGCCGTCGATGGTGTCCAAAAACAAGTTGTGTGAAGCCAGGACCAGCACGGCTGCGACCACGGCCATGGCGATGATGGCAGGGGTGCGCAGCCTTGGCTGCCTCCTCTGCCTTTTTTTCGCGAACGCGGCCAGTGCCGTGGCGGCGATCAGAATGGCCATGTACGGGATGAGCCCGATAAGCGACATGCCCAGGAATTCGAGGTCGGCCAGCAACTTTCCGCAACAGAACAGATACGCGAGGAACGACGTGGGAATGGTCAGCCAGACCAAGCGCCTGCCTTTGAGCGAATAGAAGATTAGCAGGAACAGGGGCGGCAGAAGACACATGGCCAATAGGACCAGGGCGACGGGGATGGGATACCTCATGCCAACACCCCGCCGTATTTTTGCGCCAGCGGCGCGGCCCAATCCGGGGCGATAACCAGGGCCTTGCCGTCGTATGCCCGCAGGAGGGTTTCCAATTCGGCGGGGTCGCCGCAGGTGATTTTCACGGGCTCGAAGGAGGGCTCCTCGGGGTCGTATTCCTCCAGGTCATCGATGCCGCACTGCGACAGCGGCAGAACCTCGCGTGAGCTGCATATGACTTCCTCCGCAATTCCTTGCGGGGGGAGTGTTTTCTGTCCCCGCAATCGCTTGCCCAGCGCGTCAATGTGGGCGGGCGTGGTGCCGCAGCAGCCCCCCAGGATGGAGGCCCCCAGCGCCAGCAGTTGCTCGGCCTGGGCGGCGAAATCCGCCGGCGGCAGGTCGAACACGGCGCGGCCGCCCTCGATGCGGGGCAGGCCCGCGTTGGGGTTGACCAGCACGGGCACGTGGGCGGCGGCGGCCAGCCGGGGCAGCACCCGGATGGCCCGGGCGGGCCCCGCGCCGCAGTTGAGCCCGATGGCCGCCACGCCCAGGCCCTCCAGGATGGCGGCGGCGGCCTCGGGGGTCGCGCCGGAAAGCAAGCGGCCGTTGTCTTCGAACGTGAGGGAACAGAGCACGGGCAGGGCGGGCGCGGCCTCCTTCGCGGCGATAACGGCGGCCCGGGCCTCCCTAGTGTCGGAAAAGGTCTCGGCCAGGACGGCGTCGGCCCCGGCCTCGGCGCCCCAAGCGATGGCCTCGCGGAAAATCGCCACGGCGCCCTCGAATGGCAGGTCGCCGTAGGGCTCCAGCAATCGGCCGGTGGGGCCCACGCTCAGCAGCACGGGAATTTCATCGGCCCTGCCGGTATCGGCGATGGCCTGTTTCGCCAGATCCACCGCCGCGAGGACGAGTGCCCGCAGATCGTACTCCCCGCCCGGGGGATACTTGATCCGATTCGCGCCGAAGGTGTTGGTTTTGATCCACATGGCCCCGGCGGCGAGGTATTCCGCGTGCAGGCGCAGGAGCTCCCCCGGGTGGGTCAGGCACCAAATTTCGGTGCCCTCGCCCGCCAGGCCGCGGCTCTGCAGCATGGTGCCGGTGGCGCCGTCGGCGATGACGGGGCCGCGGCGGAGCATTTCGGCTATGTTGAATTGCATGGAATACCTCCCTACAAGCTCTCCCCGAAGCGCCGCCCGAAGGCGCGGGCCCCGGCCAGATCATCGCCGGAGGGCACAAAATTGACCTTCAGCGGCGCCTCGAAGACCTTGCATTTCAGCTGCTCCAGGCGCTGCGCGAGGTTCGGCAGGGCCTCGCCGGACCAGCCGTAGGAGCCGAACAGGGCGCAGGGGCGTTTGGCGCTGTTTACGGCGTCCATGCGGGAAAGCAGGTCCCATAGGGGCGGCACGGCGTCGCGGTTGACAGTGGGCGAGCCCAGCAGGAAGGCGTCGCTGGCATTGAGCAGCGCCCCCATGGCGGCCATGTCGCTGCCGGTCAGGTTGTGCGGCTCGCACAGGGCGCGGGGCCTGGCCTCGAGGATACCTTCGCGGATGGCCTGTCCCAGGCGTTCGGTGCAGCCATAAGCCGAGCAGTAGAACAGCGGCACGGTGAACTGCGAATTGATCTGCGGCAGGGACCACACGCGGTAGTTCTCGACGGCGGATTCCAGGCGGCAGCCGCTGGTGAGCACCGGGCCGTGGCTGGGGCAGATGCGCTGGATATCCAGGCCCCCGAGCTTTTCCAGGCCTCTTTGCACGTGGGGGCGGAAGGGCCCGAAGATGCAGTCGAAGTAGGTCCGGAACGCGGCCTCGTAGTCGGCGGGCCAGGCGATATGGGTGTCCAGCGCGCCGGGCTCGCAGTAGTGGCAGCCGAACACGTCGCAGGAAAACAGGGTCCGGTCCTCCTCCAGCCAGGTCATCATGGTGTCGGGCCAGTGCAGCAGCGGCGCGGCGATAAAACGCAGGGTTTTGTCCCCCAGGCTCAGGGTGTTGTTGTCCTTGACGATGCGCAGGGGCAGGTCGTCCCGGTTGGTGATCTGCCGCAGGTTTTTCGCGGCCACGGCGTTGGTGACGATCTGCATGTCCGGCCAGGCTTCCAGCAGCGCGGCCACGGCCCCGCTGTGGTCGGGCTCGGTGTGGTTGACGATCAGGTAATCCGGCTTTGTGTCCCCCAGGGCCCCGGCCAGCTCCTCCCGGTAGAGCCCCTCGAAGCGGGCGTGCGCGGCGTCGATGATGGCCGTGGCCGCGCTGCCCCTGACCACGTAGGAGTTGTAGCTCGTGCCGAAGTCCGTGCGCATGACGATGTCGAACACGCGCAGGTTCGGGTTGAGGATGCCGCAGGCGAATATGTTTTCGGTAAGCTGTTTCATGGTGATCCCCCTTCCAGTGTATAATTCTATTATAGAGGAAACGCGGGGGAAATGCAAGGGGAAATGTAAATTGCGGAGCACCAATCTCACCCCCCCGTTACCGGCGCCAGCGCGACATACACCTGCGAGCAGGGGTCGCTGAGCATGTCCACGTAATCCGGCGGGTCATACCAGCCCGTGCCCCTGGTCCCAGGCCCCTGGTTCCTGACCCCCAGCCGGAAGGCGGCCACGGACCGGCCGTCACGTTCCAGCCAGAGCAACGCCCCATGGTGGAGCCAGGCCACCCTCCGCATGGCCGCCACGCCCGAGCCCGAACGCAAACCCGCGGCGTGCAGGGCGGCCAGGTCGAGGGGGCCTTCGCACGCCACGGTGAGCGTGAAAACGCGGGCGCGCTTCTTCCCCCGGGGCTGCGGCGTCCCCATGGGCTGCAGGGAGACCGCGATGTCCTCCCCGGGGCAGTGCAGGGCGCAGTTGCAGATGAGCTCCAGCGCCAGCCAGGCGTAGTCCCGGGGGGCGCAGGGGCACTCCATGGGCTCCTCGGGGGCCTCGAAGCGCACAGCGCGGCCCAGGGGGGCCAGCAGCACGTTGGCCGCGGCGCACAGGTCCGCCGTGTACTCCCGCAGTTCGCAGGGGCAGGCGAGGAAGTCGCCCTCCTCCCGCGCGCACAGGGCCGCGTTCTGCAGCGCCCGCAGGCGCAGGCGGCAGGCCAGCAGCATGTGCAGCAGGCGGGGGTCGCGTTTCATGTCCCGGCGGGCGAGCAGGTCGCCCAGCAGGCCGTGCAGTTGCAAGCGCGCTTCGTGCTCCCGCTCTGGCGTGAGGGGCGCGCCCAGGGCCGCCGCCGAGGCCTCCATGGCCTGCCGGAACAGGGCTTCCGGCGCGTCTGTCGTGATCATCATATGGGATTATTATTGCAAATCCCGTGGGAGAAAATCCAAATTTGTTCAAACTGCCAAAAGTTTACACGGGCGGGGGATTGCGCTTGCAATATAAATGAAAATAGGGTAGAATAAGTAATGGCAAAAGGAGGGTCGGCCATGCGCAGGTTACTTGCTTTTATTTTGGCGTTGGGGCTGCTGCTTTGGCTGGCCGCCTGCGGCGGCAAAGAGCCCGACCCCGAAAACCTCATTGAAACGACAACGAGAATCACAACAGAACCCGCCACCGTTGCTGCGTTTTTCGACCTGGAGGCGTATAAGGAAACGCTGAAGGAGGTCTTTCCCAGTGCCGGTGAGATCGCGGAGGTTTTTCAGCCCCTGAAGGACTATGAGGGTATTCTGCCGGACGAGGCCGTGATGGCGTTTACGCGATATCTTGATTTGGTATACACGCTACCCCTAAGCCACATTGATCCTGCGCAGGAATATCTGTTTTTGATACCTGACCTTCCGGACTGCTATCCCGATTACCGAGGCATCGCGGCTGCGCTCACGGGTAAGCTTGGCCCCGGCGCCACACGAGGGCTGGAGCTGAAGGCCAAGGGACATGACTACAAAAACGATGGCAACGAAGGCTTCGAAGGCTTCCAAGCCCAAATGGCGAAGGCTTGGCATGAATTCAGTGAAGACTACCCGGCGCTCGCGGGGGACGAAGGCGCCCAATGGATGGGCCCATAATCAACGGTATCACTAAAACCAAAATAAATTTCGGAGGTATTCACATGGCAGTTAAAGTAGCGATCAACGGTTTTGGGCGCATCGGCCGGCTGGCGTTCCGCGAGATGTTCGGCGCGGAAGGCTACGAGGTTGTGGGCATCAACGACCTGACCAGCCCCGCGATGCTCGCGCACCTGCTCAAGTACGACACGGCCCAGGGCCGTTACGACGGCCACACCGTGGAGGCCGGCGAGGACAACATCACCGTGGACGGCGTGCGGATCCCCATCTACAGCATCAAAGACCCCGCCGAGCTGCCCTGGGGCGCCCTTGCCGTGGACGTGGTGCTGGAGTGCACGGGCATCTTCACCACCAAGGAAAAGGCCGCGGCCCACATCAAGGCCGGCGCGCGCAAGGTGGTCATTTCCGCCCCCGCCGATAAAGAGACCAAGACGGTGGTGTTCGGCGTGAACGAGGACATCCTCAGCGCCGAGGACGAGATCATTTCCGCCGCCAGCTGCACCACCAACTGCCTGGCCCCCATGGCCAAGGCCCTCAACGACTTCGCGCCCATCCAAAGCGGCATCATGACCACCGTGCACGCCTACACCGGCGACCAGATGACCCTGGACGGCCCCCACCGCAAGGGCGACCTGCGCAGGGCCCGCGCGGCGGCGCAGAACATCGTGCCCAACAGCACGGGCGCGGCCAAGGCCATCGGCCTGGTGATCCCGGCGCTCAGCGGCAAGCTGATCGGCTCGGCCCAGCGCGTGCCCGTGTGCACCGGCTCGAGTACCCTGCTGTGCGCTGTTGTCAAGGGCAACGCCGTGAGCAAAGAGGGCATCAACGCGTTCATGAAGTCCTCCGCCAGCGAAAGCTTCGGCTACACCGAGGATGAGATCGTGTCCTCCGACGTGATCGGTATCACCTGCGGCAGCCTGTTCGACGCCACGCAGACCATGGTGACCCCCATCGGCTGCTGCGACCTGTACCAGGTACAGGTGGTGGCGTGGTACGACAACGAGTACAGCTACACCTGCCAGATGGTGCGCACGATCAAGTATTTCTCCGAGCTGAAATAAAATTTTTCGTCCGATAAAAATATTTATTGAAAAAGCCCCGTTTTCGCGCAAAAAAGTGCGCCAAAACGGGGCTTTCCGCGGGGATAGTGGAGGGGTAATTTTTTTAAGGCCGTTTTCCGACACCCCACGCACCTTGAAAACTGAAAAATTTTTTAACCCTCAACCCTCCTGAACCATGTCCCGATCTGCCGCCCGTCCATCAGCTGATACAGGTTTTCCGGCGTATTCCCGTTGATGATCACCGCGTCGATACCCGCCTCGGTGGCCAGCTTCGCCGCCTGCAGCTTGGTGAGCATGCCCCCTGTGCCGCGGTTGCTGCCGCTGGTGCCGCCCAGGGCGAGGACCCCGTCCGTCACGCGGGGCACCACGGGCAGGAGCACGGCGGTCTCGTCCTCGGCGGGGTTGGCGGTATACAGCCCGTCGGTGTCGGTGAGGAAGATCAGGGCATCGGCGGCGATCAGCCGCGCCACCATGGCCGACAGGTTGTCGTTGTCGCCCAGGTGCAGGCCCTCGATCTCCTCGGTGGAAACGCTGTCGTTCTCGTTGACCACGGGGATGGCCCCCAGCCTGAACAGCTGCGTGAAGGTGTTCAGCAGGTTCTCCCGGCGCTGCGCGTGGCTGAAATCGTCCAGGGTCAGCAGCAGCTGGCCCACTTTGTTGCCGCACTCGCCGAAATATTTGTCGTAGAGGAACATCAGCTCGCACTGGCCCACGGCGGCGGCGGCCTGGCGGGCAGGGGTATCCTGCGGGCGCCCCAGCAGGCCCAGCTTGCCCACCCCCACCGAAAGCGCGCCCGACGACACCAGCACCACCTCCCGGCCCGCGTTGCGCAGGTCGGAAAGCACGGCGGCCAGGCGGCTGACCATGCGTATGTTCACCTTGCCGGTGGCGTGGGTGAGGCTCGACGTGCCCACCTTCACTACGATCTTATGGGCGTCTTTCAGCTGGCGCATGGGTTACCTCCTTCATTTTTCACCGAAAATACCAGATGGGGCATATCCATGCCGTAGCCGTGCTTGATGTAGCGTTTGCGCGCCGCCATGCCGTTGCGCCGGGCGACATTCTGCGAGGCGATGTTGCCCTCGCGGATGATGGAGCAGACCTCGGGCGCGCCCAGCACGTCGAACGCGTAGCGCTTGCAGGCCATGGCCGCCTCGGTGGCGTAGCCCCTGTGCCAGTGGGCCTTCTGGAACAGGTAGCCGATCTCAAGTACCTGCTCCCCGTCGCAGTCCTGCACGATCAGGCCGCACTGGCCGATCATCTCATCGGTCCCTTTCAGGATGGCTGCCCACAGGCCCACGCCGGTCTCGCGGTAACGCTCGAACTGCTTGTCGAGCCAGCCCTGCGCCTCGGCGTCGTCAAACGCGTGCCCGTAGGCGTACATCACGTCCGCGTCCTGCAAAATTTCGCACAGCGCGGGGAAATCGGACTGCCGCATTTCGCGCAGGTATAGGCGTTGGGTCTCCAGAATCATATTGTCCCTCCGGTCATCCCTCGCATTTCGCGCTCCGCCTTTTTGGAGCACCTGCCCAGCACGCACAGGGCGATGTTCGCGGGGTCCAGCAGCGCCCGGGCGTAGGCGCGCATCTCGTCCAGGGTCACCGCGCGGTAGGCCGCGATGCTGCGCTCCACCGGGGTGCACCCGCCGTACAGCAGCACGTTGCAGGCGCCGCGCGAGGCCCGCGCCGCGTTGGATTCCAGGCCCATCACCATGCCGGCGGCGGCCTGCTCCTGGGCGCGGCGCAGCTCCTGGGGCGTGACTGTATCGGGGAATTCCCGCAGGATACGCAGCACCTCCGCCAGGGCTTCGCACTGGGTCTTTTCACTTAAAGCCAGCGAGACCCCCGAGATGCCCTCCTGTGTATGGTGCACATTGAAGAAATCCACGGAGTATACCAGGCCCAGCTCCTCCCGCAGGCGCTGGAACAGCCGCGAGGAGGTGGAGCCGCCCAGCATCGTGCTCAGCAGCGCCGCGTGGTAGCGCCGCGGGTCACGCCCGGAGCAGCCCGGGAAGCCCAGCACGATCTGGTTTTGCTCCACGGCCTTGTGGGTGAAGCGTATGCCGGGCCGGAATTCCGCTGTCGGCGTGGCGGGGAGCTCCCGCGTGCCAGCGGGCATGCCGCCGAATAGCGCCTCTATGTGCCGCAGGATTTCATCGGCGCCGAACTTCCCGCACACGGACAGCACCATGCGCTCCGGGGTGAACAGGCGCTCCAGGTGGGCGCGCAAATCCTCCGGCGTGAGGGCTGGTAGGCTCTCGCGCGTGCCGAGGATATTTTTCCCCAGCATGTGCCCGGGCCAGACCATGCCGTAGAATAGGTCGAACACCAGCTCCTCGGGCAGGTCCTCGTACATAGCGATCTCCTCGAGCACCACGCCCGTTTCCATATCCAGGTCCGCCGCGGCCAGCCTGCTGTCCAGCAGCATATCGGCCAGCAGGGCCAGCATGGGGGCCAGGTGCTCGGGCAGGGAGCGCACGTAAAAGCAGGTGTATTCCTTGCAGGTGAAGGCGTTGAGGTTCGCGCCCAGGTCGTCGGCCTCCTCGGCGATCTGCCGGGCGGTGCGGCTTTGCGTGCCCTTGAAGAGCATGTGCTCCATCATGTGGGAGATGCCCGCCTGTTCCGGCCGCTCGAAGCGCAGGCCGGACAGCACGCACAGGTTCACCGCGACGCTGGCCGCGCCGGGCATTTCGTCCAGCAGCAGGCGCAGGCCGTTGGGGAGCGTGATGGGGGTCATATCATTCTCAATTCTTAATTCTTAGCGTTTTGGGTGCGGGCGGCTGGGGTCAGCCGCCCCTACAGGTTGTGCGTAATTAGCGCCAGGGCCTGGCCGCCTCCCGGGCGATGCGCGCCTCCTCCTCCCCGTCGCAGAACAGGAGGTCGAAGTTGCCGAAGCGCAGAACCTGGCCGTGGCGCAGGGGCGCGCGGCGCTCCACGGGCTGGCCGTCCAGCAGGGTGCCGCCCCGGGACCCGGTGTCGATGATGACCCAGCCGTGGCGCCTGCGGGCGATCACCGCGTGGAAACGCGAGACGGCGGGGTAGTTCAGCACGATGTCGCAGTGCTTGGAGCGCCCCAGGGAGTTCTCGAAGCGGGCGAGGGGCAGGCGGTCGCGGTTGAGGGTGTTGAACAGAAAAGCTTCGGAAACTCCACCCCACGAAGCCTGCGGGCTTCGCGGGGACCCCGGCGCCTGGATTTTCCTGCGGCGCAGCAGGCGCAGCACGCATATGGCCGCCACGGCCAGGCCCAGCAGCGGCAGGGCGTAGCGGCTGATTTCCATAATGATCTCTTGCATGGGCGGCCTCCCTGTTATATGGGCGGGCGGCTGTGGTCAGCTGCCCCTACAGCGGTTTCGTCCTATTGTAGCATGAAAACGGCGCAAAAGCAAGGATAAATCTTTACAAGCGGCGGAAAATGGTGTATACTGGCTTTCAGAACACACAGGAGAGCGCATCATGAAAGACGGCCATCAAAAATATACCCCCTTCGCCCCCATCGAAAAGCCGGACAGGCGCTGGCCCGGCCGGCGCATCACCGCCGCGCCCGTGTGGTGCTCGGTGGACCTGCGCGACGGCAACCAGGCCCTGGTGAACCCCATGAACCTCGGGGAAAAGCTCGAGATGTTCCGCCTGCTGTGCGACATCGGCGTGAAGGAGATCGAGGTGGGGTTCCCGTCCTCCAACGAGACGGAGTACGAGATTTTGCGCGAGCTCATCGAGGGCGGGCACATCCCGGGGGACGTGACCATCCAGGTGCTGGTGCAGGCGCGGGAGCACCTGATCCGCCGCACCTTCGAGGCCATCGAGGGGGCAAAAAGCGTCATCGTGCACTTCTACAACAGCACGTCGGCGCTGCAGCGGAAAGTGGTGTTCCACACGGACATGCGGGGGATCGTGGACATCGCCGTGGGGGGCGCGCGGCTGGTGAAACAGCTGGGGGACGAGTTCGCCGCCCGCGCGGGGGCCCGGCTGCGCTACGAGTACTCCCCGGAAAGCTACATGGGCACCGAGCCCGATAACGCCGTGTGGGTCTGCTCTGAGGTGATGCGGGCGTTGGGGGCCGGCCCGGAGAATAAAATCATCATCAACCTGCCCTCCACGGTGGAGAATTGCATGCCCAACCAGTTCGCGGACCTCATCGAGGATTTCTGCGACCGGCTGCCCGGGCGGGAAAACGCGGTCATCAGCCTGCACCCCCACAACGACAGGGGCACCGCCACTGCCACGGCGGAGCTGGGCCTGCTGGCGGGGGCGCAGCGCCTGGAGGGCACGCTGTTCGGCAAC
>Ga0123353_10004441_pt1 | contig 18063 bp, 9 predicted proteins | sample TergutLab28metaG_3_FD_92763 | JGI IMG/M metagenome (GOLD analysis project Ga0123353, IMG submission 92763) | Labiotermes labralis P3 segment gut microbial communities from Petit-Saut dam, French Guiana - Lab288 P3 | ecosystem: Host-associated > Arthropoda: Insects > Digestive system > Gut ... | reverse complement strand
TGCGACGGTTTTATCACGCTCGGCCTATGACTGGACGGAAGTATCATTATTGGCACGCGGGCTTCGATCAGTAGTTTGTCTGAACCGCCTTCGGCATGGGTAGGGATCGCTCACCTCACATGAAGAGGGTCGTGGCGTACCTGCCGCTCAGCCCGCGCACCGGAATGTTTCGGGTAGTTTGATATGAACTTGTCAAGGTTCGTTGCTCCGCATTCGAGTACACTCGGTAGTGCATACGTGAGGTGTTACCTAACACACACTCAACGTTGCGGGTCTTGTTCGAGTAGCCGGTGAACCAAACACGGTAAGCACCTCGAGCAAAACTCTCCGTTGGGGCTCGTCGGCCTTATCCAACAATTGAGTCAGGATGGCCTGCTGTTCTTGACTGAGGGTGATTTTGCGGGGATGATACCAATCCGCTACTTTCACGCCTCCGCCGTAGCGACCACAAACCGTTTCGATGGGGTAAGAAAGCGAGAGAGCCTCAATGTCGTACCAGACGGTACGCACGCTTACACCAAATTCCGATGCCAGATTTTGGGCTGTTTCATGCCGTCTTTGGCATAAGACTTCCCATATTGCCTGGCGTCGTTCGGCTGGCCTCACGCTTTCTCACCTCCCTTCGATTGCTCTACGATTTGGATGATAGCGGTTAACCTTGCAAGGGCTTTGCATTGTTAGAAAAAATTCATAGAAATTTATTTTGGATTTTTTAGGGAAAAGAGCTGAAACCACCGCGACTGTTTTGCCTATGAACAGCCACAGTGACTCCGGCATGGCACGATTTGCGAATACGTTGATCGCTCCGGCGTGCGCCATCACCTCGCCACTCCGCAGCCCTGCTCATTCCTTTCTTCACAGCGGGTGAAGCTAGGAACTGAGGGAAAAAGAAACGGAGCAAAGCAATTCCTTGCTTCACTCCGGCCGTTTGATGATTCTTATAGTGCCGCCAGGCGGCTAATGACTTCTTATCCGGTGGTCAGAGGGTGGGTCGGTAGGTTGGGAACGGAGGCAGCGTATGTCTTTGTCATGGCCTTGTTTCGGGCCCTTTTGTGCTGAAACAGGCATTTGCGCATTCTGCCATTCAAGGCCCTGCCGCATCTTCTAACTCTATCGCCTCGGCCTCATCCATCTCTTCCACGGTTAGCTCACCGATGTAGGCGTAGACAATGGCCGTAGCCCAGCTGAAGTATGCGTTGGAGAAATACTGCTGCAAGTCCGTGCGGAAGAAATCAAAGTACACGCTGGAGAACAGCGGAACCATGGGCTGCAACTCACAGAAGCGCTCCTGGAACGCCAGCCACCGCTGTACATAAGTCTCGCTATCCTGTACCTGGGTCTGGCGCATGGATAAGGCCAGGTTCATGAGTTCCTCGTCTTGCAAACCAGTCTTATTAGATTCTCCCTGGAACTCCTCGCCCGTATGGAAGGCGTAGTACGGATCAAAGGCCAGGTTGAAGTTGGTGGCTAATGTGAACATGTGATACTCCCGGTCGATCTGCCGGTAGTAGCGGGCCAGCAGCTCGTCAAAGGGCAGCTTTACGATCTCCACCTCGATGCCGATAGCCTCCAGGTTCATGCCTATCGCTTCAGCCAGCACGTCGGAAAGGGCGGTTTCTTCGGGCTGTGCCCATCTGAGGGACAGCTTTTCCAGTGTGCCATCCTCGCTTTCCCGGTAGCGCACGCCGCCGTTCTCCGCGTTATATGGTTCTCCACTGCCATCCAGTATCCAGCCGTCTCCCGCCAGCAGCACCGCTGCCGCGTCCAGGTCTATGGGAGCTTCAAAGGCTCCCAGCGCATCCTGGTTTTCTTGCGCCATCCACTGGCCCAGGCCGTAATAAGCGTACACCGGCATGCCGTAGTCCTGGGCGAAGGCCGTGCCCACCTCGTCCCGGTTAACGCAGCGCGCTATGGCCTTGCGCACGTTCACCGATTGCACCGGCCCAAGCTCACAGGCAAACGAAACGAAGCTCATGCCCGTGCGCAGGTAATTGACCATGCGGATTTGCTCATCCCACACCCGGTTGACGCCTTCTTCGATGATTGTGCCTTCGGATACCTTGTTCACTAGGTCGATCTTCCCGCTCTGGATATCGTCCAGGGCGTTCTGGGGAGTTACATGCACCACGGTGATTCGGTCGATCTGTGGTACGGCGCCCTCAAAGTTGCCCGCGTAGAAGGGGTTTTTTGCAAATTGGGCGATCTGTTCCGATCCGTCGAAGGATTCCAGCACGTACGGTCCCGCCGCGACAGCAGGATTGTATACATACCCGTTCTCTTCATCCAGAATCGTTGCCCGCAGCAACTCTTCGGTGAAAGTCCCTTCGATATATACGCCCTGCCCATCGTCTTTCACCTCGCAGTCAGGCGCAAGCACGCCGATGGGATAGGGCGTGATGTTAAGCAGCATGATCTCATAGAAGTAGGGCAGATAGCGCCCGTCGATGGTTAAGTCCATGGTATAGTCATCGATTACCCGCACACCGGCAAAGGGCTCCCCTTCAAGGAAAGTATCATAACCCAACAACCAGCTCATCTCGGTGGGCGCTCCGCCCAAAGCGGCAAATTCCGCAGAGGAAACCAGCATCGCGGAAAACGCGTAATCCCACGCAGTCACCGGCGAACCGTCGTTGTAGGCTAAGCCTTCGTTGAAGGCAATCCGGTATCGTTTGTTGCCGCCCTCCTCGTAGGCGTCCAGCTGCCGGACGACCGTGGTATCCACCGCATAGTCGCCGCTGGCCTCCCAGGAGATCGTATTGTAGCCGTGGATCAGCTCACGCAGATCTACGTCGGCAGAGTTTGTGCCCCACTTGCCGGTGAAAAAGAAGCCGCTCATCTTGGTGGTCACGCCCACCGTGAGGGATAGGGGCTCCAGGGTTTCCTCTGTCCATGCCGGGGCAATACAAGAGAACATTAGGATCGCCACGATCATGATTGCCAGACGTTTTTTCATCAATTTGCTCCTCCTGCTAAGAATTGATATTGTTTAGCCGTCATTGTGAACGAGAGCGAAGCAATCCAAGAGGTGCATCTGGATTGCTTCGCCCCACTCACAATGACGGCAGATGGGGGCCAATGGGTTGTTATTCGATACAGTCGCCGAAGTTGGATACCGCGCCGCCAGCCAGGGGAATTGCCGCGTCCAGGAGGGAGAAGACTCCATCGCCGACCCGCCTGTACTTGGCGTACACGTACTCGTTGCGGGTCACGTTTTCGTACCGACCGATCCAGCCCGCGAATTCGTGGCCGTCCCTGGTTGGGTCATCCGGCGGGGTGGCACTGCCGCCGTAAGGAACGGTCTGTTGCTTGAGCAGGTTGCCGTTCCAGTCCACAAAGGTGACGGTAAGCTCCCGGGCCGTGTTGGTGAGGGTGAAGCCTGTTTCAACCGAGCCGGTGACGCCGGTGAGCGTAAAGCCGGGCAGCGTGTTTTCGGACACGGTGTACATGTAGGCGCTGCCGTTAGGCGCGGACTTTGGCACGCCGTCAAAGGAGCCGCTCCAGTTGCCAACCCCCAGTTGCAGGGTGCGGTAGGGTTTACCGTCCCGCCGCAGGGTGACGGTAACGTTGGGCAGCTTGGTGACGCCTTCGGGTACGTCCCACACCTTGGTGATGGGGATGCTTATCGTTCCCGTGCTGGCGATGGCAAAGTTGGCGTAGAAGGTGGTTCCGTCTCTCCAAACTTCATGATCAGCCTTCCGGGGCCGGTAACTGAGGCCGGTGCTCACTACGTTGCCCTGGGCGTCCGTCCAGTTCACGAACACGTAGCCGGGGGCGGCTGTGGCTGTCGACCTAGCGGGCTCGCCGGTTACCGGGTTGACCCGCGATGCCGAGGGATAAGTCGAGCCGCCTTCGCGGGCCACGTAGTAAATCGTTACGGCGTCCATCTCGCGGAAGTTGGCGGTGTAGGTGGCTTCTACGTTTTCGCCGCCTACCTTAGCCGGTACGAAGGTCGCACCCGTGCCCACCACATTACCCTGGGCATCCGTCCAGTTGACGAACACATAACCGGGATTCGCTTGAGCCGTGGAGCCCTTGGCCGTATCCAGCGTCTTGTGGAGACTCTCGCTGCCCAGGGAGATTGCGCCCATGGCCGCATCGCTCGTCCTGTACCGGATCGTCACGTGGGTGGATACCCATTGCGCAAACAACTCCAGCGGGCCTTCCGTATTGAGCATCACCGCGCTAGGTATAACCTGCGTGCCCCCCGTCCTGGCGGTGAACCAGCCCACAAACTCATACCCGTCGCGTACAGGATCGGCAAAGGAGGACAGCATATCCCCGTACACCTTACCCGCGTTGGCGGCATCGCCCGTGGCGTAGCGCGTGTTGTCCGTGGGGCTGTAGTTGAGGAAGAACCGCACTTCCACCCGCTTGAGTGTCCACTGGGCGTACAGCTCCAGGGGGCCTTCCGTGTCGATCACGCTTGTGCCGGGGACATACTCCGTGCCGCCGCTCCGGGCGGTAAACCAGCCGGTCAAGTCATAGCCGGTGCGGGTGGGGGCGGCGAAGGTCGCTAAGGCCTCGCCGAACTTCTTGCCCGCGTTGGCGGCGTCGCCCACATCGTAACGGGAATTATCGGCGGCGCTGTGGTTGTTGTAGAAACGCACTTCCACGTCCTTCGCGCTCCAGGTTCCGGTGAAAGTCACGGCATTGTCCGGCATGGTAAAGTCGCCGCTCGTCTCGGCCACGCCGGTCGGCGTCCAACCATCGAAGGTGTAGCCGGTCATTACGCCGGGTTCCCATACCGTCTTGTTTGTGCCAAAAGGTACGCTCTCTACAGCGGGCACGGTGGGCGCTCCAGCCGGGGGATTGGTGTAACGATAGGTGATGTTGTGGTTGTTGGATGGGTAGTACAGCTTGAGCACCAGGGAACCGTCGGCGGCGACCGTGCCGCTTGCTACCGTTCCCGGATACGCCGCGCTGTAGGTGTGGCCGGTGACGCCGGTCTTGGGCGAAGCGTTTACCGTCGCGCCCGTCGTGCCGGTCAGGTTGTCGGCGGCGAAGGGGATCGCCTCCACTACGTTGGCAGCATCCACACGATAGTGCTCGACGATGTACTTTGTGTTGGTGTTGGCTGTCCAGGAGCAGGTGAAAACAACAGCATTGTCCGGCATGGTGAAGCTGCCGCCGCTCACCGCCACGTCAACCGTCGTCCAGCCGCTGAAGGTATAGCCGGTAAGCGTGGGCGCACTCTCTACGGTTTTCGATGTGCCGAAGGCCACGCCGGTCTCTGTAGCGGGCGCATTGGGCGCGCCGGTGGGAACCGTGCCGGTGTATGCGTAGGTGATGTTGTTTTTGTTCGCCGTGTAGTACAGCTTGAGCACCAACGATCCGTCGGCCGCAATCGTGCCGCTCTTGACCGTGCCTGTATACCCCTCGTCGTAGGTGTAGCCCGTGTACGTCCGTGGCGAGGCTGTCGCCGTATCGCCCGTTGTGCCTGTGAAGTCATCGGTGTTCGCCAGGGTGGCGGTATCACTCCCGTCCACCTTATAGTGCTCCACCTTGTACTTCGTGCCCGAGCTCGGCGTCCAGGAGCCGGTGAAGGCTACGGCATTGTCCGGCATGGTGAAGCTGCCGCCGCTCACTGCTGTATCGTCGGTTGTCCAGCCGTGGAAGGTATAGCCGGTAAGCGTGGGCGCGGTGGCCACGGTCTTGGCTGTACCAAAAGGTACATCAGCATCCGTGGAGGGCGCGCTGGGTGCGCCGGTGGGCACGGTTCCAGTGTAAGCATAGGTGATGTCGTACTTGTTTACGGTGTAGTACAGTTTGAGTACCAGCGAACCGTCCGCTGCAATCGTGCCGCTCTTTACCGTGCCCGTATAGTCCTCGTCGTGGGTATAGCCCGTGTACGTCCTTGGTGATGCTGTCGCTGTATCGCCCGTAATACCGGTGAAGTCATCGGTGTTGGCCAGGGTGGCGATATCGCTCCCGTCCACCTTGTAGTGCTCCACCTTGTACTTCGTGCCCGAGTTGGCTGTCCAGTAGCCGGTGAAGGCCACGGTATTGTCCGGCATGGTGAAGCTGCCGCCGCTCACTGCGGCATCGTCAGTTGTCCAGCCGTGGAAGGTATATCCGGCGAGGCTGGGGGCTGTTTCTACGGTCTTGGCTGTACCGAAGGGCACATCGTCTTCATCGGCGGGCAGCAGGGCGATCATCGCGGCGACGGGTGTTACGCTGCCTGCGGGCGTAGTGTACACGTAGGTGATGTTGTACTTGTTGATGGTGTAGTAGAGCTTGAGCACTAGCGATCCGTCCGCAAGAATCGTGCCGCTCTTCACCGTGCTCACGTAGCCCTCGGTGTAGGTGTAGCCCGTGTATGACTTGGGCGAAGCGGTTGCCGTCTCGCCCGTTGTGCCGGACAGGTCTTCGGTATCGGCCAGGGTAGCCGTGCCGCTGCCGTCCACCTTGTAGTGCTCCACCGTGTATTTGGTGTTGGTATTGGCCGTCCAGTAACCGGTGAATGCTACGGCGTTGTCCGGCATGGTGTAGGCGTCGCCGCTCAACGAGCTGCCTGATAATCCCGTGCCAGCGCTCGGCGTGCTCCATCCATGGAAGGTGTAGCCGGTGAGGCTGGGCGCGGTTGCCACGGTCTTGGCTGTGCCATAGGGTACAACCGTCTCATCGGCGGGCAGCAATGCGATCATCGCGGCTGTGGGCGTTACGCTGCCTGTCGGCGTCGTGTATGCATAGGTGATGCCGTACTTGTTCACGGTGTAGTACAGCTTGAGAATCAGGGAACCGTCGGCAGCAATCGTGCCGCTCTTTACCGTGCCCGTGTAGCCCTCATCGTAGGTGTGGCCCGTATACGATCTGGGCGACGCAGTGGCGGTTTCGTTGGTGGTACCGGTGAAGGAATCTGTGTCAGCCAGAGTTGCTGTACCGTTTCCATCCACCTTATAGTGCTCCACCGTGTACTTGATGCCCGAGTTCGCCGTCCAGGAGCCGGTGAAGGCCACGGCATTGTCCGGCATGGTGAAGCTGCCGCCGCTCACCGCTGCATCAACCGTCGTCCAGCCGCTGAAGGAGTAACCGGCCAGCGTGGGCGCGGTAGCCACGGTCTTGGCGACACCGAAGGCGACGCCGGTGTCTGTGGCGGGGGCACTGGGCGCGCCGGTGGGCACGGTTCCGGTGTAAGCATAGGTGATGTTGTACTTGTTTGCGGTGTAGTACAGCTTGAGTACCAACGAACCGTCCGCTGCAATCGTGCCGGTCTTCACCGTGCCCGTGTAGCCCTCGGCGTAAGTGTAGCCCGTGTACGTCCGTGGCGAAGCTGTGGCCGTATCGCCCGTGGTGCCGGTGAAGTCATCCGTGTCGGCCAAGATAGCGGCATCGTTTCCGTCCACCTTGTAGTGTTCGACCTGGTACTTCGTGCCGGAGTTGGCTGTCCAATAGCCGGTGAAGGCCACGGCGTTGTCCGGCATGGTGAAGCTGCCGCCGCTCACTGCCGCATCGTCGGTCGTCCAGCCGTGGAAGGTATACCCGGTAAGCGTGGGCGCGGTGGCAACGGTCTTGGCCGTGCCGTAGGGCACATCGCTTTCACCGGCGGGCAGCAGGGCGGTCATCGCGGCGATGGGTGTTACGCTGCCCGCGGGCGTGGTGTAGGAGTAGGTGATGTTGTGCTTGTTGACGGTGTAGTACAGCTTGAGTATGAGCGTACCGTCCGCAGCAATCGTGCCGCTCTTTACCGTGCCTGTGTAGCTCTCGGTGTAGGTGTAGCCCGTGTACGACTTGGGCGATGCGGTTGCGGTTTCACCGGTTGTGCCGGTTAGGTTTTCGGTGTCGGCGAGGGTGGATGCGTCGCTCCCATCTACCTTGTAGTGCTCGACTATGTACTTGGTGTTGGTGTTCGCCGTCCAGTAGCCGGTGAAGGCTACGGCGTTGTCGGGCATGGCGAATGAATCACCGCTGAGCGCGTTGCCTGACAGCCCTGTGCCCGCGCTGGACGTGCTCCAGCCGACAAAGGTGTAGCCGGTGAGGCTGGGTGCGGTGGTTACGGCCTTGGGCGTGTCGTAGGGCACATCGTCTTCACCGGCGGGCAGCAGGGCGATCATCGCGGCTGTGGGTGTTACGCTGCCTGCGGGCGTCGTGTAGGAGTAGGTGATGTTGTGCTTGTTGGGCACCCAGTGAGCCGTGAGGTTTACGGTTTTTGTGGTGCCTTGGGGGATGCTGTACGCATCATCGGGAACCGTCACGGTTGCTGTGCCGTCTTCATACGCCGCTGTCCAGCCGTCGAAGGCGTGGCCAGTCTTGGAGGGGTTGGCGATAGCCAGCGCCAGATCCTCCACCGTGTAGGTGGACGGGTTGCTGTGGGCGTTGGTTCCGCCATCCAGCTCGTACTCAATGTCATAAGGTACGGCTTCCCACACCGCCGTGAGCTCCACATCGCCGGTGGTTCCGTTGGGAATGGCGGTGTAGTTCGGGTCGGCAACGATGATATCGGTCAGGCTATCGTCTTGGTAATTTACCTTCCAGCCTTCAAATGTATAGCCCAGCTTGGAGGGCGTGCCGATGCTCTTGGGCAACTCCAGCACGGTGTAGGCGGTGGGTTTGGGATCGGGATCGTCGGCGGCGTTGCCGGTGAGGCCGACGTAGGTGATGTTGTATTCGGCAGGCTTCTCCACCGTGATGGTGTAGGTCACTTCCACCTTGTCGCCCAGGGTGTTGACGACCCAGGCTTTTGCGGTGGTGGTTCCCACGCCGACCAGGGCGGGTGTGATCACGCTGCCGTTCACCGTGTTGGCCGCGTCGGTGGTTTCGTTGAAATCGACGACGGTGGGATCATCCGGCGCGCCGTACACGATGCGGTACACGGGGGATGCCGGTAAGTCGCCGGTAAAGTAACTGGTGAACGAGGAGGCGCTGTAGGCATCCGGCGTCTCGTCAAACTGGAACACTTGATCCGCCACGGCAAGCTTCGGCAGTTTCACCAGGCCCGCCGATATGTTGTAAATGCCCGCCGGGGTAAACGTTGGCAGCGTCAGGGCGCGGGTGACACGGTCAAAGTCGGAATCGAGGTTGCTCTGAGAGGGTTCGCCGGGGTTTAGCACGCGGGTCAGCTTCACGGTGGAACCGTCCCCCTGGACGGGCATGTCGATCACCATCACCTGGCCCTCTGCGTTGGTATAGCTCTTTAAGGCAAACTGGCCCTGGGCGTTGCTCACCGCGCTGTGGATTTCGTTGGCAAGCGTCGCGTCCTCGTACAAGCGCACGGTGACGCCCTGGGCAAAGGGTTCGGTGGCGGCCTTCTCGCCGTCCTCGTTGTGATCCCAGAACACCGTGCCTGTGGCTACGTCGTAGTCTAGATAGCGCCACTCTACCACGGGCAGCACGCTGGTGGTGAAGCCGCCGCCGCCTATATCTTTGGCAAACTGATAGGGGCCGCCGCTGTAAGCGCTCCAGGCGCCCAGCGCGTCCTTGTCGTCGGAGCGCAGGTGCAGCCGGATGTCCACGGCGCAGCTTTGGGGGATTTCCTTGATCAGGATGCGCAGGCCGGTGACAGCATCCCAGGAGTTTCCGCCTGCTGTGGGATCGTAGCTGTAATCCGACGCCTCGTCGGGGCTGGCGTTCGTGGTGTAAGCGAAGGTAATGTTGCCCGGATCGGCGATGCCGGTGCCGTTGGAGAGCATGTCGGGCGCGGCCCGCATGAACATATCAAACTGGCTCTCAAAGCTGCCGCTCATGCCCGAGCCGCCGATGCCCGTCACGCTCTTGCCCGCCTTGGGCACGGGGATAAACGCCGTCACATCGTAAATGGAGTACTCGGAATCCGAGCTGATGGAAACCAGGGCGTTCAGGTCGTCCTTCTCAAAGGAGCGGAAGGTGGTCACCAGCGGGTTCTCGTTGAACTGGATCATGCTCTTGCCGGGGTACATGATCGCGCCTACCGCGCCGGTTTCGGTGATCTTCACCCTGTACTCGGTAGCCGAGCCTTGCTGGTAGTTGTAGCGCAACAGTTTGTTTGCCGTGGATGCCGAGCTGGCTAACCCCAGCGTGTCCGCCACGGCTCCGTTAATCCGCCAGTTGAAGTAGGAATCGGGATTGCTGGGGGTAAAGGTGTGTTTGTCCAGCAGTTCGGAGAAGTCCAGGTACACGTCGCCGATGGGCCAGTGATCGCCGGGCGGTGTGCTGGCCAGGGTTTTGAAGCCGATGTTTACCGCACCCGCCACCACGCGGGCATAGTTCGTGTTCACACTGCCGTAGGTGAGGGATAAAACTTGAACCAGCTTGGAGCCGTGGGTTGCGGAAAAGGCAGGTGTTCCAAGGCCGGTGGCAGTCCGCTGAAACCCGTTGACATACGATAGCTTCAGGAAGGTGCGGCCATCCGCTTCCACCTGCTCGATCACCACATTGCCGCTGCTGTAGGGTACGCCGTACAGGCTGCAATCCTCGTACGCCGGCATAAACGCGGGGTCTGTAAGCTCCACAAATACTGCCTCCGCAATACCCCAAGGCAGGTATTCGCCGAACGGAACCCGCTGCCCGCCTGCGTTGGACCAACCTACAGAGCCCACACCTTGGTCTTTATTCGTCCTGATGTCAAACGTCATATTGGCACGGGTTTTCGCGCCCTGGAAAACATCGCTGCCGCTGTTCACCGTGGGGGCATTTAATTGATATAACGCAAGCGCGCCCGCGAAATTCATGTGGGTTCCGGGGTGGTTCACAAGAGGGTTGTTGGCGTCTGTTATGTTAACGCTGTGTTGGCCCGGCGCGTTTGCATGCGCCTTTGTGCCTTGGCAGGAGCAGTTATCATACCGGGCGTGGCCGCGAAGCCGGTAATACGTCGTTGAATATGGCGCGGTCGGCATAATCCTTGCGCCGGTAAAGGGGTTGGAGACAAGGTACCGCAGGCGGATGTTGCCAACCAGCGGGATGAACCTAGCCGTGTTGCTTGCCAGCCACGAATCCGCCGGGTCGCGCCCGCTGCCCTCAAAATCCACCGGGTGCCCCGTGTCAAAATAGCCCTGGTATTCTAAACTGAGGGACTTAAAGTATTCCCCAGGCTCCAGCAAAAAGATAGTTTTTCTGCCAGCCGCTTTTTCTTCTTCGGAGAATTGGATTAGATACCGCCGGACCTCGTCTGTTCCCGTTGCGGAATCATACGCTGTGTATACAAATTCCCAGCCGTCCAGTGCCGGGCGTGCGTCCATCTGGCCGGAAAGGAAAGCGATGGTTTCCGCTTCCGCGATGCCGGGTATATTGGCCGTGTTGGTAGAGATGTTATGATAATACCCTGGGACAAACTTCGAGGAAAAGTTAAAGCGGGGATTGAGCAGCAGATCTTTGCGCTCCCCCACGGTTCCTACATCTATGGCAAAGCTTCCTATATTGTGCGTGGTTACCCCATCGGCAAGAAATGAGCCGATGACATTGTTTCGGTCTCCCAAAGTATCCGCAACCAGCACGGGGCAGGGCGCTTCCCGCAATTGCCAATACAGGTAGTTAGCGTTTTCCAGTGCCCCGCCAGCATTCAAATCAGCTTTGTATACCGCCTGCACCAACTTGCCGTCGGGCACAGGGGTGGCCGGGATGGGCTGCCCCTCGCCGTCGTATCCGGAAATAGGGTCATTGCCCACCCACCCGGCAGGTTTTTCGTATGGGGAAACACGGTAGGAGAAGTCTGTCCTAACGTTGGCATAACTGGTATTATTGGTGCCGACAGTGTCCAGCAAGGTATACCCATTGGCGCTGTTTACCGCTCCCAAACCTCTGTTGATATTATTCTTAACGGTCGCAGGGCCATATAGGGTTTGCACGCACTCCCATTCTACTGCCACCTTCCAAACAGGGTGTTGTTCGGTTGCTTCGGTGAATACAATGGTGACGGGCGTGCCCGCCACGGTGGCATTGGCATAGAACGCGTTGATGCTGTCAATGGTCTCCGGGGCCGTTGAAGCGTCGATGGTGTATGTGCCACCGTCCCAAAGGGTATAGGTAATTGCCTTAATCTTCGTGCGGTTGCCGAAGGTTGCGTGGCGCTGGTAAGCATTTTCGGTCAGCCGCATAGTATAGGGCTGAATCTCGTAGGGGAACTCATAGGTTTGGGTCATCGCGCCGTCCGTGCGGGGCATGTATTCTACGCCGCCTGCGATGTTCCAGCCGTTATTCACGTAGGTCAAGGCTTGGTTGGCATAAGCCGCGCCGATGGTGACCGCGTTGTTGGGCAGGCCGGTGACGGTGTTTAGCGCGGTATTGGTTCTGTGCCGTTCACCGGCCCAGGCATGCATGATGGTATTCTCGGAAGCTCTTGGCGTGCGTACCTGGGGGCCATCGTGCCCATAGGTGATCTCCGCAGGCGCGGAGGTCCCGTTGGGGACGTTGTACACAAATTCCGTTTGGGCGGCAGCCTCATGAATGGTGACTTCCGTATCACTGTAGTCCAGCCTCTCGTCTGGCTTGAGTTTCCACCTCAATCGCATACCGTAGGTCAAGTTCTGGTTATTTTTCGCTGCGGTTGCGTTGTTGAAGATGCGCGTGACGGGGGTGAGGAGATAATAGGTCGCGTTTATCACATCATCGGTGTACGGTTCAGATATCTTCCAGTTGTTCCACACCGCGCCGGTATAGTCAGCCACAATCGCTACGGAGGTACGGCGTTCGGGGTCTGATGGGGAGTCAGCACTTACAAGCTCAAGCCTTTCATCGGGCACGTAAATTTTGATGTGTTTCATCTCCATCAGCGGCGCGCCGTTCAAATGCGTTGTGGGGATTTCGTACATCAGAATGGGTTCCTTGGGGCCAGGAAACACCGCGTCAATATCGGTGCTCGTATATGACCCAGCTGGTGGTAAACCCGCCCTTTGCATCATGAAATCCGAAAGCACGGGATAATTGCTCACGCCCAGCCGGTAGCTGTAACGATTGCTCACCTTGTTATCCGTATAGTTGGCAGGGGCAATGCCCGCAGGGTCGGTAAAATAATCCACCTGGGCCTGGGGCGTGGCGCTCTTGATATTGGCCAGCGCGCCCTCCGGGTAGCTGTACTCCGCCACCGTAAAGTTGCTGGCCAAGCTGCCCGTGTCCATCCACTGGACGCACTCCGCCTGGGTAAGCGCTCGCTGTTTTAAGGTGAAATTGACCACTACTTCGCCGGTGAGGTTGTCGTTCAGGGCCACGGCTACGCTGTTGCCAAAGTAGGCCACGGCCTTAAACGCGGCATTGTCCGCCACGGTAAGGGTGGAGGCCCAATCGATGCCGTAGGCTAATTTGTCGATCACTAGCACGGTGTCTTTCGTGGCCCAGCCATCGGCTACCGCATACCGTACCAGAAAAGAAACGGAATCGGTGAAATCCGTGAGATCGTACTCGGTAGCCGTGGCAGGCACGGGGGATGTGATGGTGATGGCGCCCGGCGTGTACAGATCAACCTCCCCATCCCCGAACAGATCCGACAAATCGATAGGGTCGCTGTAGAAGGGGTTGCCTTCGGACGCCAGCGCGAAGGTTGGCGCAAGCATGACGACGCACAAGGCAGTGGCTAAGATGCGTTTGATGTGATTTTTCATTTTATGTGACGCTCCTTTATGTGTTGATGGTCGCGACGAATGGCCGGGGGTACGGCGGGCGCACAATGTGCGCCCCTACTGTAGGGGCGATCATTGATCGCCCGCGTTCCCTTCGTCCGCGTCCATGATCTGCAGCGCCACGCGCCACATGCAACTGACGTTCTCGGGGGTATTATCGAAAGTGACGCTGATGCCGGTTTCGCCGGGCACGTCCTCAAACTCTCCGCTCCTATCGTTCTGCCATTGCAGCACGTAGGCGACGCCCTCTGGGATGCCTTCGATCTGCGCGGTAAGGGTAACCTCGCCGTTCTCGATGCTTGCGGACAGGGTGATCACCGGCTCGACCGGCAACACCGGTTCCACCTCATCGGACACCGGCTCCTCGATTGCTGGCTTTGCGGGTTCTTTGGGATCAAACCCGGCCAAGGGAAGCGGCCATGCAGCCGAGCGGTACTCGCCCGCGACGCCCTCGCCGATCTCGTTGATGGTATCCTCGTACCCCTGCAACATAGCGGAGGCGGCATCCATGAAGCCTTCCTCCAGCGCACTTTCGGTGGCAAACACCACGCGGATCGTGGCAGGGGTGTTGTCGCTTGCTTCATTATATTGAGTGGCAATCGCAATGCCGGTCACGCGCCCCAGCAAATCCTTCTCCCGCAGATTCGCGGAGGAGAACACATCGCCGCTCACCCGCACATACGCCAAACCCTCGGCGGCGATGGCTTGGGCAAGGGGATTTTTCTCCCCTGGAGCGGCTTCTTCGATGGGATCATCTTCGCTCTCGGATTCGCCCTCGGCCAGCAACGCAGGCTCCGGCGTGGGATCATCGGCCTCCTCTACCCCCTGATCCCTATCCCCTAACCCCTCCTCAACCGCAGGTTGAAGCGCAGGCTCGGGTGTAGGCTCTGGCTTGGATTCCGGTTCGGGTGTAGGCTCCGGCTTGGATTCCGGTTCGGGTTGAGGTTTCGGCTCGGGCTTAGGTTCAGGCACGGGCTGAAAATCCGGCACGGTCACTTCATTGAACGCCTCCGGCGCCGCTTCGTCGGTGGCGAATAAGGATGAAACCCTGTCAATTGCCCCGTTTCCCAGCAGGATCACCGCCAGCACCACGGCTATCAGCCCACGGAACCCTTTCGTTTGATAGAACCTGGCCTTCTTTTCTGGTTGTTGCGATTGCCTGTTCATACATCCACAGCCCTTCTATTGATCTCTCCAGCGCCTGCCAAGAATGTAGACTTTTTTAGCAAGCCCAGCGATTGGTGTTTTTTATGTTGATTTCCTAAATAAAAGCTGGCATAAATCGTTTTCGAGAACCAAATGACACCAAAACTTTGCATGATCTCAGAATAGCACCACATGCCAAAAAAGTCTACATTTTCGGCGCCTTTTAGTTATTAAACTGCGATTAATATTTGCCGATACCTAATAAGCCTGACTGCACCAACGGGTGAAAGTGCTTCTGGCAACACGCAGTTGCCTGGCGCACGCGGCTACCGAAAGCCTGCCGCCGCGCCACGCTTCGTACACCCCGGCAAACTCCTTCGGCGGAGCCAAGAGAGGCCGCCCGAAGCGCACGCCCCGCTGCACGGCGGCGGCGATTCCCTCCCGCTGCCGCTGCCGGATGAACTCGCGCTCTGTTTGGGCCACGTAGCTGAGGATTTGCAGCACAAGGTCGGCGATGAACACGCCGGTTAGGTCGCGCTCCTTTTGGCGGGTGTCCAATAAGGGCATGTCCAAAACGGCCACAAACACCTGCAGTTCCTTCGTGATGATCCGCCACTGCTCCATGATCTCTTCGTAGTTGCGCCCAAGACGGTCGATGCTCTTGATGATGAGCGTGTCGCCCGGTTTCAGTTTTTTTATGAGCTGACGATACTTTGGCCGGTTGAAGTCCTTGCCGGATTGTTTGTCGATGAGAATGTTCTCTCCACATACGCCTGCCTTAAGCAACGCAACCATCTGCCTGTCTGCATGCTGCTCTTTTGTTGAAACCCTTCCATAACCATACATTTGCACGTGAATGCCCCCTTTGTGATTTGGCATCATTATGGGGGACATGGTGTGCCGCAGCGAAAACCGCCAGGCACAAACATAGCTGGCGGCGAAAGGCGTTTCTTTATTATCGCATGGGGTGGCGATTTATGAGCTTGTATCAGGCTTTTTATCCGCATGAAGTTGCCGGAGCAGCGCCATGGCATCACCGACTCCCTTGGTGTTGAGGGCGTAGGACTTTTCTTTGTCGTCTCGCCTCATTTGGGCAATCACAAAGCCCCTCTTTACCAGAACGTCTAAGTGGCTGGCAAGCGACACCGGTGTGATACGGAGCTTTTTACGAAGGGCGGCGGCGCTCATCGCGCCGTCTTCCAGCGCCACAAGAATCGAGAGCCGCATCTCGCTGGATAAAGCATAGTACATTTTTGCGCAATTATTCAAGTTTGTACTCATCATCAACCCTCGCAATCATAGCACATGAATGGGTCAGAGTATACTGCCTGGCTGTGGATATGTCAAACTCTATTTCCAGCGTAATCTTTCATTCCCGCGATTGCCCACAGATACAAACTGGCCACAGAGCCATACGGCGAGTAGCGCCGACGATATTTCTCAAACAGTTGCGGGGTGATTTTCCTGTGATGATACAGCATCCGCATACCCCGAAGGATCGCCAGATCGCCATAGCTCAAAATATCCGGGCGCTGCATAGAGAAAAGCATCAGCATTTCCGCTGTCCACACTCCAACGCCATCCAACCGAACAAGTTCCTTGCAGACTTCTTGATCGGATTTTGAACGCAGTGCGATCATATCCAACCGGCCATCCATTACTCTTTCAGCAGCCCCGCGAATGTAGGCAGCTTTTTTGAATGTGATTCCGTAGCTTTGCAGTTCTGCTTCCGTACAGGTCAGTATGACCTGGGGCGTTATTTCACCAAATCCGCTTTTCATCCGCCCCCATATGGTCGCTTGCGCCTTTGTGGATATTTGCTGCCCGACAATAGCATTCACAAGAGCGGAGAATAAATCGGGGTGAACCTCGCGCCGTATTGGGCCGATGGCGTCAATGGCCGCACTCAGAGTTTTGTCCCGGTTTTTCAGGTAGGCTGTTTCGTCGTCGCCGTGGACAAAAAACGCATTATGTTGCGTTGATCTTCTTTCTGTTGAATGCGGAAGGCACGAACCGATATGCTTCCTTCTTGTCCATCTTGGTAATGTATCTTGTGGCTATGTGCGCGCCACAATGGGGGCAGTACAACGCTCCATGATAGAGCGAAAAATCAATCGTGCCCTCGATGATTCTGTCATTATACATCTTTACGAAGTTGCTTTCACCGACTTTTTGATAATTTGCGATGAAGTATTTGCAATAAGCGCAACTTACCTGCAAGATGTGACTGCCTCTGACTTTTTTGCAGTTTGGATTTTTATGAACCTTGATTATCTTATCCATTGCTATCACCGGATGTAGCATACCATCTTTCTCAAGTGGAGGCAACATGGACAGACACGAAAGCTGAACCGAACTAACTTGCTTGATTTGCCAAATGACCAAATTTGATACGAGGGTGCTTACTCTCCAGAACTGTCTTATGTGCAAGATTTGTTAAGTGGAGATACTTTTGTGTGGTGACCACCGAGGAGTGTCCAAGAAATTCTTGAATGAACTTGATGTCCACGCCTTCTTCAAGTAATAACGTGGCAAAAGTGTGGCGAATCATATGCGGGGTTACGTGTTTTCCACCTAACGCCGCAAGAGCGCACCTCCGGAGACTATTTCGCACCGACTCCTCACGCATGTTCTCCCCATCCCAGTTCAGAAAGAAGTATTCCGATGAAGATTTTTGCTTCAACCGCAATTGTAGATATAGTGATAGAACTGCCAGGACGGGTTGCGAACCAATATAAACGATCCTTTCCTTTCTTCCTTTTCCATATACCTTAATGAATCCCTCCTCAAGGTTTACGGATGACAAAGTAAGGGCGCATAATTCTCCCACCCGAATTCCTGTGGCAAAAAGCAGCTCCAGGTACGCTATACATTGGAGTGCCCTATAGCGCGCATAGGGCGATATGGCGTGCCTCAATACTCTGTACATATAATGGAGTAATGACTCCATTTCGTTCAGTTTCAAACACTTGGGCAGTATCCTTGGCTCCTTGAATGCTGTATTGATCTTTCGCATCGGATTTACCGCAATGATATCTTCGAATTCCAAATGGTTCAAAAAAGCTTTAAGTGTCGCGATCTTTCTTTTGCATGAACGCGGACTGTATTTGCCCATCAATTGTTGAATATATCCTTGAAGAATGGTCTTATCAAGTTCGCATATGTCTGTTGGCTGCGGTGACACACCCTTTAAGTAGGCAATAAACTGCCCCATATCAATTCTATAAGCACGGATACTGTGGTTCGAAAGCCGCTTCTGGTGTTGACAATAGGCTAGATACTGGTTCACATGCATCAGGATGGATTGCATTTGTTCATTCCCTCTTTCGGCGTTTTTTTGATCCTGCGATTATATCATCTGGGGTGTTACAAAAGAAGAAAACCCATCGTTTTT
>Ga0123353_10004437_pt1 | contig 18078 bp, 12 predicted proteins | sample TergutLab28metaG_3_FD_92763 | JGI IMG/M metagenome (GOLD analysis project Ga0123353, IMG submission 92763) | Labiotermes labralis P3 segment gut microbial communities from Petit-Saut dam, French Guiana - Lab288 P3 | ecosystem: Host-associated > Arthropoda: Insects > Digestive system > Gut ... | reverse complement strand
CTCTTTTTGTCTCGTGGTGTGATTTTAAAAACTCCTAAAAAAAGAGGGCGGGGCCCCCCGGGGGGTTGTGCTTCCCCCCCCCCCCCACATACACACAAATCGTATCATCAAAGGCGATTATTTTCCTAGAATATCATTTCCCTAGGGACACACTAGCTCACATGCCTGTACATGATGTCATTAACCCCACATACGTTAACTAACAAGTAATTCTTCCACCTATTGAAAACAATGAGCGAATCTGTAAGAAAATCACGTTTAACATCATTGACGATATTAGTGCTAGCACGGCAACCTTTCTGAAACTCATTATTCCACTTTGCAAGTCTCTAATATTCTTGTCCTTTCTGTTCGTTTCGAGCTCATTAATTTTACCTTTCAGATGTTCCTGAAATATATGCTGGTTTTATGTCTTATATTGTTCAGTTTATCTTCATTAATTTATCTTGGATTCTGTAACACTGCAAGTTGGCTCGCTTCCCTGATATAACATTTTTAACAGTCTTAGTCAAAGCATGATTTATGCATCTCCTGCTATAACAACATAGACTGTATTCACTTGAGATTTTGGTTGTATCGCTCAGACTTTCTCCAGCACTGCTGATGTTCCCACTATACTTTCTCCAGCACTGCTGATGTTCCCACTATGATGTGGTTGTCAAATTTGCATACGTCTGTGACATTATGAACGTGATTTTATTCCTAAACCTCCCCTTCACTTGTCTTTTTGATATCGGATCTGTTGACATCAAATTTCTGTGATGCTGGTTTTTTTTACTGATGGTCTGTCCCTAACGTCTGCATCCAACGGACAGTGATCACGTAAGGCATAGTTGAGTGCCAAGTGCTGTCTGTCAGGGTGTGGCCAGTCTGTGAGGCTTATCATCGGTAGAAGTCCAAGTGCTTGTCCGAAATGTTCCGGCGTGGGAGCACTGTGATCTTGACAGAGTTTCTGGTGAATCTTATGTTTATTGGACCGTGTATCATCTTGATAGTTGAATAAAGAGAGACCAACTTGATGTCACTTGCTTTATTATTTCATTATTTACTGCTCAACATGTTTCGGATGTTAATACATCCAAAATATGTTGAGCAGTAAATAATAAAATAATAAAGCAGGAGTTTCTGGTGTAGGTATGTTTATCGCTGAGCCTCCATTACCAGTACTTTTTTGTATAGACAGTCACTCCCAGTCGTCAGTTTGAAGATATGTCTCCGTATTTTTTAACTGAAATATCTTACAGAAAAGTTTCGTTTGCTTTGCCTGCTTGCGGATGTGATCAGACACCTGATGTAGCTCAGTGTTCTCCACGTGTCATCTGCCATATCTTCGGTACCATTACAGCACTAGCACACCACCGACGTCTTCGTACTATATGCGACGTATCAGGAGCTAACTGTGTTGTCCTTAGCTGAGCACATAATTCATCTGTGGACGAAAATCTTGTCTGTTTGTAAAGTGCAGCATTCCTTTTTCTAGACATCTAAGTCTGTATAATAATCACTTACTTCAGTGCCACCGTATTCTCCTCTTCCCTGCTGCCCTCACACTGTCTTTGTTTGGTCTCTGCCGATTTCCTTGCAATGAACCCACCTTATTGACGCTCAGCACATTACAAATTCTAAATCTCATCTACATCTAAGTCCTAAATCCTGGGTATTATGTAAATTACTCTGTTTTAGGGTTAGGAGTTTTCAGCAGCGCTGATAACAATGTAGTTTGAGGACCACCCATCGTCGGCTGTCCGTGACTGCTTACTCAATATATTGGCAGCTCTCAGTCTTCAATCCGAGGGCGGGGGACCTTATCAATGTTACTGGAATGATATTTGGTGTGCGGTATGCTGTCAGAGGCAGGAATCTTCTTGCTGGTGCAGGACATAAAGGGTAAGTTTGCGAGGAGGCACTTACCGGTTTATATGGTTTACATCAGTAGTATATCGTTTCATGGGATAAAATGTTGAGTTTGTTTAGTTCTTGTTCCGAACACTTGTATCAGAGAATCGCTAGCAGCACAGAACGCCCAAAGAGCACCCTGTCGCAACCGGCTATGCTGACTGGCATCAAGAGTGGTTTTATTCAGGACCCAAAATCAAGTGCCGGTGGTACTTCCTTCGGGACCGCTTCGTTTCATACACTTTACTATTCATAATTAATCACGGATGAATGAAAACGGATTAACAGTGTATCACGCAAGCGTGGGAAGTATCATATGCGGTAAAGATACGAAGTCATGACCTGCTGCTCGTAGGCTGATTCCTCTTTGCAGTGCATAGAGCGTCTTAATGCACGTAATTGACCTGACTGAAATCGATACGGCGGAATCCTTCTTGAGAAGCTGGTAGTGACTCACTTTGTCACGCTGCGTACCGCCTCTCGCGGACACACGCAGTGTTTGACGGTGTACACAGACAGACACACACACAGACAACTAGTGACAGCACATAGATCCGTTTAACTTTTACTTCCTAAATCCATATATTCCACACACACATATTCACCTGTCAGTATTAAATGAACTGACTTCCTTAATTGTAATGTAAACTGTACCAACAAGAGCCTCAAGCATGCTGCACAGTGAGGAGCTACATGGTGTGTACTCGTCAATGAATAATATTCCAGCAATCGAATGAATTATGGGATTGGCATGGCAGGTACAACGTACGGAGCAGGGGAAATACGCGTACAGAGCGTTGGTACGGAAACCTGAAAAGAGAGAGAGAGACCACTTGCAAAACCTCACCCTGGAAGTGAGGATAATATTCAAGTGGATCTTAAATTTCTAGGCTGGGAGGTTATGGACTGAATTCATGTGGCTGAGAATAGTGAAAAATGATGGGCTTTTGTGAAAACGGTGACGAACTATCGGGTTTCGTAACAAGTACGGAATTTTTTGGATAGTTGCGGAACTGGTCGCTTATGAGGACAGTTTCTACTTCACGGACTGTGAAGTGCGAGTACCTGAAATTTTCATGTGGTATTCTGTCGCCTCGTTTTACAGATTCCTAACTTGCCTGCAGCGTACAGCGCACCCGCAGTTAGACGAACGGTCAGAACTCGAAGTTTCATAATTGTTTTCAAAAGAACCCCACCCTACAACATTGAACTCGTAAATACAGCGCATGTCTCGTTTGGAGTTGATAAATTTTCGCTTTAATTAGTTGGAAAAATTAGTATAGGACTAACTTGTCGAGAGTTGTTCATGAATTTTCGCTGTAATGAAGACGCTACAAAATCAACCCCCGCACCGTTGGCGTCGTCTGTCTTGCTGTGCTGAATTGCTGTGCAATATTTTTTATTACTTTTGTTACATTCGTGTGTGAGATATGATCCTCTCGTAACGAACTGACTGACTAGCCAACGAACTCACTAACTCCATGGAACAGAGTCAGGAAATTCTCCGCATTTTGCCGAACCCCGAGGTTCATTACCGTGTTCACAGCAGACCGCCACTTGTCCCTATAATGAGCCAGATCAGTCCCTTTTGTTTCTTCCCAAGCGATTTTCACAAGCCATTCTAATGTTACTCTATGATCTACACCTAGGTCTTCCTAATGGTCTCTTCCCCTCTAGCTCCGTACCAGAACCGTGTACCCCTTTCTTAACCATGCATGCCACATGCGCCGCCCACCTCATTCTACTTGATTTGACTATCCGAATAATATATGTTAGGCGTATAAATCATAAACATCCTCGTGCTGTGTTTATCCATCAGTGCGACAGACCAAGTTTCACACCCATGTAAAAAAACAGACAAAGTTATAGTTCTGTTTTAATATTATACATCTTCCGCGCAGTAAACGTATTCAGGTGAATTTGTTTCGAACGTTTTGCACCAGTTCGTATTTAAAGTTTACTGCTAAATGTTTCGGGCCATAACATAAGGCCATCTTCAGGGAATACATGCCACTGTCCACATTTAAGGACTCTACAATTTATATGCTACCATTTACCAGCGACGATCTTGCATTTTAACTGTACATAACCTTTGTGTACCATGTACGGAGAAACCGAACATTTTGGGCCGCATGGTATTTTCCCTTACACATACGCAAGCGAACGTCCTGATTGTTTAATCCTAAGGATTGGGTGTTGGTGCAGATATTCCTTTATTGAACTCATGCTGGGTTCGTTATAACGCGCCTCGTGATGCCTGTCGTGCAGCAAATTTCAGTATTTTCACGGACAGACAGACGGACGGACGGTGGGTGCCTGTGATCATCATGCAAGCTTCTCGAACGTCACACGTCTGACGTCAAACGGCCCTGTTCCTGTTCGCGATTGATATTAGATGGTCTCAACGTGCTGATACTCTGGAACCAGTTTTATTGCCCACACTGCCTCCACACAACACGGAACGCCAGATTTTACTCGTTTATTAATCTCTGACCCTTGTTGTGAGCTTGCTGTTGACGAAACGTCCTGTACGTAACTTCCTTGTAATCTGTCGTCATAACCATCATAACCGCATGTGAATCCGTCACCAAACAGTTGGGTCCAAGGCTCATATAGGGCTCAGAAGTTCGCATATTTGTCTGCCAACTCGATGCACTTTCCCATGCTCTAGCTTTTACAGCAGTCCCCGATACATGTTCTTTGCGCATGCTCGAACGGAGTTTCCTGTTCACAGACTTATTCACCTTCACGCTGCAAATAGAGCAGGCTAACGTATTTGTAACTTCTAGACTTACATCGTCGAGGTAGCTGTTCGAGTCTTGCAGCGAACACCTGCAATCCTGGCCGAGATGCTTCGTGGTTTTCAGTAAGCCCCTCGAGACAAGTGGCAGGATAGTGCCAGGTTTGGACCATGAACGTCGTCTTTCCGATCGTCCCCCAATCATTCGCTCGTCACCACTTGATTCATCGCATTATGTTCTTAGACAGTGACAGCGTCGTGAAATAACCTACAACAAAAATGGCTACTGTTTCTGCATTGTGCCTGTCTCCTTACTGTTTACCAGCTCACCACCGAGATTACGGGTTATAAATTCAGAATTTGCTTCGAAAGACCGTTTTGTTTGCATCGGTATATCTCATCCAGAAATTAAGGAAACGGTGGCTGTTTAGAATACATGAAAGGGGCTTACATGAGAACGGAATTGTAGATAAATTGCCAATGTACGGCCGGGATACGAATTTATTTCAGGGCAAGTGAGACAGTACGAGGGAGGGTGTTGAATAAACTTTCTGTACCGCTGAGCACACCACTTAGAGGCTGATTTCATGATCAAAGACTCGTCCATATGCCTCAGAAGGAAACAGAATCTCCGCGACGAGGCGTCTACATTCTTATGGGTCAGACGAGGAGTATTGGGACAACCCATAAACCAGAAATGGAAAATTTCAGCCCCTGCTAGCAGATACATGTAATGTAAAAACGTACTCTTGACATTCATGTCTTTTGTAATGAGCTGCATAACTTTTCAGACTACATTACGGGCGAGATTTGAAGCTTCCACCGCGAAGTAGACGAGAATTGAGTAATATTCCCTGGAATTACCACTGCTCGCTGCGTGATGTCCCAGAAAAGCACGGTTCTCAGTTATATTATGGCATGGAAAAAAAAAATACTAATTTTGTGGTCGCCCACTATACGTGTAGGCAGAGAGAAGATGAGGTGAACGCGGGCCTAGCATGGCGAAAAGAGAATGTTGCTGATATTTGTGTATGAGCGTACAGAAGACAGGGGAATAAAATTGATATTGAAGACGAGAGGTGACGTGACAGAGAATGCTTGTGGGAAGGCGTAGAGGAATTGGAAATTCTTGTGACGTAGGCAGCACGTGATGCTGTGTGGAGGCGTCGGAACGCGACGGGACGCCGATACAGAGGAAGCTGTAGATATTTTGCTTGTAAGAAAGATTACAGGAGATAAACGATAATGAAAACTGCCGAAAATTTGTGGATGGAGGATAGAAGTAATTCTTTGGACGAGAAAGCAAGGAATAGAGACGGCTGAAAGACTGATAGTACAGGGTGTCAGAGAAGTGTGATGTCTGATGTAACGTATAAATAAGGGCATCCATTATTACAAAATTTACAAGTTTTTATATGGTGACACATTTGATTGTCAGGAACCCACATCTGTAATTGCATAAAGCACGGTGGTTCTTGGTAAGCTAATTTTCGCTAAACTAGTGAGAAACTTTCCCACTTTTTTTTTGTGCGTAAAACGAAGGTTCATTACCGCGTTCTCAAGAGCCCTTTGTGGCCCATATCGTGACTCGTATAAATCCACACAAAGTATGCATTTTAACGTACATTTTAATATTATCGCACAAGTTATGCCTGAGGCTTCCAAGAAATTTCCTTCCTCTAGTATTATGTTTTAAAATAGAGTTGCTAGATACTATCATTGTTCTATCTCCACAAATAATGCTTCTGTAGTAAATGTGTATATCTATTTCCTGTACTGGAACGAGACCTTATAGCATACGTTTCCCTCCAAAATTCAGATATTGACACGGCACGAACATTACTTATTTTTTTTCTCCTTTATTGTACCACCAGTCTATTACAGACTATAAGTACACTTAACCTTATATCCTACGCTGATATCGCATGACCTGTGGAGTAATATTCCATTGAATATCCTCACATCAGATATTCTCGTACCTGTGTACGGTGCTTATGAGAAACTTGTGGTTAGTTCAGTTGGTTTGAAAAGTTTTAATCTTCTTGGTCCTTCTTCTTCTAGTAGAGCGGGTATGAGTTCGTTGGGATGTGTGATTAGCTTTTCTCGGTGTTTGGTGCTGAAGTTAGTTATTTCTGCTTTAACAGTGGGTATCTGTAGATCGGTGTGTAGAATAGTGTTCGGTACATACCGTGGAGCGTTGACGATTGATCTGAGGACTTTATTTTGAAATCTTTGCAGTATTTCGATGTTGGAATTACTCGCTGTACCCCAGAGGGGAATGCCGTACGTCCAGATGGGCTTTAGGATAGTTTTGTATATTAGCAATTTATTTTCTAGTGACAGCTTCGACTTTCGTCCTGTGATCCAGTACATGCGGTGGGGTTGCAATCCGAGCTGTTTTCTTTTGGTAAAGATGTGTTTTTGCCATGTCAGCCTGCGGTCTAGGTGAATGCCTAAGTGAACATTACGCATGAGGTGCGTTTCAGTGTGTTTGTAATGACGAATTATAAAACCTCTATTGCCATGAAGTCAGCACAATTATTCTTCTTCTGTCGCTAAGTATACAAAGCCCAATGCAGCAGTCTGGCAACACCGTGACTGTGACCATTAGCAGGACGGCTTCAAGCAAGCTGGGTCCGAGTCACAAACATAAAGCTATAAACTGAATGGAGTCACTCGTTTGTCGTGGTCTGTCGGTAAACAACACAAGTGTAAGTGGGGGGGACAGCAGCGCCGCATACGATAAATATTGACACTACTGCCTCTGTCTGTGAGTTTCCACTCGATTCAAACCAAAGGTAAAGTTTTTATCAATACAATTTTCCTCAAACTGAAAAATGTGTTTTCCTGTCACAGCCAAGTGAAAGCCTTAAAATGCTGACATATTTTTAGTTGTCACATTTGTTTATGTTCGGAGAACTTCTTTCGCGCTGGAACGAAACGAATAACATGCAATTAAAAGAGTGTGGCCTTCGAACCGAGTTCTGAGAACTGAGGTACCGTCCTCATTAGTTTGCGGAACCAAAATTGATTCCTTTTGTGTACAGTTAAGAGCTGAATGTGTGCAGAAGCTCTGATTCCTCATTTTGCGGATATTCAGCGATAACAACTTAAATACTTTTCCATTTTATCGATGAGCAATGTAGAGTCTTGCTTTGTAGGAAACATATATTCTGAAAACGAAGTGTGTAAATATTGGTAGGTATTGAAAGCCTGAAATACGTATTTGAGGAACTGTGAACACTGCGTAACCAGAAATGCTGTTTGTGTCAGCTGCTGTAGTGGTTGTAAGGGAGTGTAATGCAAGGAGCGGACAGTTGGCTGTGCATGTGTGTGGGCCACTTAATTCTGCTACTAAATTTGTACACAAAGGGCGAGAGGATTGACGTGCGAGATTCGAAAATGGTTGGAAGTTACTAAAGATGTGAATTGCGGTCTGTAATATTGTCGGAGTTGAATCTACCCCCTCGGGGTCGTCTGCACCAGGGCTACCAATAGGGAACTGAAAACGACATGGAAGGCGAACGTGAGGACTTGTGCACGGACAGTGTTGGAGGTAGGAGGGGAGGGACCAAGTGCTGGGCCGCACTTGTGTAGGAGGTTATTGTCAAGAAAGAAAAAAATGCGCGCGGAGCGGCCATCTTAACCAGTGTCACTGTGCTTAATTGGAAGCGTCAAAACAAGAGTAATGTTTTAATCGAGAGGGGCCTTGCAATTGACGTAAAATAATGGAGACAGGTTTGATTTGTGTGTATGCCTACGGTCGTTTGTGTTGGGTTTCTCTACACTTGGCTCCAGTTACACTGCACAGCGCCTGCTGATACTCAACAGCTTTGTCCTGCACTTCAGTGTGTTTGCGGGGTTGTCGTATGGCTTAGGCTTAATTAAGCGTCATGCATGAGGAGGTGTCGGGGGGAGAACAGGTGTAACTCCGTGCATTCTTAACGTCGGTGCTAGTGGAGGAGGGCGCTGTGACGGCTGGTCGGTGTATTGACTGTGCTTCGAGGTGGACAACTGAGGAATAGTGATTCGATTCCCGGTAAGGCTGTTCTTCAAAGGGGCCACACCAGCTGTGAGGCGTATCGATCCTCGCACTTAATGGGTACCGGTGGCGGTTTCCTGTGGGTTAAGGCGGCCTGAGGCTGAAGCTCAGCATTTACATGTGGCGTTGAATACAAGAATGTATGGACATATAGTTGTTCTTCATTGCTTGTACTTAAACAAGTTCAGTTAACTTTTGCTAGATAAGGCATCAAGTCATTAAGGACGAGATGGGAGGGGCACGTAGCACGTATGACGAGTTTGGAAGTGCCTACTCTATTTTGGTAGGAACAAACAGGAAGGAGGCCACTTGGAAGTCCTAGGAGCAGATGGGAGAGTAATATTAAAATTGATCTTAGACAAGTACTGAGGGAGTACAGGGACCGGAGCCATCTGGCTGAGTGTAGGGAAACATTTGGGGGGAGGGGGTGCTGGTGTGAACACGGTAATTTACCTTAGGTTTCCATAAAAATGCGGAGAATTTGCTTCAGTAGCCGAGGAAGGACTGTTTCGTGAATGTTATTTAGTGAGACAGCCAGGTTTATGCCCCGCTTTGGTTAAATCTTCCTTGTGTCCGTTGTATAGGAGGCTGAGTTGGCCCCAGACCTTCTCTGGGGGCTTTGAGGAGGAAAATATCTCTTGCACCTGCCAGGTGTGGAACCCCAGCACTGAGCTGCTGCCGATCCGTTTTCAGTCCCGTATCGTACCCGATGTGAGCAGCTGCGTTCTGAACGGCTCTGGCAAAGTGGCAGTTTTTAAGACAAAGCCGGGGTCAAAATATGTCATTATGGAGTCGAGATGTTGGCAGCAAGCAGCGCTTTCTGGTGTTGAATCACGGCGTTTTTGTTTGCGAGAGGGCACTTCCGGTCTAATAAATCTGTCCGAGTTCCGTGCCAAGTTTCCAAGTCTCGTGAATTCTTAGAACTACCTCGCAGCTCATAATTAAGCTCTCGTCTGCAATTTCCTAAGTAGAATAAAGAGGATATTTCCAGAGAATGTCGAGTTTGGACTAATTAACACTTGACACTGTCGTGTTGCAACGAACGGCGAAGGAATCGGTCCTTTATGTGACCTGCCCGGGTGTACAATATGTCTACACGTTATTACACAAACAAGAGGGTTTTTGAAAAAACGTTCTTGAGCACTAAATGTGTTTTAAGTTTCCCTTAAAATTTTATATAACACATTTCTCATTCCAAGGAGAATTGATCGAGATGTGATAACAAATGTATACTACTGTTCATGTAGGGTACCCATTGCTATTGTCAGATTTTAATGAAAATTGAATTTTCTTGACAATTGTCGAATGTTGAGTGCAATGTTTTGGGTTTTGTGTGGATCTCAGAAGAAACAGCGATTATTTCCCTATACATCATTAACTGACTGGTTTGTATAACCAAGACGGTGTGTGTTTACTGCGCGGTACGGACTGGATATTTATATACCGCCAGTTTAACATTCAACAACCCTACGTTCTGCCCATACAGAGTATTTGTGTGTTTTGTGTGGATCTGAGAACAAACAGCGATCATTTTTCCATACAACATTAAGTGACTGGTTTGTATAACTTAGATGGAGTGTGTTTACTGCGTGGTACAGACTGAACATTTAGATATAATTCAGGTTAATCTACGTCTTTAAAGGTGTAAATCTTCACGCTGATACTAACATCAATTATGCGCGCGCCATCTAGCCAGATGACTATTTCTCGATTGTCTGTACCTTATGAGGCGGAAGTGACAGTTACAACGATTGGACTGAACTTCCTACTGCTCGTAAGTTGTGTTATTTAACTGCAGTGTCAGTTGGTAAGATCACGTAGGTTCGGCGATAGAGGAATGAATGTGGAAGATTGGTGGAATGATAATGACAAGAGACGGCTGAAGCAATCACAGGACTGCCTGTCCCTTCGCCACTGTGCCCATACCAAATCAGAAACACACTGGTGTGAAATTAGGTGTACAGTGTTGTACGAATGCTGTGTTGTGGTGTATGACGCCGTATAGTCTCGCAGGAATGCACTGACTTCCTTCGGAAGCAATAACGTTCGCGCAGAAAAGCAGGCAAGGAGGGATGCATCGCAAGCGCCAGTTTGTCGTTTTCGCTTTTTTACTCGGCTTGTTACCCTTCCTCATCAGCTAAGGTATAACGTGTTCTGGCTTACGCCGGGTATTGCAATTCTTGCGGGGGTCACGCGACTTCGAGCTGCCGCAGGAGCACGACATTCGGATTTGGAATTCGAATGGTACAAAGAATACTTTACAGTACTTGTATGAACACGCGATAAGCTGGCTGGTGCCTTGACGTTTACAGTGTTGGTTGTTTTCGGGAGTGGCTGTTATAGCAGTCATCCTGTAACTGAAATCTAGCACCGTTATCCAGGCTGTTAGCAATCATACTGGAGCTGAAATCCAGGACCTTTACTCAGGGTGTTAGCAATCATCCTGTAACTGAAATCTAGCACCGTTATCCAGGCTGTTAGCAATCATACTGGAGCTGAAATCCAGGACCGTTACTCAGGGTGTTAGCAATCGTCCTGTAACTGAAATCTAGCACCGTTATCCAGGCTGTTAGCAATCATACTGGAGCTGAAATCCAGGACCTTTACTCGGAGTGTTAGCAGTCATCCTGTAACTGAAATCTAGCACCGTTATCCAGGCTGTTAGCAATCATCCTGCCGCTGAAATCCAGCATCGTTATCCAGGGTGTTAGCAATCATCGTGTAGCTGAAATCCAGGACCTTTACTCAGGGTGTTAGCAATCATCCTGTAGCTGAAATCCGGGACCTTTACTCAGGTTTTTAGCAATCATCCTGTAGCTGAAATCCAGGACCTTTACCCAGGGTGTTAGCAATAATCCTGTAGCTGAAATCCAGGACCTTTACTCAGGGTGTTAGCAATCATCGTGTAGCTGAAATCCGGCACCGTTACCCATAACAGTGACAAGTAAAGTCTCTTACGTCGCAGCTTTCGTCTATGAACACTGGGAAATAATTGTTCATAACTGCATGTACAAAAGCTGTAGCAGAGTAGCACCTGTGTTCGCAGCAGTTCTGCCCCTGGAACCTAACAGTTCGTTTCACCAGGTTTTTTTTAAAGGCAAATGAAGAGATGTCATTCAGAACTGTTTCCACAGCACTTGATCGTAATGAGCCAATTTCCCACAGAGAAGCAATTAATTTTGCGGCAGTAACTCATGGCATATTTTCTACATTTTAAGGTTGTTCCGAGATGAAAGAGAGAAGGAGGTTAGAATTGCGAACTACATTTGTTGAATTCATGGACTCGTTCAGTGCTTCAGAATTGTATTCCGTAATAGAGACGTACATGGGTTAGTGGGGAAACCTGCAGTACAGAGACAACAGGCAAGAACTTGGAGTAGACGAAGAATAATATTAAATGGGCATGGTAGGGTGTTGACTAGATTTTTCTGGCTCAGAACAGAGAGAATTGTAGGCTCTTGTGTACAGGTACTGACCCTTCGTGTTTCATAAATTTGGAGGGGGTGGAGGGGGGGTGTTGCTGGACTACTTGATGAACTCGTAGCTCCTCAAGAGCGTTCCTGTTCTTTCGAGTTATTTAACAAAGATACAACGCAGAATAGGGTCCGGCTTCACAGACACTTCACAGATTGGGCAGTTTTGTCCAGTCCCTTGTTACTTCTCCCCCTGTCCTCTCTTAGGCCCAGATATCTTCCTTAGGACCTTATTATCGAACATTCTAAGGGTATTTGGTTCTCCTGTTGTGAGAGTCCGGGTTTAACACCCATATAAAATGGTGGAGAAGAGGGAGAGAATATTTGTCACGTCAGGCGACCTTCTGATAGTAAAATAATAGCCATATCACACACCTTAATTATTGTTGGACGTTCCTAAATTTTACCAATGTTCTCGTCAGGCACATCAGTTGCTTGGGGTAAGTTGCCTACTCTTCACGAGAAAAACCGTTGTGAAGACAAGTTTCAGAAGTCGAAGGCAAGGTGTAGCTCTTGATGGTCCAATTGTTCTTGTTTTGAAGGCTCAATATTTTAGTGTCACAAGTCAACAAGTAACGTTTCCTGTCTACCCAGTTTCGCCCTTTTTCTAGACCACGAAGGCCCTCAGGGTCTTTCTAGGACCTCGGCACTAGATGGGGGTGGGGGGTCAGCCCCACGTCCCGGCCGCCTCCACCCCCGGTAAGGACCCGGTACCCATTGTACGTGAGGCTGCTGTCTACCCGGTAAAAGGTAAAGCAGTCCCGTTACAGGCCCGGAGTGGCCGAGAGTGTTGCAGGAAGTTAAGGTTCCCAGATTTCGTGATAGCGGCGCAGGATGGCGGTAGGTTGTCAGCCTTACGCACCGGCCACCTTTATGTTGTTGGCACATAATATGAAAATGCAGTATCACTGTGAGATCCTCAGACATGGAGGAAATTTTGGAAGTTTCATGTATGAAAGAAACAGAAGAGTGCAACTGGTAGAAAAGAGGAGTGCTGGGATACAGCATCATCACTCTTATCACCAACATGATCATACAGTGAATAAAATTAGATACACCAGACATGCATAAACAGTGAAATCTGTCTTAAATGAAACCTGGTTGGAATGGAAAACTTTTTTTAATGGAAAACATTCACACTCATGAAAATCTTTAATTTAATGCAAATGTATGTATGTATGTGTGTGTGTATGTATGTATGTATATGTGTGTATGTATTATGTGTATGTATGTGTGTATATGTGTGTGTACGTATGTATTTTTTATTATGATAAGCATGCTCCATTACTTGGAGTAATATTACATGCTAATGTTACACGATAGTTTCGTTTGTAGGAAATGCCGAGGCTGTCATTTTGTGTCTGTTCTGCATGTCCTTTACAATTGAGGTATTATCATTAATACAACAATTTAGCAGAGCTATATATCTTAGGTAAAATTTGTGTACATATCCTTGTGACTAGTGTTCCAAGGTTATTGTTTTTGTAAATGTAAGAAATGACTTCAAATGTTTCGTTATTAAGTCCTCTTTACTAACAGGCCAGCTCCCGGTTTTTAGAACTTTTTCCTTAAATAAGTCTCTTTGTGTTTTATGTAGTGTGCACTTATAAAGTATATGGTCTATTGTTTGGTCTTCGTTGTTGCAGGGGCATGTTGCACTGTCCGTTATCTTGAATCTGTGGAGATATGCCCTAGTTTTCCCATGTCCGGTTACAGTTGCCGTAAAATTCGGGTTTGTGTTTAAACACAGGTTAATCCTGTCCCGTACGGTTGGGAAAATGTTTAGTTACGGCTGCCTTCTTACACTGTACCCATTCCTCTTGCCATTTCTGGGTGGCTTCTTCTAACTCACTGTATAGGGTACTCTTTGGAATTCTGTCGTAGACGACTGGAATCTCCGTGCTGCACGCTGCTTCTTTAGCTAGGCGGTCCGCTAGTTCGTTACCGTGGATTCCTACGTTGGCCTTAACCCACGAGAAATCTTTTGTCCAGTTCTTTTCAGGTTGAATATGCTGTTCCTGATTTCTTCAATGAGATAGTTGTGGTTATTACCGTTCTTTATCGAGTCAGTGGTGATTCTACTGACAGTAAATATGCCTATCGTGCGGGGGGTATTTTCCGCGATGTCTATATAATGTATGTATGTATGTATGTATGTCGGTTTCAAAACGTTGTTCTACGCTGTCAGACACTTAGACTCCACCGCTTCTTATCTTCCCACTGGCCTTCATTTAGGTTTCATGGCCTTCCTTATACCTTCCATCCAATTTTTCTTCGGTCTTCCTCGTGCTCTCTTTTGTTTCGCCATCCACTTCAATGCTATTTTGGGTAATCTTCCTTCTGCCATTCTTTGAACATGGCCGTACAATAAGTTGGTTCTGTTCAATTTCTTTTATAATTGGTTCCTCTAATCCAATTTGATGTCTTATAGTTACATTTCAAATTCTTTCTTTTCTTGATATTCTAGAGGATCTCCTCAGGGCATCCATCTCTGTAGCTTCGACCTGTCTTTTATTATTTTCTGCGAGTCTCCATGTTTCGGAACCACACATTAAACCGCTTTTAATCAATGCATTATAAATGTTCAATTTTCTCTCAATTATTTTGTCTTCACTCCACAGTATCCCGTTTAAACATGCTATACATTTCCTTGCTTGTATTACCGGCCACCTTTACCCCTAGGAAATACTCCTGGTACTCATTTCTGTTAGAGGCTGATTCGACCCCAGAGCCATACGAGGGATGTTATGTCAATGAAAAATCCACTGACACTAGCTGGGATCGAACCAGCGACCTTCCGATTTGTAGCACAGCACCTTAACCACTGTGCTACCGCGGTCCCCCTTTCTACCTAGTACTACACATAAATAGCTAGAACGCAGTTGTGCCAAAGCGGATGGTGCTTCAGCAACTGTAGTTTCTAGGGTACTGATCGTTTCCGATGCATACGTTTTGTTTTCTTCCGTCTCGATTTCGCCGTTATCCCAGTAGACGCTTACATGATCAGTGTAAATTGTTTTCACTTTTTGCGTCTTAAAAATTGCGCAGTATTGTCACACTAAATTTGTCAGCGGACTGTGGTCTCACCGTAGCAATAATTACTGATACGCGGTATATCTCCATGTTGACTTTCACGTCCGACAAGAACAGCTAAGAACGTACCTAAATTTGCCCCTTTGTTTTGGCGCAGTTTAATTGATGATTGTGTTTTAGTAAGTGGGTTAATTTAGTTAATATGTCAAGTGGTTCATTGTCACATACTCTGCCATTCCTGTATCATATCCTTTCCTCACGTTTATTGTTTCCTAAATTCGACCTTCTTGGTTGAATGCCATCACGTACATCTTTCGCACACACGTACTTTCAGTATCGAAGTTTATGCTTGTTAAAGCACATATTTTAACTCGGACACGCTCTAAAATTTGACAGGAATAATTCATCTGAATTTAGATACACCACAAGACTTATCATTAGCTTTTACGTGCTGGGAAATCTGTCTAGTCTGTAGTGTATACTGTTTCGCTGGTACAGACAAGATATTAAGAGAAATAAGAAGAGATATCCTTGTCAAATCTTTCTCCACCTCTGCCACACAGCCATCCTGCTGTAATCCTATATGAGTCAAACAGCGAAAGGAAACATTTGGCGAATGTCTTGCCTACATCTATACACTCTGTGATGGAGTCCATTAGTAACTGGAGAGGTGCAGTACAAAAGAAACACTAGGTGGTGGTGGTGGTGGTGGTGGTGGTGGTTTCCGAGGAATCTTCTGGAAGTGGAAACTGTAGCCGCTCGCAATAAGAGCAAAGTTTTCATTCCGCCATCTTTCCACCAGAAGAAGTAAGAATACCGTCGTCATGTGACAGCAGTGCCGCCACGACCAAAATCGTCGGCGTAAATTGTCTTGGCTCGAACACAACAAAGTGAATGCGTTAGTTTTTATGCCTGTCTGGTGAATTACTGGTCGCCACCTATTTGAGCACCAAAATTTCGAGCCCATATACTGCCTAATTAAGGCGAAGTTTTCAGATGTTTTTTTGTTCTGGTGTCTGAACGTTCTGACAGTGCGGTACGTTATGTTGCGATAGGCAGTAACCGTTCCATGTGTACATAGTTCACTCACCAACAAATGCACTATTTGTTGGTGAGTACAAAAAATATTTATACTGCACTGCACACAACGCACATGCCGCTCTACGACATGCTGCCACATCACCTAATTTATATATAACAACGTAATTTTACCGAGTGTTTTTAACATAAATATAACTTTAGTTGGGTTTAGATAGCCCCCTGATGATGGTCATTAAAGACCGAAACATGTAGGAGTGATATTATTGTGTATTTTAATGTAAATTTCAAACTTTTAACCAATTTAATAAATAGTGCATCTGTTGGTGAGTGAACTGGGTAGATTTCAAAATGCACGTTGCAACGTTAACAAAATACCATACGCACATTCAAAGTTGATCGAATTGAGAACACTTCAGTTGAGGATCTGATACAGAGACACGGAGTAACCGAATACCGTCATTTCGACAAATATTAATTCCTTCATTTTCAAGGGTCAGTAAAGCCTGAACTTACAGGCGTTTAAAGATGAAGGTAGTCATTTCTTTCGAAACGTCGGGATCTGTTTATCTCGTTACTCAGCTGCATATCACAGAAGAACTGAACTCTCGGCTACACCGCTACGTTGACCTCAGAACTCGCACAGCCTGTCAGCTTTATGTATAGGATAGATACCTCACTCATAAGTTTAGGGTCTCCGTCGCAGTAAATGGAGGCGGTTACACTGTACGTTTAGTTTACCATATTACATGTACGTCGCGTTCCGCAGTCGGCTTGGTGGTGAGTGAGAATTCGGAAATAAAATTCATGTTAGTAAGTAACACTACGATAGGTGTGCAGAGTAGTACACTTTTTTTTTTAAAAAAAAAACAGTGTGTTGCCTGCACGGGTCTGGTTCTACGATCGTTTGGCGAAACAACCGATGAGACTAATGGTGAGCCGATGCCATATGCCGCAGTTCGAGAGTCAACTGTCTTAAGCTTTGAAATGATTTCAGCGTCGTTCGTGTTGGGTTTGTATTATGACCTAAAATCTAGAATCCTTATACATAAACCCACATGCGCACAAACCCGTTTCTGGACAAGTACTACACGCGCGTCTGATAACGTTAAGATACTCTGTTCCAAAATATTCCACCAGAGAACACTCTTGTTCCAGAATAAACCAGAGTTAGTATGTTAATTAGTGAGTTAATTAGGCAGTTATTTTATTCGTTTGTGACTATTTTCTTAACAAATCGGTTTGTTTATTTGACTCTTGAAGATGGGACCGATAGTTAGTCTCGTAACATCGTTACTGAATTACCACTATACTCTGTGCAATAGTGTAGAAGAGCGCAGATCTCATCTGCTTCGCGTCGTAAGCCTGAAATCTTGGTTTATTTGTTTGTTTGTTTGTTATTTGTATATTGACACAGTCGACAGCTCAAACAAAACATCAATACGATTGACTATAAACGTGAAAGAATATGAAGACAGGAATGTATATCAGTGACAGGGTAACAGGTTTGAACAGCTGCTGTTGAGTGGAAACACTCACTAAAGCAGATGGGGGGGAAAGGAAACTGATGACATCAGTGGTGCAGGAGAATGTTTATTGAGCGAAACGATTCACCTTGAAAGTCTGACAGGAGTCCATAGCCATACATGTCACGAAGTTCACTGCTTAAATAACTGAGCACTGGAACAACAACAACAACAATAATAATAATAATAATAATAATGAGACACGATAAATTTTGTACACATTTGCACTACTCAATATGCAAAGCCTTAGGCATTGAAACCACAGACAAATGGTACACACACATGCCCAAGCCAGTGTGTGAAGAGGGAGATGTCACAGTGTTGTGGAAT
>Ga0123353_10004435_pt1 | contig 18079 bp, 15 predicted proteins | sample TergutLab28metaG_3_FD_92763 | JGI IMG/M metagenome (GOLD analysis project Ga0123353, IMG submission 92763) | Labiotermes labralis P3 segment gut microbial communities from Petit-Saut dam, French Guiana - Lab288 P3 | ecosystem: Host-associated > Arthropoda: Insects > Digestive system > Gut ... | reverse complement strand
GAATCCACTGGTGGCACCCGCCGCGAGGTGCGCGAACACCGCGCGGCATTTTTGTGCCGAGAGTCAATCAACCAGGCAGGGACGCCCCAACAAACAGGAGGCTTCCATGCCGATCAACGACGAAGAGCATACCCCAGATTTGACAAAATCCCCGAGGGCTTCGATTCCCCTTGGGGGTAGTTCGTCGGGTTTCGCAAGTTGCGGTAGAATCCACACTTGCGAGACCCGATTTTTTGTTGAAAGAAAAATATGATGCCTCCGCATGGCTGAACCGCCATAATACGCATCCTGTGTAATGCTCGTACATTGCGGTCGTGAAGTCCGAATGGCCGCCGCATACGAAAAACGGTGTTCATGGTTGGCCGTTTTTCGTCCGTCACGTCCTGTGAATACACGAGAATTAGCCTGGATGCGCATAAGTCAGCTCCGCGCCTACAGCCTTCGGTCTACAGCCTTTTCTTGGCCTCCTCGGCTTTGAGTTCCTTGATCCGGTCGCGGAAGCGGGCGGCTTTTTCGAATTCCAGCGCTTCGGCCGCTTCGAGCATCTGGGCTTCCAGTTGCGCGATCAATTCCACGCGGTCGTACTCTTCCTCGCAGGCGGCGATGGCTTCCATGGCCACCTTTCGTGCCTTGAGTTGTTCGGCCAACTGGTTGCGGATGGCCTTGACGATCGTTTGCGGCGTAATATTGTGTTCTTTGTTGTAGTCCAGTTGGATTTTGCGTCGGCGGAGTGTTTCGGTGATTGCCTGCTGCATGGACGGCGTGATCGTGTCGGCGTAGAGAAGCACCTGCGCGTTGACGTTGCGGGCGCATCGGCCGATCGTCTGGATCAGACTCGTCGCCGAACGCAGGAAGCCTTCCTTGTCCGCGTCGAGAATGGCCACCAGGCTCACTTCGGGCAGGTCCAACCCTTCGCGGAGCAGGTTTACGCCGATCAGCACGTCGAATTTGCCCTCGCGAAGCTCTTTGAGAATGTCCACGCGTTCGAGCGTGTCCACTTCGCTGTGAAGGTATTTGCAGCGGTAGCCCTCGCCGCGGATGTACTCGCTCAAGTCCTCGGCAAGCCGCTTGGTGAGCGTGGTGATCAGCGTGCGTTCGCCGCGCTCGACGCGTTGGCCGATCTCACCCAGCAGGTCGGCGACTTGCCCCTTGGCGGCCCGCACCTCGATGGCGGGGTCCACCAGTCCCGTCGGACGGATCACCTGCTCGACCACCTCGCCGCCGGCAAGCTGCAACTCGTAATTCGCCGGCGTGGCGGAGACGAACATCACCTGCCGCCACATCCTCTCGAACTCCTCGTACCGTAGTGGGCGGTTGTCCATCGCGCTGGGCAGGCGGAAACCGTAATCCACCAGTACCTGTTTGCGGCTGCGGTCGCCGTTGAACATCGCGCGGAGCTGGGGCAGGGTGACGTGGCTTTCGTCGATAATCAACAGGTAATCGTCGCCGAAATAGTCCATCAGCGTGTAGGGCTGCTGGCCCGGCGAGCGGCCGTCGAGGTGGCGACTGTAGTTCTCGATGCCGCTGCAATAGCCCACCTCCAGCATCATCTCAATGTCATACTTCGTCCGCGCCGCCAGCCGCTGCGCCTCCAGCAGCTTGCCCTCGTTCTTGAGCGAGATCAGCCGCATCTCCAGCTCGTGCTTGATGCCTGCGATTGCCCGCTCGATCGCGCCCTCGTCGGCGACGTAATGCACGGCTGGGAAAATGAACGCCTGATTCGCGCTGGACAACACGTCGCCCGTGGTGGGGTTGATCAGATGGATGGCGTCCACCTGATCACCGAACAGCTCCACCTGGTAGCCGAACTGTTCGTACGCGGGATAAATGTCCACCGTGTCGCCGCGTACGCGGAACGTGCCGCGCTTGAAATTCACGTCGTTCCGCTCGTACTGGAGACTCACCAGGCCCTTGAGCATTTCGTCGCGATCCACCACGTCGCCTGTGCGGATCGGCAGTACCATTTTCTTATATTCTTCCGGGCTTCCCAGGCCGAAAATGCATGACACGCTCGCGACGATCACCACATCGCGTCGGCTGGCTAGGCTGGTGGTGGCGGACAGTCGCAGCCGGTCGAGGTCGTCGTTTCGGCTGGAGTCTTTTTCGATGTAGATGTCCCGTTGCGGGATGTAGGCTTCGGGCTGGTAGTAGTCGTAATAGGAGACGAAATACTCGACGGCGTTTTCGGGGAAGAGGTCTTTCATTTCCTCGTAGAGTTGGGCGGCGAGCGTTTTGTTGTGGCTGACGATTAACGTGGGCTTGCCCAGCCGGGCAATCACATTGGCCATGGTAAACGTCTTGCCGCTGCCGGTGACGCCCATCAGCACCGAGTGCGTCTGCCCCTGCTGAAAATTCTGCACCAGCCGCTCGATCGCCTGCGGCTGATCGCCCTGCGGCGTCATCTGGGACACAATCTTGAAATCCGGCATAGCCAATCGCCTTCGCTGAAGGAATTCGTTTTGATGTCACGTTATGAAGCGCCCCGGCATTATAACGCAACGTATCCTTTTGCGGAAAACCATAGGAGTTAAGGTAGCATCGGATGGGATTGACCATGTACAATCGGCGAATACTTCCGAGGAGTGCCGTTATGCGTCATCTCATCATGTTGTATGGTTGTGTCGGCGTGCTGGCGTTTGGGGTGTCGTCGGTTGTCGATGCACAGGCGAGACCCGCCCAGCCGCAAGCGAAGAAGGCCGACCCGAAGGCGAACCAGGCCCAGCCGCCGGTTAGCGAGGACGATCCGTACGCGATCAAGCCGCCCACGGAGGAGGAGATCAAGGCCGCCCGCGAGTGGGCGATGGAGTTTGGCGACAAGGCTCGGCGGATCGCGCCGAAGCTGCGCATGGTCGAGACGCCTCATTTCTACCTGTTCGCCGCCTATGAGAACAAGGCCGCCGACAAGCTGTTCGCCGACACGGCGGAACGGATGTACAAGGAGTTGTGCAAGCAGTTCCAGGTCGATCCGAACGACCCCGTCTGGCTGGACAGGTGCCCGATTTACGCCTTCAACAGGCCCGAGCAGTACGTCGCGTTTTGTGGCGCGATCGGCATCGACGAGGACCGGGCTGAGAAGACCGGCGGCATGGCGCGGTACGGCGGCGACGGCACGGTGTGCATTATTTTGAAGCTCACCAAGAACACCACGTGGTTCTGCGAAGTGATGGTTCATGAGGGCACGCACGGTTTTATGGCCCGCCATCTCACGACGCGCCGTTTGCCCACGTGGGTCAACGAGGGAATCGCGGAGTACATGGCCGCCACGCTGATCAAAAACAGTTGGGCCAAGACCCGCTGGCTGGAGGCGACAAAGCAGGCGTTGGCGGGCAAGAAGAATCCCGCGTCGGTGTTCGACGGCGTGCAGTTGGACGATTTCGATTACGGCATCGCCCACAGCCTGGTGTGGTACATGATCCGCAAGGACAGCAAGGCGTTCGCGCAGTTCATCCGACTGCTCAAGTTGGGCGAGTCGGAGGAGGACGCGCTGAAAAAGACCTACAAAACCGACCGCGCGGGCCTGCTCAAAGCCTGGCGGGCCGCCGCGGCGAAGACGGTTAAATAAACGGTCAGATCGCGACCAGTCCATGGTGCACGGCGTGGCGCATCAGGCCGGCGATGGAGTCCACCTCGCACTTGCGGTAAATGTTGTAGCGGTGGTTCTCGACCGTTTTCGTCGAGAGGTGCAGGTTGCCTGCGATTTCCTTTGACGACAGGCCTTCGCAGAGCAGTTGCACGATCTCCAGTTCGCGGCGCGAGAGGTTCGTCGCGCCGGCGGCGCGGGCGCGCGGCGGTTTCACGCCGTCGGAAATATCCGTCACCAGCAACTCCGCCGCTTCCGGCGCGAGGTAGACTTTCTGCGCGCTGGCCATCCGAATGGCCGTCAGCAGCTCCGACGGATCGGCGTTGAGATTGACGAACGCCTTGGCCCCCATCCGCAAGGCGGTGTACACCTGCCCGCGGCTGACCTGGTCGCTCAGGACGACCATTGGCAGTCGGCTGGCGCCGTCCAGGAACGGCTTGAGAATGTGAAACGTCCGAAACGCCCCGCCCGAGACGATCAGCACCAGCAGATTGGCCCGCCCGAGCCCGCCGTTTCCGCCGGCGTTCAGCAACGCCTGCTCGTCCTCGAGAATCGTCGCCACCTCCACGCCCTGCCCCTGAAGATAATCCTGAATTACGCTGCGAATGATCCGCTGTCCGCCAATCAGGCAAACGCGAACCCCCGCAAATGAAAGCCCCGCCAGCCGCTCCACCGCCCGATCCACACTCAACGTCAATGGTACATGTTGTCCCGTCACCCCTGTTGCCGTGGTCATGTAGTCCGCCCGAGAGAAACCCCGCCACCCGAAATGCTTCCCAGCGTTGCCCCCCGTGGCAACCTGGGCATTTCACCGCAATCATAGGCGGGATAAGGCGGCATTGTGCGAAATTTTTTCACGGAAATTAAGGCAATTCACGGTGGAGACGCCGTAACTTCTGCCGCGGAAATGCCGTTGTAGTCCAAATGTTACACGTAGTGAGCGTCTACGGAGCCGCTATCGCCATCGCAGCGATCGCAGCCAGGACCAGGCGAGGAAGGGGAGGGTGCGGAGTTCGATGGGGTTGGTGCGGAGGGCTTTTTGGAAGTAGTCTTTGGCGGTGCGGAAGTCGCGGTCGGCCTGGAAGAGCCGGCCGGCCTGGTAGTGGACGCGGGCGAGGTGGCGGAGGGCTTTTCGGGGATTTTTGATGAGGTCGCGTCCGCCGCGGTCGAAGTAGAACCGTTCGAGCATCTGACTTTTAACGCGGGCGGCACACGTGCGGCTGGCGACGGTGAGGCTGTCCTCGTGGCAGCGTCGCAGCGCCAGCGGTTCGTTGATCAGGCCGATGTCGAACCGGGTCGAGACCCGCAGCCAGAACTCATAGCCGACGCAGACGGGCAACGACTGGTCGAACGGCCCAACGGTGTCGACGACGCGGCGGTGGAAGACAACGGACGGATCGTAGATGAAGCCCCGGTGGAAAAGCGGCTCGGTCACCTGGCCTGTTTTGCATCGTACGTATCGTCCCCGGAAGGGCTTACCGTCGCGTCGTATCAGGTTCATCGGATGGTACACCACGCTCAGGGGCGGATTGCTTTCGAGGAAGGCGATGGACTTGGCCAACTTATTGGGCAGCCAGAGGTCGTCGGCATCGAGGAGGGCGATCCATTGTCCATTGGCTTGGGACAAAGCCCGGTTTCGCGCACAGGCCAGCCCGCCGTGTTCGGCGCGGATGACCCAGAGTTTGTCCCAGTCTTTGGCGACTTCGGAGACGATTTCGAACGTGGCGTCGGTCGAGCCGTCGTCGACGAGGATGACCTCGAAGTCCTGATACGTCTGCCTTGCCACGGACGCCAGCGCATCCTTAATAAAGGCGGCGCCGTTGTAGGCGGGAATGATCACCGTGACGTTCGGGCTTGCCATGTTGATAAGGAACGATTATAGAACCGCCCGGTCCGGTTGGCAATAGCGAAAGAACGGGCGGCAGGGCCTTTCGGTTCTCGTGTCGCAAGGGAACCGCCTGTTCGAGGGAACCGCTCAGCCAGTAGCCATCAGGTATGGTGGGTCTTGTTCTTTTTCATACGATCCAAGATGTTCGCGCGCAGGACCCTCGTTGCCGCTGTTATTGTTTTTTGCCCTCGCTCTTCCATACCTACTGGCTATTGGCTACTGGCTGAGCGGTTCCTTCGAACGAATCGTTCGTTTACGCCGCGAGAACTGAAAGACTCTGGAACGGGCGGTCCGACGGTTACTCGCAGGCTACCGTGTGTCCATGGCCCGCATCTTCCGTAACTCGATCTCCCGGTAGTATCGCCGCAGTTTGAATCCGCCAGCCAGGGCACCGGCGATTGCGGCGCCGCCGATAAAGAACAGGGGATAAAATGTGTAGATCGGCTGAGAATAGACCAGGGTGACGATTCCCAGCGCAAGGCAGGCCACGCCCAGCACAAACTCCGCCGTCAGCACGCCCAAGATATATTTGTACGGTGCGTGTTTTCGCATGAGGTAGAGGTATAACGTGGTCAGCAGCACAAAACTCACGCCGAGCAGGCCCGCGATCCAGCCCCCCGTCTGGCTGGACCACCAGGAACGCCGCGACAGGTCGTTGGACGTCAGAAGATCGTCTTCGTCGGCAAGTTCCTGCTCGATTTGCGCGAGCCGTTTCACCAGCGGCTGAATGTCCGGGTGGTCGATGCTCTCCGAACGGTTTTTCAACTCGTTCGTAATGTCCTGCCACTCTTTCTTCAAAGCGGCCCGGCGGAGATCAGGGTCTGCCGTCGCGGCGGCCAGGGATTGCTCGAGTTGGTCCACCACGTCCTTATACCGCTTTTCCATCTCAACGAGCGACCTGTAATCCCGGAGTATCGGCCCGGCGATCTCGTGTCGTCGGCGAACGTCCCGGATTTGTTCGTTAAGCCAGTCCCGCGACTCCTCATGGCCCTTGACGGCGACTTCAAGCTCGACGATTCGCGTCGCCAGCCCGTTCTTGTCAACGGGCACCTCTGCCGGCTCGTTGGCGAGTTTCTGTTCGAGTGCCACGATCATTCGTTCGATCTGCTGGTAGGTCGGGTGGGCGGGTTTCATCCCACTGCGTTTGGCTTCTGCAAGCGAGTCTTTGGCTCGCTTCAGTTCCTCCTCCAAGGCGGCGAGTTTTGGGTTGGGTATCATTACGACTTCATTGGGCTGTGTCGCGGTGAGTTGGTTGTTGCGTTCACGTAACAGGTTCAGTACAACCAGGTCAGCTACCAGGGCGCGATTCACGTCAGTCAGGGCTTCCATGTGCGTACCCAGAAGCCTCCGCAGTTCTGTGGGGTTGTCCAACATGACGGCGCGGTGCTCGATCTCGAACCGTTCCTTCGTCCGCCGGGCGGTCGTGAGCTTGTCGCGTGCGGTGGCCAGTTCGTTTTCCAAAGCCGCGGGGAGCGTCGTCGGCTCCTGTGCGGTCGCCGAGTGGCCGGCCGTGATAGCCATGACCAGTGCGGCGAGGACGACAAACGTGAGTTTGGTTCGTAGCACGGGCGTCCCGCCTGTGAGTCGCATGGGCGTCTCGCCCATGCAACCTGGCCTTGGAAGAAGTGTCCTGGAGCCGGTATGGGCAGCTGCGATGATGCGTCTGGAATTTTTCGGCCACCTCGCCACGGGCGAGACGCCCATGCTACAGATTTTCATGCTATGGTTCCTCATGGGAGCGGTTTCTCCTGTCGATAGGCCGCCAGCAGGGCGGTGAGCGTGGAGTGGTCGATTTTGCCGTCGATGTGGGCTTCGCGGAGCAGCCGTTCAAATCGGTTTATCGCGGCGTGACTTTCGTACAACCGGATTTTTTCAATCAGCCGGTCCAGCCGCAACCGCACGGTCGGATAGCTGATCTCATACTCCATGGCCACGTCCTTGAGCGATCCTGACGCCAGCAAAAACCGCTTGATAAACCCCAAATCCTCTTCCGACATCCCACGTAACCAGGCCGGCCTGGTCTCAACCGGACGACTTTCCGCAAGTCGGTCTTCAGAGGGGCAATTTTCGTCGTTCATGGCGATCACCTACATTTTGTTTCGACAAGATTACAGATAATATTTAATTTTGTCAATATTGTATTTGATTTTATTTATTTCGTGTTCCGCGAATACGCCGGTGAGTGATTTTCTTTTCTGGTATGGCGTTGGTCTGTTGCGGAAATGCACGTTGCGTTGCATAGGACGCCGGAAGTTTCCGGGATACGTGAAACCATACGTTGGCCTTGCCAAGCCCCGGCAGGGGCGCCTTGGGTAGCCCAGGGCGCGGCCCGTACTCGGGCAAGCCCTGGGGACAGGACTTTCGGAATTCGTTTCGTCGTGCCTGACGCCACGGGCCGAGGCCGCACCGTCGCGCGAAGACGGCAGCGAACGACGCGCATAAGCCCCTTGTTCACGCCGTTCGAAGCCGTTAGGCCCGCGTGCGCGACCTCGGCCAGTGGCGTCAGGCACGACGAAACCATAGAAAACCGCCCCAATCCCAGGGCTTGCCCGAGTACGGCCGCGCCCTGGGCTACCCAAGGCGCCCCTGCCGGGGCTGGCAGCATCAGCCTTTGCGAACGTCCAGCCTCGCGCGGCCATCTTCACCGTACAAAGCCATGCCAGAGAAGATGGCGTTCACTGCAACGTTACCTTTGCGACAAGGTACAGAAGCAGCTAACGATTATTCAGGTTGATGTTCAGGGTGAATTTTTCCTCACGCTTACAGGTTATCGGACTATTCTGTGTGATATAGTGCGTGTTCCCCGCATGTGTCGGTTTGTGAAAATGTGAAAATCGGCGGCAGGCTATTGACAGGGCGTGGTGTGGCCCGTACTCTTCACCGGCCTGCTGGCGGCGAAAAGACGAAGGATCGTCGCGGGGGCTATTGAGAACAAGGAGCGTTATCGTGGGTTTTAATTGCGTTGTTTGCGTCAAGCAGGTGCCCGACACCAAGCGGATCACCGCCAATGCGATGAAGGACGACGGCACGGTCAATCGGGCGGCGTTGCCGGCGATTTTCAATCCCGAGGACATGCACGCGTTGGAGGAGGCGTTGGCCATTCGCGACCAGCACGGCGGGACGGTCACGGTCGTCACGATGGGCTTGCCGACGGCCTGCGACGTGCTGCGGGAGAGTCTCTTCCGTGGGGCCGACCGGGCGATTCTGATCACCGACCGTCGTGCGGCGGCCAGCGACACGCTGGCTACCAGTTACATTCTTTCCTGCGCGGTCAAGAAACTTAACCCGGACATTGTTTTCTGCGGTCGGCAGGCCATTGACGGCGACACGGCCCAGACGGGTCCACAGTTGGCGCAAAAGCTTGGCTTCACGTTGATTACGTACGTGGAGAACATCAGTGAGGTTGGCCTGAACCGTATCGTGGCCAAGCGAAACGTCGGCAACGGGTGGGAAGTTGTCGCTGCCGCGCTGCCGGTGTGCGTGACGGTGATGGACACGGCCAATTCGCCGCGTCCGCAGGCGGCCAAACGGATCATGAAGTTCAAAAAGGCCCGTTCGAAGGCCGAAGTGGCCAAGGCCATCACGGACGCTGCCGCCGCGGAGGCCGCCTGCGGGGAGTTGGCCGGCAAGGGCCTGCTGATCGACACGTGGACGCTGGACGACATTGCGGCGGATCTGGCCTGGTGTGGCCGAAACGGCAGCCCGACCAAGGTTCACAAGATCCAGTCGGTGGTGCTCACGGGCGGCGAATATAAGGAATACCCCAACAGCGACGCGGGCGTGGCGGAGTTGGTCGGCAGTTTGATTTCGGAACACACGATCGGTTAACTGGTTAACTGGTTAACTAGTTAACTAGTTAACTGGATCGAGGTCATAATGAGCGAGTTGAATCGCAAGGGCGAGGTTTGGATTTTTGCGGAAGTCGACGGGACGAAAGTCAGCGACGTGCCGCTGGAGTTGATGAGTAAGGGCACCGAGTTGGCCAAGACGCTCGACGTGCCGCTGGCGGCGGTGCTGGTGGGCAAGAACGTTTCGCGGCTGGCGGACACGCTGGTGGCGTACGGGGCCGACCGGGTGTATCTCGTCGAGCATGCCGGGCTGGCGCATTATCAGACGGCCAGTTACAATCATGTGCTGTGTCGGATGATCGAGCGGTTCAAGCCGCAAATCGTGCTGTTCGGCGCGACGGCGATTGGCCGCGACCTGGCCCCGACGGTGGCCAGCGCGATGAAGTGCGGCTTGACGGCGGACTGCACCGATCTCCAGATCGGCAACCACACCGAGCCGGGCGAGAGCGCCCCGCACACGAATTTGCTGCATCAGATTCGGCCCGCGTTCGGCGGCAATATTATCGCGACGATCGTGAATTTCGACCGCTGGCCTCAGATGGCGACGGTTCGCGAGGGCGTCATGCCGATGGGCACGCCCGACGCCAACCGCAAGGGTCAGGTCATCGCCGTCGACGCCGACATGGACGGCTTCGACCTGCCGCTGGAAATCATCGAAACGCACCGCCGGGCGAAGAAGGTGAATCTCAAGGCCGCCCGAATTATCGTCGCAGGCGGCGCGGGCGTCGGCAGCCGCGAGAACTTCAAGCTGCTGTGGGATTTGGCCGGCGTGCTCGGGGCGGCCGTGGGCGGCAGCCGGGCGGCCGTGGATCTGGGCTACGTCGACCACGATCACCAGGTCGGTCAGACGGGCACGACGGTTCGCCCGGCGTTGTACATCGCGTGCGGCATCAGCGGCGCGGTGCAGCACCGCGCGGGCATGCAGGAGTCGGCCAAGATTCTCGCGATCAACTCCGACCGCGAGGCCCCGATTTTCTCGATCGCCCACTACGGTATCGTCGGCGACTTCACGCAGGTGCTGCCCAGGATGATCAAGGCGATCCGCAGCGGCGCGAGCGTCGAGGCGGCGGTCAAGGCGTAGTAAGTAAAGGGTGCCTCCTTTTCTATACTTTCGTAAGGAGTGGAAAATGGAAACGGCACGGCTGACGATTCGCAAACATAAAGAGTCCGCGGAAGCTGTCGAGGACGAGTTTGTTCTTGATGGCGGGATCCCGTACGCGGTGGTGCCTCAGGACGTGCTCAAGCGGCTTGGGGTTGAACCGGACGATACGGTAACGTTTCTTGTCGGGATGGAAACGATTTCGCGGCGGGTTGGCGACGCGTACATTCAGTTTGGGCGGCGTGGCGGCTATTCGAAGGTGATTTTCGGTGAGCCGGGTGACATGAAGCAGCTGGGTGTCCGAACACTCGAAGCGCTGGGTTTACTTCTGCACCCGTTTACGCGGGAATTGTTGCCATTGCCGTCGACGGTACTGGTGATGGCATCGTGACGAAAACATCGGAGCGCTGCAATGGGTTTGACAAAAGTGACTGTTCGCGTAAAGGCCGATCCCGACGCCGAGCAATTTTTTGACGCGGAGTTTCTGGTGGATTCGGGCGCGTTGTACACGGTTGCGCCGGAAGCGTCGCTTGCTGCCATCGGAATCAAGCCGCGGGAAGAGCGGACGTTCACGTTAGCCAACGGTGAGAAGATTGTCCGCCGCGTCGGCTTTGCGTGTTTCGAAGCCGTCGGACAGAGCGGGCCTGCCAAGGTGATTTTTGGCCGGCCTGGCGATAGCAATTTACTAGGCGCCACGACGCTGGAGGCCCTCGAAGTGGCGCTGGACCCGGTACGGCGGGAACTCAAACCGCTACCGATGTTGTTGATGTAGCTGACTGAAACAAAGGACAAGAAAGATAGAAGGAAGATCAAAGGATTATGGCAAACTTCTACACCGATAACGACGACATGCAGTTCCTCGTGCAGCACATGGACTTGGCCCGCGTGGCTGGGGTGATGGAGGAGGGGTTCCGGTTTCACAAGGAATTCGATTTCGCGCCCGCCGACGCCGCCGATGCGGTGGACAACTATCAGCGGATTCTGGCGTCGATGGGCCAGGTGGCTGGCGACGACATCGCGCCGACCGCGGCGGATACCGATGAGGTCGGCAACACGCTCAACGCCGACGGCAGCGTCACGCGCCCGGCAGGCATCGACCGCGCCATCAAGCTCCTCGGCCAGGCGCAGGTTATGGGCTTCACGCTGCCGTACCGCTACGGCGGCCTCAACTGCCCGGCCCTGGTGTACTCGATGACTAACGAAATGATCAGCCGGGCCGACGCGTCGCTGATGAACATTTACGGCCTGCAGGGCATCGCCGAAACCATCAACGCCTTCGCCAGCGAAGACATCAAGCAGTATTACCTGCCTCGCATGGCCAGCGGCGAATGGACCGGCGCGATGGTCCTCACCGAGCCCGACGCCGGTAGCGATCTCCAGGCCGTCAAAACCCGCTGTTTCCAGGACGAAAACGGCCAATGGGTCGTCAACGGCGTCAAGCGGTTCATCACCAACGGCTGCGGCGAAGTGCTCCTGGTGCTCGCCCGTAGCGAGCCGGAAATCTCCGATGGCCGCGGGCTTTCCTGCATCGTCATGGAACGCAACCCGAAGGTCAAAGTCCGCCGCCTGGAAAACAAGCTCGGCATCCACGGAAGTCCGACCTGCGAAATCTTCTTCGACAACGCGCCAGGCCAGCTCATGGGCGAACGCCAGCGAGGCCTCATCACTTACGTCATGAGCCTCATGAACGGCGCCCGCATCGGCATCGCCGCCCAGGCGCTGGGCATCGGCGAGGCCGCCTACCGCGTCGCCCGCGACTACGCCCACAGCCGCAAACAGTTCGACACGGCCATCGAAAACTTCCCCGCCGTCCGCGAACTGCTGGTGGACATGTCCCTCGACGTGCAGGCCGCCCGCGCGATCACGTATCACGCGAGCTTCTGCGTCGACCTCGAACTGGGCGCCCTCAAACGCCTCGAACTGGGCGACCAGTCCACCCTCACCGCCGACGAGAAAAAACAGCTCCGCGCCGACAGCCGAAAATACAAAGGCTACAACAAACTCCTCACCCCGATGGCGAAATACTACGCCAGCGAAATGTCCATGCGAGTGAGCAACCAATCCATGGCCGTGCTCGGCGGCAGCGGGTACATGAAGGATTACTCCGTCGAACGTAACCTTCGCGACGCCCGCATCACGACCATCTACGAAGGCACCAGCCAATTGCAGGTCGTCGCCGCCGTCGCGGGCGTCATCAGCGGAACCTGCAAGGACGTCATCGAGGAAATGCTCGCCAAGCCGACAAAACTCGACGCCTGGCCGGCCGACGTCGCCTCGCTGGTCGAGCATGTCCGTTACGGCTTGGGCATCCTCGACGAAGCCGTCGCGTTCGTGAAGGCGCAGAACTCCAACGTCTACCGCGACCTCTACGCCCGCAAACTGGTGGATATCGGCCTGTACCTGGTGTTGGCAAGCCTCTTCTGCGACTACGCGACCGTCAACGAGAAAAAGAAAGCCGTCGCCCGCCGTTGGCTGGCCGACAAACTGCCACTTATCGCCGCGCTCAAAGCCCAGATCCTCAGCGGCGACAAGTCCATCGTCGACGACTTCGAAACCCTCGCAGGACCGGTGCCCGTGACGGAGTAAAAAAACGTTCCGCTGGCTCTGCCTGTTTGCGCTGTAGAACGTTGTGGTCGGTTGAGCAGAGGAATGTCCGTCTGACTTCGCTAAGACCGAGCGGGATTACGCGGATTAGAGGATTTAAGGATTGCCGTACGGAGCGAAAAATCCTTTAATCTTTCAATCCGTGTAATCCCGCTCGGTCTTAGCGAAGTCGTATAACGTAACGCTTGCCGTTAGGAACGTTCTACAGCGCAAACAGGCAGAGCCAGTAAAAACGTTTTTCTGACGGCGTCCTATGACCCAGACCGTCACACCACAAACCGAGGATACCGCGACGACCGCGCCCGCAGGTCGGCGTGGGTTCGTCGATCTCCTCGCCCGCCCGATGCATTGGCTTACCGGGCCGATTCTTGATAAGGAACTCCGCGTTGCCTCCCGGCGGAAACGGCTGTACCTGCTGCGGACACTGTACCTGGTTCTCATGGCCTTGATTCTCGTGCCGATCTGGCACGGCGCGATGGACACGGGCTATCACCGCTACAGCGGCGACGGCGCCAGCATGGCTTACCGCATGGCCGACCTCGGCAGAGCGCTTGTGCCCGTCATCGTCTGGATCCAATACGTCGCCGTGCAGCTTGTGGCCATGTTGGCCATGTCCACCTCCATCAGCGACGAAATCTCCCGCCGCACGCTGGGCACGCTGCTCACCACGCCCATGAACGCATGGCAGCTCGTCATGGGAAAACTCGCCAGCCGGCTGGTCCAATGCGTCGGCCTGCTCGCGATGAGCCTGCCCATCCTCGCCTTGCTGACCGTCTTTGGCGGCGTGGAGTGGTCCTTCGTGCTGATCGGCCTGGCGCTGACGCTCTCGACCCTGCTCATCGTCGCCAGCGTGACGATGGTTTTCTCCATCCGCAGCCGCAAACCGTACGTGGTGTTCCTCGAAAGCGGGCTGACCCTGGCCATACTGTTCGGCGGAAGTCTGTTGTTCATGGGGTGGTTCGCGTTTGCGTTTGAGGGATACGAGAACGGGCAAATCCTTGCCGCCGTCGCCACGATGTTCCACCCGCTCGTGTCGCTGATGAAAGAAACCGCCTTCCACTCGGGCGGCGGCGGGACCGGCGGGATATGGCTGGCCCCGTGGTGGATGTGCGTGATGGCGAACGTCGTGTTCTCCGCGTTGGTGTTGAGCTGGTGCGTGCGGATCGTGCGTCGCGCGGCGCTGGCGTCGGCGATGGGCATGTCGATGTCCGAAATGCGGCGAATGGATCGTGCCGCCCGAACGTCGGCCATCGTGCCCGCCGTCCCGCTGCCGCCAATTCCCACGCCACACACCGCCGCGCCGGAGGCCGTCCCGCCGCCGCTGTCCGTTACCGCGCCGCCGCCACCCGCCACGGCCGCTGACGAGTCAACCGGCCGCATCAAATCCCTCTCCGGCAACCCGGTCTACTGGAAGGACACCGTCCGCCGACGGTTCGGCAAACGCGCCATCATCATCGCCGCGCTGGTGCTGGGCCTGCAATTGTTCACGTATGTCGTCGCGGTCACCTCGACGAGGCACGGCGACACCTTCCCCAGGGAGCTGCACTCGGTCTACGTGGTCGTCCTGGGGATTCTGGGCGCGCTGATCGCCGTCGTCGTGTCCGCCAGCGGCATCCCTGCCGAACGCGAAGCCCGTAGTTGGGACATGGTGCTCGCCAGTCCGTTAACCGACGGCCAAATCGTGTGGGGAAAATTCCTCGCCACGCTGCGCCGCCTTTGGCTGGCGTATGTTCCGCTGGGATTGCACGTGGGGCTGTTCACGCTGAGCGGTTCGCTGCATCCGATCATCCTGCTGCACGTGGCCGCGATCGTGGCCGGGTCGGCGACGTTTATCGCCGCCATGGGCGTCCTGATCGGCACCTACGTCCGCCGCACCACGGCGGCCATGGTGGCGATGTTGCTGCTGTTCCTTTTCCTCTGGCTGGGCGCACTGCTGTTGACCGCGATGGTGGAGAACAGCGTGAGGAGTTATCGTTACGAAACCCCCGTCACGAAGGCCGTCGCGGGCTGCAACCCGTTCGTGCAACTGATCGTCACGGGCGGCGGCTCCACCACGTGGGTATATTGGTACGACGACGAGAACAACTATCGTTGGCCCAGCGGGGGCGCGAACATCTACGAAACGACCTTTCGCATTCTTTTCATCTCCGGCGGGTACATGGCTTTCGCCGCCCTCGCTTATTTCCTTGCCCGAGGCCGATTGCGGCGGGTGAAGTCGTGAGTGGCGAATTCGTCGGGTTGGGGATATGGCGACGCCTGTTTGCGTTGTAGAATACTGTGCTCAGAAACGGCGCGGTATAATTTTTTCCAACAATGAATGGGTCCATCTGGCTGAAGAAGATGCCATCGGCTGGCATGAGATAAGGGCTTGAATATGACAGACGCGGAACTGGAAAAGCTGCTCGCTAATACGGAATCTGACCGGGCGGAGCGCAAAGAATCGCCCGCTGACGGCGACCGGATTCGGCAGGTGATTTGCGCGTTTGCCAATGACCTGCCCGGCCATGGGTTGCCGGGGGTGCTGTTTGTCGGCGTCGATGACGCGGGCGAGCCGGTCGGCTTGGACATCACGGATCAGTTGCTGCAAAACCTCGCGTCGATGCGCGGCGACGGCTTGATCGTGCCGTTCCCGTCGCTGGATGTTCAAAAGCGGACCCTCAAGGGCAGGGACGTCGCGGTGGTGATCGTCTACCCAGCCTACGCTCCGCCGGTGCGGTTCCGGGGCGCGGTATGGATTCGCACAGGCCCGCGCCGCGGCATCGCCAACGCCGACGACGAACGACGACTGAACGAAAAGCGGCGATACCGCGACCCGGCGGCCGACATCGCACCCATCTACAGCGCAGGCCTGGACCTGCTCGACGAGTATCTGTTCCGTCGCATTTATCTTCCCGCGTCACAGGCCCCCGAGGTGCTCGCGCAAAACCAGCGGTCGTTGGAACACCAACTTCTCGCGGTGAAGTTCGCCCACGACGTCCCGCCCGCCTGTGCGACGAGGCTGGGCCTGCTCACCGTGGGGATAAAGCCGACCGACTGGATTTCCGGCGCATACATTCAGTTCCTGCGGATTGCCGGCACGAAATTTGCCGGCCCGGTGAAGAATCAACTCGAAATTCGAGGCCCGCTTCCCGATCTTTTTCACCAACTGGACATCGTGCTGAAGAGTCACATTCAGACCTCCGCCGATTTCACCAGCGGCCCGCTCGAAATCCGCATATCGGATTATCCAATCGCCGCGCTGGAGCAGATCACGCGAAATGCTATTCTTCATCGTGCCTACGAGAACACCAATGCCCCCGTTCATGTGACCTGGTACGACGATCGCGTGGAAGTACGGAACCCGGGGGGGCCTTACGGGACGGTGACGAAGGCCAACTTCGGTCAGCCGGGCATCTTCGATTATCGCAATCCCAACCTGGCCGGCGTGATGAAGGAATTGAAGTACGTGCAGCGATTCGGACACGGCATCCAGGCGACCCGCGACGAGATGCAGGCCAACGGAAACCCGCCGCCCGAATTTCTGGTCGACGATTCGTTCGTGACCGTCATTTTGCGGAAACGCACATGAGCGGCGACGGGTAAGCAGACATTGTGCATAACGTTCTACAGCGCAAAGAGGCGAGCCGGTGAAAGCGTTTGGGCGACTGTCCTGAGTTTTTCTCTGAGTCCTCTGTGTCTCTGTGATAAAAAATTCGCGGCAAAAAGGAAACATAAAACTATGTCCGAAACGGTGTATGACGTGGCGATTGTCGGGGGTGGGCCTGCGGGGTTGGCGGCGGCGTTGTATGCGGCGCGCGACCGCTACAGCACATTGGTGATTGAGAAGAACGGCCTGCCGGGCGGGCAGATGATGTTGACCGACCGCGTGGAGAATTATCCCGCCATCAAGGAGATTTCCGGCTTCGATTTGATCGAGGGCATGAAGCAGCAGGTGGAGTCGTTCGGCGCGCAGATAGCCACCAGCCGGGCGGTCACGGGCATGAGCCGGCGCGAGGACGGCGTGGTGCATCTGGACATCAACAAGGGCGAGGAGACGATCGCCGCCCGCGCGGTGATTCTCGCGCCCGGCAGCGACTACCGCCAGCTCGGCGTGCCGGGCGAAGCTCCGATGCGGCAGGCGGGCAAGGTCAGCTACTGCGCCACCTGCGACGGCGCGTTCCATCGCGGCAAGGACATTCTCACCGTCGGCGGCGGCAACACCGCCGTCGAGGACACGATCTACCTGGCGACCCGATTCGCCCGCCGCGTCACGCTGGTCCACCGCCGCACCGAGTTTCGCGCCCAACGCGTGCTCGTGGACGAACTCGACAAGCTGACGAAGGAAAAAGACCTCACCATCAAAACGCCGTTCGTGGTCGAGCGGATCGAGCCGACCGCCGACGGCAACGCGATCGACTTCGTGCGGCTGCGGCATGTCGAAACCAACGAAACCGAGGATATTCGCGTCGAGGCCGTCTTCGCGTTCGTTGGCATGGTGCCCAACACAAGTTTCCTCGCCGGCCTGGTGCAGATGAATGCCGACGGCTACATCGCATGCGATCCGGTGACGCTGCGGACGACGATGCCGGGCGTGTTCGTCGCGGGCGACTGCCGCCAGCAGGCGGCCATGCAATTGGCCACCGCCACCGCCGACGGCGTCCTGGCGGCGATGATGGTCAAAGAATACTTCCGCAACCCAACCACCTGGGCCCACACCGCGATGAAAGACGGCCGCGAGGGGTGGTGAAAGCAAAGCGTTCGGCCCTTGGCCACGTTGTACAGCGCCTAACGGCAGGGCCTGAGGCCGGTCAAGCCACTTGCGACATGCCCATGCGTTCGCCCTGGTGCTCCGCGAACCATGGACTGGCTGTTTTCCACCCACAAACGTGACGCGTACCCCCGAAAAAATTGCTCCGATTTTTCTCTTGCTATCGCGATGAAAATGGTGAAGATACGCGGCTAATCTGCTTCGCCGGATTGGCCGATGAACTCAGTGCATGTCGAAGTGCTGGCTTGCGGCGGACAGAATCGCAACACGGTGTGTTGCGAAAAACATCTCGTTGGTGCTGTTGTTCGTGATG
>Ga0123353_10004433_pt1 | contig 18081 bp, 14 predicted proteins | sample TergutLab28metaG_3_FD_92763 | JGI IMG/M metagenome (GOLD analysis project Ga0123353, IMG submission 92763) | Labiotermes labralis P3 segment gut microbial communities from Petit-Saut dam, French Guiana - Lab288 P3 | ecosystem: Host-associated > Arthropoda: Insects > Digestive system > Gut ... | reverse complement strand
TTGCTAAATGAATATTAACTTCAGGTGTCGCCCAGCGGTTCTACCTGTTTAGTTTTGTTTCCTTAAGCACTGTCTTTTCCTTTGTTGGCGGTGATTACTGCACTGACACTGTGCCCTGTTTTTATCACACACTAATTAGTGTTTATGGTGCACTTCACTGTTCTCGGCTTTTAGTGTTCACTACACCACCTCAAAGGGGTTTTTTTTTTTAAGCCTTCGCACTCGTTCACCGTTGTCGAGCAGCTGGATCGCTTCGACGTTGACCCGGTGAAGCCTTTCTTCATGTTGCTTAGCGAACTTTCCAATTTCATTCGTAACCATTTCCATTAAAAGGTCCCTACGGGGGTCGGCGTTTCTGATATACCAAGGTGCACCAGCGAGGTTCCTGAGTACCTTGTTTTGGTATCGTTGAGTGATGTCAGTGTTGCTCTGTTTTGTGTATCCCCACAGCTGTTATGTATGCCGTAGGTCTACACAGGCTTCAATATTTGTTTGTACAACATCAGCTTACTGTGTATCGACAGGGCCGATCTTCTTCCCATGAGCCAATACATTTTCTTGTATTTTAGTCCCAGCTCTTCACGTTTTTTTTTGACATGTGCCTTCCAGCGTAGCTTGGCATCCATTGTCATGCCAAGGTATTTCTCTATCTTTGGGTGAGGTATGATTTTGTCATTTATAGTTATCGGTATATGTTGACATCTTTTGTACACGGATACTGAATGGTAATTCTGAGTCCTCATTCATTACCAGGCGAGTAACGGACAACAAGCATGTACAGGAATAAGTGGTGGAGATAAAGTAAGGAAGAAAACAGAAGCAAACCACACAGCAAGAAGGGAACGAAGGATGATTGGAAAGATACATACAGAAATGGCCACCACTGGTAAACTGGTTCGGCCTGAAAATAGGAAGGTGCAGTGTCACTCTTATGTGAACGACACACTTGTCTCCCTGGTATGGTTTGCTTTGGAAACCTGCAACCGGACAACATGAAAAACGAGCAAAGCAAAATACCAACTTGCTAAAGAAACACGTGTCATTAGCTTCACGTCAAATAAATACCAGTTTTAATTGGCTAAAAGCCCCAAATAATATTGCGGTCTGCGCGTGATTTCAGGCTTCCGCCGCGAATAGCTGGGAACTGCCCTCTTCTGGGTTATTACGTGGCGAGTAGTGGTAATTTCTTACCGACATTTCGGGACAACATATAAGTCCCATCCTCAGGATTCGAGAGGATTTCCCGAAACGTCGGTAAGAAATTACCACTACTCGCCCAGTAATAACCCAAAAAGGCACAGGTCTCAACACTGCGCTCTGCTGGGCAACAGCATGGTACAGTTTTGTTTTCTATCCTGAAGTTAGCTGAAAGAGATTCCTCCGAAACCACGAGATGTCATAAACTCCGAGGACCAAAATCTTTATTTTCACCGCTCTGAAACGTTGTCTTCAGAAAATCGAATTGGAGGCGACAATAAAATGTGGTGCCTTATGTACTTTGCAACTCCCGTGTATAAGGAATGCCGTTTTGAGGGTGGGATCATTCAAAAAATAAATCACGATCTTGGATGCTCGTGTTCCCATCTTTAAAATGTTTCACCCATCTTCGAACACTGCTCGCACCCATGCACACACTTCCATAAGCACGCTGAAGCCTCTGGTGAATTTCTGCAGCAGGTATTTCCTCTTTAACGAGAAATTCGATGACAGCACGCTGGCGAAACGACATATCGTTATCGGCCATTTTGTTAGGAGTGACACTGGTCACGTGATGCAAGCTATTGACGTCACGAGACACTCAAGGATAACACAACACTTGGTTCCATCTACCACCATACTCTCCTTCGTCTGCTGTTCCCGGTTTGCATGCAAAAAATGGTTGCTCAAGACTTTCGGTGCGACCCTCGTATTTACAATATTATCGTTGCTGCCCGACAGATGATAAATACTAGAGGAAGCTGCGTTTAAAAGCATTACACTTAGAGAGTCATCATGCAATTAAAAACAGTCCATTTTCGTACTTTAACTGTAAAGCAATATGTTGGCAAAGCAATTTGAACTGCACACCTTTGATTAACACAGCGTCACTCTGTGTGTAATAGAGTAACATTTCTGTAATCTCAGAAGACAATTTGAAAAGTTAAGTAACTCCAAGCAGTTACATGCATCTGATACGTTTTAGCAAAAGGATCGCAACTCAAAGTGCTAAATTACACTGAACTTTCGAGACGAAGCTGACGATAATTGCCAAGCACAACACACAGCTTCATAAGGCACCACACTGAAAACAAGTAAGCCTCATTCCTGATACTCATATGACATTCAGTGGTTCAAGTTACACCTTGCTGGTTTTAATACTCCCAGAACACCCAGCAATCACCAACTTCTCAAGGTACAAAGATTTATCAGTTATCACACAACAATATATCGCCTAGATCTATAATCCAGGTACTTTCGAATTACATCCGGCAGGATTCTTACCGCACAAGGCACTGTGATGACAGTGCGCCCCTTTGGGGACCTGCGGAGTGCGATACTTTTCTGACCAGGGGTCGGTATTAGTAAGAGGGACCAGTTTTTTCTAAAATCATGTACATCATGAATTTTATCGATCGTTTCGCGTTCAACTAGTAAGAAATGATAAAACACTACATATCAGGGACAGGACCGGTCCCTGTCCTCTGGCCAAAAATACGGTCGAAAGCTACTCTGTTGGGCACTACAGACAAAACTACTCTCAATCTCAGGTTCCATAAAAGAAACCATGACCGACCACCCAAGGGGAAGGCATCTGTTTCAAACACATGAAACGGCTACGCAAGATGTATGTCACATTCAAAGCAAGAATTTCAGTTTCCTGCTTGTGTACAACGACCATATGGAATTAATTTACAGGCATAGTGACATCGTTTCCAACTGGTAAACACGAATGCCAGACAATGCATTTTGCACGTAAAAGCCGAGGGTAAGTTTCTGTGGCTAAACATTGCTTTCGGGGCGCGAAGGAAAGGTTCCACGCATTCGACTTTGAACTCACGGACTATAAGCAGACTAGAGACAGTAGCACTTCAGTAGCCACACTCACTGATCACTGGTAGGCCTACAACATTTAACACACATACATACAAAAGTTGGTAATGGCAGATGGCGCATCATAATTTAACATAACAGCTACCAGTCCCTTAAAACCTGCTACTTACTTTCAGACAAAACATTTTATATCAGTAATTATAGGCCTTTCCATTAACATGAAGCTTTGTAAGCCCGGCGAAGCGCTGCACTAGACTGCTCCGCCTTGCTCTGACAACATGCATGTAGCGTCATAATTTGAAAATAAAACTACGCACACAATGAGCAAAGGTCGCGCAAGCGATAAAGTTTCAATTTCTCTATTCAGCATTAACCGATGGGTTTTTTTATAACCCGGACAAACGAAATAAATCTTTAAATATTATTAACGTGAATATTAGTCTTTGAACGGATATTAACGAGTTTTCGTCAGCTGTCTGCTTGATTTATTATGTCCGGGAGATTTGTTAGTCTCAAAACCGTAAGGCGCATACTATAGCCGGGAAATTTGAGGGAAATAGACTACTTTGAAAACCTAGGCGTAGATAGGACGGAAATATTACAAAGGATGTTGAAGAAAAAGTGGAAGGCCCTGAATCAGGTTCAGTTAGCTGTACGCCAGGGTCCATTGGTAGAGTCTTGTGAGCACGGCAACGCACGCGAGGGTTCCATAAACGGCAGGACACTTCCTGACCTGCCGAGCGACTGCTACCTTGCCGTGCTGTCAGTTGATACTAGAACAACCGCGTCGGTTTGAAGTGTCAGAATTACTGAAATAATCACCCAATTCAGTCACCACGGCGATCACAATGAAGGTTACCGCCATCTATTCTGACGCGTCTGAAGCAATTATGCACTTCTACCAAACTATATGACGTCACATTCCAGAAGACACTCTCTTCTCAGTGAATTATTATTCTTGATATCAAATTATAGGACTAGGAAGCCATTACTGGTAAAGTTAATCAGGGTTACGTATGTAATATTGCTGTAAGGGAAATGTAAAATATTAATCAGAATACTGTACTGCACACAACTTAGTTCCCCAACGCTTGGCTAAATAACATATGTCACATTAGTGGTGCTTAGAAAAAAATCACACTCGAATTAGGGACAGGCCTACCTGGTGCTTGGAATATTATCACTTTTTACGCATGAACGATGAACTAACACGTGATGATCTCCTAAGCCACGACACATAATACCATTGTTTATTCACTTTCAGCGACTGAGTAAATACAGCTAGATTTTGTTCCGTGGCTTTACAGCCTCGCTTTGAGGTTTCTAGCGCACAAACAATCAGACAAACACTCGCCACAGCACTCCTTTGAACGAGTGATCAGCCCTCCGCAGAGGCTGCTGCGTACACAACACACAACAAACAACAAACACAACAGACGAACATCCATGCCTCAGAGGGCTTCGAACCCGTGATTGCAGGCGTAGACCGCGCGGCCACCGAGATCGGCATGCAGGTAGATCATTTACCAATTAACGTAGCAAATTAAGCACCGCCGGAATACCAAAAACAAGCAAACAGTTTCGGCACGTGGAACTGCAAGAAGACAAAGACGACCGTACATTTCGAGCCAATGTTTTTCGTGTGTGAAATCTTTAACATTACGTAGCGTGTGTTCAGTACGCGGTTAAAGCATGAGACCATTACTGCAGTCTGTGGTGCCATAACATGTGCCTACAATTATATCTGTTTATTCTTCCTGTGGCCCTGACCTTTCTGCTCTGGATCGTATCAAATTCCTCAGAACAAGGCTTCGTTCTGTGGCGCTAAATGGTAAAGACAAGCGGTAAACATGGCCCTTTAACTGAGCGGCAGAACACTCACACCACGCAGTGCAGTGATACAACACTACTGGAATTTTGGTGGAACGTGTCTTTCTTTCTTCCTTCCTTTCTGCTTAGTCTGACCACTTCTACCTAATCATTGCATGTGTTGACTGTTACTGTTGCACCAGATCCCACTCACAGAAAGACAGACAGACAAACAGATTCACACACACAGACCGAGAGATGGGCCCGTCGCAGAGACAACACACAACATTCAAAAGAGACAGACAGTCATGCCACCGGCGGGACCCGAACCCGCAATCCCAGCAAGCGATAGGAAGCAGACTTACGCCTTAGACCGCGCAGCCACGGGGAGAGGAAAACGTCGCGAACTTATTTAAGGATCAAGCATCATCACCCAGAAGGATCTGCACTGAATACTGAGTGCTGCGAAAACCCAGACTGCTACAACTTTACCCAGTGTTCAGCAAAACATTTGAATCTCACAGGAAAAATTAATCTGGACTGCAGAATAACGCATATTGACAACGGTTTGATTCGCGGAGCTCGAGTGCCGTGAGGACAAGGCAGACCGGTGCAGCACCTGACAGCATACGAGATTGGACAGTGGGGTTGCCTTAAATTATAACAGAAACGCCTCCTTCCGAATCCTTCCTAATCATTATTCCAATCTCATCTCGTTCTATACAATATAAGTTCCGCAGCTAAAACAGCTTCGTTAAATTCCTGAAGAATGTTTGCTATGTGTTTTATACGTAGCTAATGAAGTATCTGAGTTCTTTGAAAAGCGAGTAATGTCTTGGCTAAAGTGGTGACTACCATAATCTCAAGATGGCCTCAATTCCATGGAGCCTGCTGTTCAGTTTGTTCAGAACGGACAATACAGCTGACCATAGCTACGCGGTAACAGTGCTGGTGATTGACCTTACTTTGTAACTCGGTCTGCACGTTTTTAGGACTATTTTGTATAAACACGGATTTCAGTAAAACAGGTTACTAAAGATCTGTAGTCCCAACATACTCTCAAACTCATGCCCATAGCCACAAAACAGTTTCTTATCTTCGGGTAACCCATATACAAATACGAAGGCAAGTCTCAAGCTTTTTTCCCCCACGCGTGCTACATGTCCCACATAAAGAGTCATTCTTAATTTAATCACCGTTAAAATATTAATCGGGCGGTAGAAACTGATGAAGCCTCCCCAGCATGTAGCGCTCTCCATTCCCGTGTTATGCCACTTTTCATTCATCCAAGCATCTTTTCCGCACATCCTAAAATATCCTCATGCTACACTCTTCCTCTTGCTAACTCCTGTATATCAACAAAAGGCTGACAGTTGAAGAACTCCCACGTTCCACTTGCGCCGTTAACACAAACGTACTACTGGCGGGGAGCATTAAACTATACCCCTCCCCTCTTCCATGGGCAATCCGTTTATTGCTCACTTACAAACCTCGACGACAAACCGAAAATCAGCAGTATAAACAGCGTGCGTTCATAACGTAACGACAAACACATCGAAACGACTGTCTGGTCTCAGCTTCTTGAAGCTCTTAAATCCTACCACTAATGCATGCAGGTAGCCAGCCACACCACGGGATGTTGTGTGGTTTGACGGCACCCTATTTAGACGCTTGAAGCAAGTGTAACACAGGAAAAGATACATCTACCATCCAACAAGACTGAAAATCCACACTCATTGCATGCAAAGATCTAAAAGACAAAGAAAAGTGCTTACCCCATAAGCCATATTCCAAGCGCCGATAATTCCCAAACAAATTTACGATATATCAAAGACTCACTACAGCGCCTAAAAACGTACACAAATTGTTTTACTTAGGAAAATGAAGCCCTTCTACTTGATACATAATCACTAAACACGGACAACTGCAATCGAAAAGATCTAATCTACAATGATGTTTGACCAAACCACCTTGCAAACACTTCACAAACACTTAGTGATGTGTACTGCCAACTCCTCTTCATTCATTGGAAGTTTACGCCGCCTCCTTCACTCCACGTGTTGCGGTCGAACAGGTGATGTCTTGGCCACCTTGATCCCGTTCTGGTTTCTCAAAACCCGGTACCGGCGTCGAAACACCAACAGCACTGTCCTAGCTTTTCGCGCGTGTATACACAAGCATTACAAACAGCCCGAACGACACACATGCACACACTCACTACTAAGCTACATGCACAGCAGTAATGCCGCTCGATAACACTGGCTTGATTCGTCATCAGAGCAAGAGAGACAGAGAGCACAAGTCTACAGTGAGAGAGACAGAGAGACTACGTCCGGCCCTGTAAAGAGCATTGTATTAGGGGATAGTGTCTCGGCGAATAACACTGGAGTGGAAATCGGTTATGAATTGACCACAGTAAACGCTTCTACGACACGTCCGTTTCTTTACGGATCATACTTAAGATGCGCGAAGGGAGGGGGGTGTATTAACCGTTACTTATTAATTTTTAAAAGGCAAATATTTCGAATTAGGAATGAATCTGCGTCTCTTCTCAACTTCTCACCTTCGTGGAGGTCTTAGCTCGGAAATAACTGTCTAAAGAACCTGAAATGTCGTATGATGATAAATGACCAAATAATATACCAACGGTTCTGTAAGTTAATCTATTTGGCAGGTTAAAAAACATCTGAGTGACATTTTTTTATGGAAGACATCACGATGTGCTAGGGATACACTAAAACGCTAATTAATATACGTCAAGCACAACTATTTAGTGTGTACGAGGCTACATGTTTCGACCTTTTTAAACGGTCATCATCAGGACTTCTAGCGGATTCAGTCAACAGGTGCTGTGTACATGTTGGGATCCCAATATGTTCACATTGATAAAATATATAAAATCTAGCAAGTCAGTTACATAGCAAGGAGTGATGTGTGTGTATTGCATAACGATAGTAGTTAAAATGACGCAAAAATCCCGGGCGCCAGATCGAGTGGCAACTAAACTTTGAACTGTTGCGCCTGACGTCTGTGGATCCTCAGTACGGAATGTGCTGCATGCCAATTTTCTGACGCCAAGAATTTTCAGGTATGTTCTAAGTTTTTGGAAAATGTGTGCATTCCTGGCCTAACATACGATAAAATAAGACCTAGAGACTCCAAGAGGTAAAGAAAGAGTCGGCCTGTGAATCCGTATTACGACAGAGTTCGTGGATTTCTGAGCTACAACAACGGGCTAGTGGATAATTGGATAAACCACAGCTTACTAAAACTCGCTATGACGTCTAAAACTCATATGAACGGTGATGATGATGGTGATGATGATCACGATCATGATCGGTGAATCCCAAGGTATGTGTCATGACGCATTCGTGACCCACTTTCACGTAAGGCCACACAATACGTCTAGACAGCCAACACATACGTCAGGGTTCACGAAGGAATAATCCAATGCAAAGAATAAACACGACAGGTATTTTCGGCACTGTCCTTCATATGGGATTTCACGTGTGGAAGAACCCGAAAGGAGACAGGCTACAAGCCAAAAGTAAACGTCACACTGATTGCAACACGTCGCTGTAACATTCTGACTTACATCACCATCTACACACGTCTACCGTCTGTCGCTGACATTCACTAACTCATTGTATCTTTATGCTGGAGCCGCAGAAAGACGTTCCATCGGCAGGCCTACTCCTGCTCCGTCGTGCTGGTCTGGGTTTCCTTGCATTCTATTCGCACACCACTACACATGCCACTCTTTTTCTTCCATGGCTTGAGGGGAAAAGCAGGCCTGGCGGGCGTGCGATATGGGAAACAGGGGGTCGCGTGCCTCTGTCCCCCACCACACAAGCGACAATGGATGTTCTAGAAGGCGGTCGCACTTGGCTCCAGTATTGAACTAACTCTTTCAAACCATGTGCACTAAGCCAGACTTGGTTCAATCAGTTTCTTCAACTGGGCCACACAGTTAAATCTCACATTTCAAATCAAGGATCGAGGATTTCTCTCTCGGATCAGACGAGGCCGGGCACCACACGTGAAGGATGATGTTCTTCATAACCTAAACTGGTCTTCACAATGTGTGGACAATACTCTGGGTCTACACGTATACCAGGGGTCATTATTCATAATTAATTCAAACACAATGGCCCAAATTCTGCTCGCTGTTCTGTGTCAAGACGCGGTTTAAATCGAATTTGGACGCGACACCTATCAACTATCTCTGCTACTTTAGTTAGTTTATATTGTTTCTTTTCCGGAAACGGAAGTTTATTTCGCTTCTCTCCAAACCGCCCACACTGGAGGCTCACGCAGTGGGTATAGGGTGGGAGGGGGGAGGCTTTCCACGAGGCTAAAGCGGCCGGAATGTGAAGGTGGTCACTTGCATCCATTTAGTGCCGAGGTTAAGAAAGGGTAAACTAAGCCTCGACTTCCCACATGCCTTCATGGCGAGCATAGGGACAACTTCATCGCTACCTGTAAGAAACAAACAGTAAATAGGGGTAGTAGGAACTGCCACCCTTGCGCTAATATCAACGTATCGATTTCCACATTTACTTTAGCGATTACAACACGTTCTGTATACACTGAAACTGGCAAAGATACGGTTCGCCCTACAACAGGCCATGAAGGACCAGAGGGGGAGTAGAGGTACAGCTCTACTCTCTCTTTAACATCGGGGCTAGATGGGGTACGTAAGCGACGCCACGCTCCGGACGCTCTACTAGCGGAAAGAGACCCGGTACCCATTGTACAGGAGGCTGGGTGGGCACCACAGCCGGCCAGGACGAGTGCGGAAAATCTCGCCCCCACCGAGATTCGATCGCTGTACCGTCCAGCCCGTAGCCAGTCGCTATACTGACTACACTATCCCGGCCCACTCTTTATACTGTGTGTGCGTGGAAGTAAATAGCAATGATAACCGCCATATTATTTGTGATATCTGAACACCGACGGGTGTCCAAACAAACTGTTTAGCACCTGCGACCCATGTTTTGCCTTCCGGGTCTGATAGGATGGCTTTTGACGGGTTTTGCTTCAGAATTAACAGGTTGTCAAACTGACACTTCTTTCACAATAACTGCACTACATTAACCCTTCAAGCCCAGTGGATTCTTTACCGTTACCTGGTTGAACATTTAAACAATTTACATTCTACCCACAGACTGCACTTACGTGTTCATGTGGGTTTTGTTACAAACAGCGATTACTTCCCTATGCAACATTAGATAAATTATTTATGGGTGCGTTCGGATATGCAGCAAAAAGCGCATATTATCTTCGTCTATGTCTGTCCGTCCGTCTGTTCTCATGTTTCACCCACTGGGCGGATTTTCATGAAATTTGACACTGGAAAATTCTATGAAACCTGTCAAAAAAATTTAAATATTGTTGAATTCTGATATCTGGCACTTTACATGAAGACCAAAGTACGTTTCATTGTTATCGGCGACAAAAATTCGAGTGAAGCTATTAGGCTGTAAGGCTAGCCAATAAGGTATAAACATTACGCGAACGCGCCACACTGTTACGTTATACGTACATTGCCTGTATTGTCATAACCGGGACGCAGCATGCACTCTGCGGTTTGACCTCAATATGCCGATACAATTAAGGCCAGTCCGTGTGGGATTTGTGGTGGATAAATTCGCACTAGGAGACGTTTTCATCCGAGTACTTAAGATCTCCTCTGTTAGTATCATTCCACCACTTCTCCACACTCACCTTCGACATGTTGCTTTTAGCAGAAATCCAAACGGACGAAGCTTGATAACTGTCGAAAAAGCAACGCATTTCGCAAATCGGGGAGCACGGGATAGAAAAGTGCCGTCACTTTCTTCGTCTTTAAAGGGTCAGGGTCCTCAAATGACGACTGGCTGCGCAAATAGTATGCGATTTTCGATAAAGGCAGCGCCCTTCCTTTTTCACCGTTATCTCAAGACCAGTTCTGGACTGTACTTCAGCTCCCGTCTAGCGAGTGCCAGGGCCTCTTTCCCAGAGATAAAGATGCTCGGGTGAGCAGATTTAAAGAGTACTGTTTTTTTGGAGCAGTGGGTACTTTTTTTAGAAGAGTAGAGTACTAGTGACTGGGGAAATTACATATTCTCACAGTTTCTTGATTGGTAAACACATTTTTATTTAGGCCAGTAAAATTCGGAGTAATTCTTCCCACTCCCCACAAGAAAATACTTTTTTTTCGGAGCAGTGGGTACTTTTTTTAGAAGAGTAGAGTACTAGTGACTGGAGAAATTATATATTCTCACAGTTTCTTGATTGATAAACACATTTTTATTTAGGCCAGTAAAATTCGGAGTAATTCTTCCCACTCCCCACAAGAAAATACTTTTTTTTTCGGAGCAGTGGGTACTTTTTTGAGAAGAGTAGAGTACTAGTGACTGGGGAAATTATATATTCTCACAGTTCCTTGATTGGTAAACACATTTTTATTTAGGCCAGTAAAATTGGGAGTAATTCTTCCCACTTCCTAAAAGCAAGTGGGGAATAAATTTTTAATAACAGGAAGCTGCTTCATTCTACATGGCCGAGGTCCTGCGCCTACAGCGACAATTACAATAATGTGCAAGATATATCGGTTAGTGGCGAGTGCTTAATGAAATAAAATTAGATAATACGACTTTGTCCACAGGCATTAGTATTGCTAGGCGTAATGCTAAAAGGATATATGACTCTCTCAGTTCAGCAGGCGCTGGTAATCTCAGTCAGATATATATATATATAAGGTAAAGGTAAAGTGATCCCGTTACAGGTCCGGTGTGGCCCAGAGGGTGGGTACAGGTATAGCTCTACTCTTCCATGACCGCGGCACTAGAACGGGTGAGTGGTCAGCAGCACGCCCCTGCCGCACTTTACCCCCAGGAAAGACCGGGTACCCATTTTACAGGAGGCTGAGTGGGCCCCAGGGCCGGTCTGGAGGGGCGGAAAATCTCGTCCCCCACTGGGATTCGATCCCGGACCGTCCAGCCCGTAGTCAGTCGCTATACCGACCGAGCTACCCGGCCCACACACACACACACACACACACACACACACACACATATATATATATATATATATATATATATATATATATATACACACACACACACACGTTTGTAGCCGCAATGAATGATTTGAAACCCTGAGCATTCCCAACTGCAACAGATTTTTGTCTTGAGATTCAGCAATTCCTTTTTCTAATACGTAATTTCCTTCGCAGGAAGTGATGGTGGACCTGCCGTCATCACCAATAAGGGTGCAACGCGTCACATTTCTGGAGCAGCTGAAATCAAATCTTGGCGTGCGGAAATAAAAGCTTCAGAACGACGCGCAGTGGGCTGTTTTCCAGATGCAAGTGATTCTGTTAGGCTAAGTGTGGGCCCACAATAAAGTGACTGCGTTCTTAGGAACGTGTTTTGGAGTGTCGTGCGAAAATTAGTGTTTTTTTTTTAATTATCCATGTTCCATACAGTAAGACCAGACCCCCCCCCCCACACACACACACACACACACACACATATATATATGTATGTATATGTATATACACTAACATACTAATATATTACATGTTTCGGCCTTTGCGTCCATCTTCAGGGAGGTGTAACTAGCCATTATTATAGTATTTTTCTTTGTAGAATACCTCCCTGAAGACGGTCGAGAAAGGCCGTAACTTGTCGAGGCTTACGACGTGTTTGTACATCACGCGTCCAGTTACAGTGTAGTTGTTGGTACGCGTGTATATATATATATATGGTGATATGTTTCTTCTTCTTCCGGTGCATCTTCTTCTTCTTCTGTTTCTTCCCCTATTCAGAACGATTTCTATCAAATTCGGAATGACGGGATTTTTTCTCATTTACCGTTGTCGAACCTGGTCTCGAGTCCACCCAGCCTGCTATCGAATGGATGCGGGCGGCTCTTTCACCCACAGTAAGGCGGCCGGAGTTTGATGCTCCTATACCTAGTGCCGATGTCAATAATGCGTGCAACTCCAACTCCACTCCCCCACACGCTAACATGGCGTCATACTTAATTGATGCACGGAAGGATTTACCTTCTTCCTGATCCATCCTGTATCACATCTTATAATTGTTTTGTTCTTCTTTCGCTCAATCCTACTCTGGTTCTTCTCCTTCTCCCTTCTATAGAATACAATCATTCAATTCCCTCCCCCACCATTTCCCTTAGCCCAGTCTACACCGTCCTTAGCCTTACTACACAGTCACATACTAAGTCGTCATGTTTACATCTACACTGTGCCCACGTCGGTTCGACGCTGGGTCACCAGGTGCGCCACTAAGCGCTTTCTCGGTTACCGCATAGTGTATTGCGTCCATTTTAATAGTGTCGTGGCCTCCAATTAAAAAAATGCATTCTGTAAAAGCACAACGATGACAGTGCGTATTCTAACAGTTTACCTTGCGTGCTTGTACACACACGTGAACTGGAAGCTGAACTCGGTGCTTACTGACGTCATTTTTTTTTTTCAGAAATATGGCAGAACTTTCCTTGCCATATTCGTTTCGAACCTAGGCATACTAATTCTGTATTAATATGACCAGACAATTTGGATCAGGAACATGCGCACTGCAGATGCATTTCTAATCCGCCTGACAGTTGCGGGTCGGTGTGGGAGGCCGTAATCATAGGTCAAGAATCGTGAATCAGCAGCAGGTTTTCGGGGGAAAAAAGATAAAGTTCTCGAAGTGGTTGGGAATCAATCAAACTCGAGCAACTTCTTCTGCAAATAACATTCGGTTTATCTCACGAGGGCCTGAGGTCAATAGCACATGAATTACCTAAGGGTAATCGCTTCTTAGCCCTGATGCAGTAAGAACATTTTACGGAATTCACTTAACGAAGAGAAAGCGAAGAACTTTGAACTGTCTCCATAGTAAACGCTACTTATATTCAGATCGGTGGCGAAAGTGATTGCTAATGAAGACTTACTTACACGGAAATCAATACGAACACGCAGTTAGTGATCACATCTTAATTACTGTCAATATCGTGGCGCCGGTGGCCAGACACAAAGTGGGAAGTGCAACTGTGCCAACTGATCAATTTAAATTTACGATCACTGAAACTTTTAAAATCAATCAGTGTGCGAGTGTAGTTTGTCTATTCAAATAGACCATCACCCGCTTAATGAGGGCATCCTACTGTGCCAGCAAAGTCACATCTACCGGGAAGAGCTCACCCGAGGCAAGTAATGTTCGGGCACAGAACACACTGCACCCACCAGGAACATTCCTGTTGCTGCTGGAATCCACTCATGTGCCGCGTCCTGTTTTTGTTACAGTGATAAGCTGCAGTCGGAGCTGTGAGAATGCACGTGTTCTGGCAGCGGCATTGACAGGCTTCATCTTTTTTAATACATACAGCATACTGCAGACAGACGAGCCCTGCCCGAGGAATTTAACCCTTTAGAGGACACTGGTAATTATAGGCACCAACACCTTGAAATTAAACAAAACAAAAAAACTTTACCCAACAGCTACATACACATGTTTTGTAAGATTCTCAAAATAAACAGCCACTATTCGCTAAACAGAATACAACGGCCGGACTTTCTAATGGAGATGAATGGTGTTTCTTATAACTCAGAAACTCCGATTGTACATGTTTGTGGTCTGTAACGCCTGCTTCAGAGGGTTCAGGTGCTCAGTCTGGGTGGACAATGGGACTTAGATTCGATTATCGATTTGGAAATGAATATTTGTTCCTTCATCTCGTGTACTAATGTCTGATGGTACAGCCTGGCGTTAGGTGGACCCCGCATCCAGTTATTCAAAGCACATGAACATGTTCCTCGCTGTGAAAGACATTTTAGAGCGTGCAAGGACCGAAAAGGTGGATGAATGTGAATTAGAGCCACACAGGGACACCTGGGTTTCCGGCACTGAGATCTTGATAGGCGGGAACTATCCTTGTTTGTGTACAATCGGTCTGAAGCACTTCATTGGACAGACAATATTTCCATCAGCGCCCAGCACTAGAAGACCCTAAAGCTAAGCTGTTTTCTAACGGTAACAGACATGCTTCACACCGCGTACTGTAAGGTGGCACATAACTATTGTGTTATTCAATACAAATGATTGTCACAATCAGTCAAAATGACATTATAATCAGTACGAATAAGGTTACATATTTCGGCTAAAAATGATCAGTAATCACCAGGCCTAACAGCACCAATAAAAAAGGGGGTACATTTTACAAACGCATTTCAGGTCTGCGTTATCAACCTTTGTAAGACACAATCATGTAGGCAGTGTGAAGTGTACAGTATATGTGAGACGTACAATTTTAAGATTGCAAAAGTTAAAAATATAAATCGGAATAATACGATTTAGACAATTAGATATAAACTGCTTGGAAGCGACGTATATGTATGTATGTACGTATGAATGTATTTATATGTATGTATGTATGTATGTACGTATGAATGTATTTATATGTATGTATGTATGTACGTATGAATGTATTTATATGTATGGTATGTATGTATGTATGTACGTATGAATGTATTTATATGTATGTATGTATGTATGTATGTATGTACGCATATATGTATGTATAAAAACCTGTACGCCTAGCTTCCAGTAAAAGATAACTGTTTGTGAAATTTGAACTTTTCACAACGACTAAAAGCAACAAAATATTCTCACTCAATCAGTCGTTTTAATCAGAAAACGGCTGTCCAAAGTTCACGTTTCTTCAGCCTAAACAGGATGCTCATGAAGCTGTTCACAACAGCAGGGCACTGGATCGCATCCTGATACAGATGATTCCAATCCAAAACCTCACGCCCTTTTCCTGTCAAATATGTGTTAAAACACGAACCAAGACAGTCCAGTCAGTATAGGCATTAGGCTAGCAGCACGGTGATCAGGGATCGAATTCCGGCAAAGGTTAGATATATGTCATTAAAGAGTCCAAACCGGCTCCGGGGACCGCCCAGGTTCCTAGTCAGTGGGTACAGGCACTTTTTCTGGGGAGCAAACTGGCGGGTTGTGAGCTTAACCATTCACATCTCTATAATGCCGAGGTCATAAATAAGTGGAGCTGTAACTCCATGGCGCGTATAGGGACAATTAAGCTTCCTATGTCTTCACATTTTAGTATTCCCCTTCCAACTACGACAACGTCTCTGAAGTAGCTCGGTTTCTGCACAGGATGTCACACTGGCTGTGCGACAAGAAGATGAGGTACATCACACGACAGTCGGTTCCTCAATAGACATTCAGCCAGGTGTGTTGTGAATATAAGGCAAAGTGTTGACAGTCAGCAAACATAATACGCCAAGAAAAAGTGGTCCAAGCCATCACCTTATAATCACTTCTTCTTTAAGACAAAATCGTAATTTCGTTAAATGCTGCTGTTAAGCATGAACTCCGGACTTTCAATAACACATCTTCTGCCGGTATTATTCGCTCATTAGCACCAGGCAATGCAGCGATGGGAATACGCATTATTGTAAAGCACTTAAGAGAAAAACAGAATAACAGAGAGAAATCTGAGCTCTGTGTTGCCAGTCGCACTGCCCAATGGGCTTACAGTTTGTTTTCAAATCTGAACCGAGACAAAACCCCTATTTGTTTTGTTTAAGTGTAGGTTTAAAATCCAAGCACTGAATAGGCCTGCCAACAGTTCCATGGCAAGAGGATTCAATCAATAATTTAGTTAGAAGTGAACAAACGTATAACAAGGCCTGTGCAAATTAAGTCAGAATTTCCAATTTTCCTCAGTCGTTGCAAACAATTTCTGTGACGGTGAATTAACCTTTCAAAGCTCTGTCGTTGCTTTTCGTACCTCCAGGTGCAACAATAAAAAAAAATTTCCCCACACACTGTATTCACACATTTCTTATGATTCCTACAGCAAACAGCGAATGTTTCCACATACGATATAAACCGACCGCTGCTGCAAATGGAAACACACCACTATCTGTAACGCAGGAGCTTGGTATTTGTACATAATGTAAATTAACAGTGTTCACAGTGTTTAATTGGACAACGGTAGCTTCAACAGAAGAGCTCACTGATCATTCCTAAAGCAAGTGCACTGCAGTAAGAAGGAAAACTTGGTAAAGCGACCATAACTTAAAACTAGACGCTCATCTCTATTTTGTGGGCATGTTTGAATATATAGAGTACAGGCCCCAGGCAGTTTACATGTACTGTACAATGATACGCAGAATACATTCAACATCTAACGCAGTGCATGAGCCATCCGTCTTCACGGGTATGGTGAGTAGCGTAGTGAGTATTGTAGTCATCCAATACCACGAATTTTAAGAACTGACCTGCTACCAAGCAATGGGTGAACACAGTATCTACTTAAGCTAATGAAAAAGAACTGTGGGTGGGTGGTAACAGTCTAGTCGGAATAGCAACTAGTTATGGGCTGGACGGTCCGGGAATCGATTCCAGTCCAGACCGGCCCTGGGGCCTACCCAGCCTTCTATGCAAAGGGTAGCGGGTCATTTCCGGAGGTAGAGCGGCTGGAGCGTGGCCTTAACCACCCAACTCCATCTAGCGCCGAGGTTAAAAAAGAGTAGAGGTTTGGCTGGTGGGTAAGACTGCGTCAGGATCACGTCCAATGGCGAAAAAGTTTCTTTTTACGGACCATCCGCACTGGTGTAACATTCATAATGTGTATCGATATTTCCAGCCACACGCAACACATTTATAGCGATCGTTTTATTGTCTGGCACAAAATTAGCGATTTCGATTCTGCTAACCGTCACTTCGTTGCATAGTTAGTTACTTGATCGTTTATAAGAAAAAAAAAACTAAATTCGCATTTCGTCTTCAAAACGAGTGACAATACTAATTCGTATGTAAAGCCAAATGTTTTCCCTTGAAGCTTCATTATAATCCCTGCTATCAGAGTTGCTCAAAGTTTCACAGATTCAATGTTTCAACGGATAGCTGCAGCGAAGGTACGATAATGGAGAATTTCGTGGCACAACTCATTACGTCTTAGCAACTGACCAACTTAATGCACAAATTCTTGTTTTATAATTAGTTTATTATATTCCTCTGCATGTTTCAAGCACTATTGTGCTCATCATCAGGATGTCAAATTGTATTATACAGCATCTGGTATCGTCACACTCTGTAGGTGGCCGTCCGGTGCGCACCTGCACACCGGACGGCCAGTGTGATGATACCAGATGCTGTATAATACAATTTGACCTCCTGATGATGAGCACAATAGTGCTCGAAACATGTAGAGGAA
>Ga0123353_10004432_pt1 | contig 18082 bp, 11 predicted proteins | sample TergutLab28metaG_3_FD_92763 | JGI IMG/M metagenome (GOLD analysis project Ga0123353, IMG submission 92763) | Labiotermes labralis P3 segment gut microbial communities from Petit-Saut dam, French Guiana - Lab288 P3 | ecosystem: Host-associated > Arthropoda: Insects > Digestive system > Gut ... | reverse complement strand
CAATTTATTGATGTCTCTTTGTCCCGAAAAATCAATTTCATTATTTTTTAATACCTTAGGCAAGTTTTTTGGGCTGGGCAATCCATCTTTGATAATATATTTGTCAAAAAACAGCGAACTTATTCTTCCAACTTGCGTTTCATTATAAACCCATCCTATCTGCGGCAGGTTATTATTGTCGCCTATTACCAGTGACGGGCAGTTTGGAGTTAGTCCATTACAAACGAGCACTATTTTTTGTCCTACAGGATAAGTATTGTATAGTCCTGTCATATCTAATTGCAGCTCTACGCCTCCCGTAGAATCTTGTATCACCATTTTTTTGTAGTAATTTCCTCCTTCATCCGAGCTTACCACTACGGCTCTGATATAGCGGTAAACATCTGCATACATTTTTGGCACGAGCGAATCGGGCGGCGTCCCATTCGTATGCTTTCCCATCACAAAGCGACCTCCAATAGCCCACTGCAAGGTTGCCCATCCTGATGAGGGTTTCTCCCAGTCTTTCACATCTAATTTGGGTTCCTCCCATGATTGACATCCAAAGAAGGTTGCCATGCCTAAAAATGACACTAATAATAGTTGTAATTTATTCATAGTTATATTTTTTAGAAAAAATATTGATTTAAACATTTATCATTTACATACTCACATTTCCCTTAATTGTAATTCTAAATATCATCCACACAGGATAAGCTTCATTTGTTTTGTATTGAAAAGCGATTTGCAAACTTGGATTAGTTGCGATATTTTCAGGAATTTTTACTACTGTTTCTGCATTAGCGCCAATTTCAGGGATAAAGTTTAAAGAACTCCACGTAGTTCCGTTTGTAGTGTACTTCACATCTACATTTTCATCAGAGCCATTACGTATTCTGTAAGAAAAGCATAGGGCGATATCTTTTTCTCCTGCAAAATTAAATTTTGGAGATATAAACCAACACTCTGTTTCCTTACCTGTTGGCGCTTCAATAATAACACTATTTTGCGAACCTGTAGCATAAGTCCATTCGGTTTCTCCTAAAATTTGTTTGTTTACCCATCCCGATTGATAAGGATTAGTAGTCATATCGTAATTTTTCAGAGTTTTCTCTTTAGGCATAATCTCCACATCATCAATACTGCAAATAATGAGTTGAGGGGTATCATCGTAGAATTTTGTTAATATGCCGGTTATATTCAAAGCCCCTTCGGGCAAAATATCTTTGGCAAATGTGCAGTATCTACTAATACGTGCATCTACGCTGCCCGAGCCCAAATTAAACCGAAGCTTTCGACTAATAGTATTGCTGGTGCCTGGTGTTTCAAAATATTTGGTCGTCCCGTTGGCATCAACAAAATAGCAGTTTACTAATCTCACTAAGGTATGATAGTCGTTAGGAATATTAAAATCACTTTGTTTTGCAGCTACTTTTGGGACAGGGGGCATTTCAGGAACACCGGAGCGGAAAATATGTCGGTTTTCAATACTTGAAGGAATAAACTCCATTCCTCCGTTAGAATTTACATAATATCCGATTTGATAATACCCTGTATTATTGCCACTTACATAGTTTCCTAAATAGAGGTCCTTTGCTTTCACAAAAATGCGTTGACCAATGGGGTACTTGTTATAGTACGAACTGTTTGAGATACGAATGCAGAGCCCACCTGTAGAGTCCTGAAAATAGATCTCTCTATAGCTGCTGCCAAATTTATCAGTAGAAGTTACAAGTCCTGTTATTATAATATCCTCTTCAATTTTAGTAACAGGTTTTGCAGTGCTTAGCGTGTGAAATTTTTGAAATTCGGCGATGGTCATATTGGCTTCTCCGTCAAATACCAATACAGGTACCTCTTCGGGCTTGAAACATGAAGTTAATAAAACTCCAAGAATGATCATTAACAAACTGTTTATTTTTATCATAGATATTTAATATTTATTGTTCTCGTAATATCATAATTATCCCCGAATAGGTTTTATTTTTGGGAATTGATGCGTATTTAAAGGAGTAATAATAGGTTCCATCAGGGAGTTTCTGCCCTCCCCTCGAGATACCGGAAAAAGCATCTTCGGTATTATGATAACTTCCATTTTTGAAAACACATTTGTAGTTTTTTTGGTAAAAAACACTTTTTCCCCAACGGTCATAAATGGTAAGTACATTCTCTCTCGCAGTGTTTAATTTCTTAATACCCAGCACATCATTATAGCTATCATTGCCTGGTGTTATAACATTAGGAAAAACTAATGGGCAATCTTCCACCATAGTATCTGCTGACATGTAGCAGTTAACAATGCGTAAATCTTTCAACGTATCATACAAACTTGTATCCATATAAGCTAACACAAAATAGTACCCTGGATCTTCAATATAAATACTTCTTTCGTAAACAGTAAATGTACTGTCTTTGTCAAAATATTTCCAGTTAAAAGCAGTAAAGTTGGTTTCCAACCCAATATCTCCTCCCATATCATCTCCATCGCAAAAAGCCTTTTGGTCGAAAACAATACTTAATTGTGCGGTATCAATAATAGTAACTTTCAAATATTTCATGGTATCGCAACTGTTAGCAGGGTTATAGGCTGGAAAAAACCGCTCAAGTGGAGGGTCAGTAGTATAATCACCCTTAAAGCCGGGTGGTCGCTTCACAATAATCTCTCCCCAAATTACAGAATCGCAGGAGCTGATTTCGTATTCTTCAATGATATAGGGTTCTATTATGATATGCCATCGCACCAAACTGTCGCAGCCGGAAACCGATTGCAAAGTATCCCATGGCGAAAACAGATCGCCCTGAACATCGGTATAAGTGATATTTCCGTGAGTATTGGTAGGCACTGTAATATCTCTTCCCTGACAAACGGTTGTATCTAAAATGGTTCGAATAAAATCAATATTTATTTCAGTAACTAATAATACAGAATCAATGTATGGGACAGAATCTGTAGGAATTTCAAATTTAATATCAAGTGTAACTCTATAATTGTTTACATTTGGAAATGCTAATGTAATGGGGGTAATATCGCAATCACCGGTGTAGGTAAAATTATCCCACCAACAATAGTTAATAATTTCTATATCCTGATTTAAAGTCTTGAAGTCGAAGGTGATGGTATCTTTAGGGCAATATCTGTCTGCCGGAATAGAATCTCCATTTATCAGCATGACGAAATATTCGCTTTTCGGCGCTTTTGGGGGTGATTTTCGTTTAGATTTTTGTGCAAAACCTGAAAGGGCAACACTGCTAATTAACAGTAGAAGTAAGATTTTTTTCAACATAATTGTAATTATTTTTTGCGGTTGCAAATTTACATCATTTTATAAAACGTGCTACCATTTTTTAATTTTGCTTAAAAAAGCAGCAAATAAAATGAGGTAAAGATAGGCGGGTAGCATCACTAAGTATGCCCAACGCGCACCAAAACTATCTGAAAATGAGCCATATATAAGAGGCAATATCGCACCACCCGCAATAGCCATGATGAGAAACGCTGAAGCTAATTTTGTATGTCTGCCCAAGTTGTGTATCGAAAGGGGCCAAATTACGGGCCACATAATGGCATGTGCAAAACTTAACCCGATAATGGCGTAAACAGAGGTTTTTCCGGTAGTGCAAAGCGCCACAATGAGCAGCGCTAATCCAAGAAAACTGTTAATAATTAAAGATGTGCGTTGCGAAATCACTTTCGGAACTAAGGCGATCCCAACGATATATCCCATTACCAACGCCGATAAAGCCGCCACAGGATAATATTTTGAAATATCTGATGGAATTTGTAACTCTTTGGCATACACAATCAAGTAATCAATAGCCACTACTTCAACTCCTACATAGAAGAAAATAGCGGCAATGCCGAACCACAAGTAGGGATAGGCAAAAATGGAGTGATGCAATGCCTTTGTGTCTTCCTGTTTTTCTTCATAAATTTCGGGCAGTTTGGCTAATTTTACGAATAACACTAACCCCACCAATACTGTAGTCATTACCAAATATGGAAAAATAACGCTATTAGAAAGTTGTTGCAATACTTTTTCACGCAGGGCAACATTTGTAACGGAGTCAAAGTCAACCAATAAATGCTCTGTACTTGAGAACAATGCGGAAAACAGTACCAATACACCTATCATGCCGGCAATTTTGTTGCAAATCCCCATAATGCTAATGCGTTGTGCAGCAGATTCTATAGGACCAACGATAGTAACGTATGGATTGGTAGCGGTTTGCAATAATGCCAGCCCTGTGCCCTGCGTAAATAATCCAATCAGGAACAACAGGTAGTTGCGTTCTATTGCTGCCGGAATGAACACTAGGGAACCTATTGCCATAACAATCAATCCCAAAGCCATTCCGTTAGTAAATCCTATCCGTTTTAAAATAGCAGATGAGGGGATTGCCATCACAAAATAGGAGATATAGAAAGCAAACGGCACTAATGAGGCTTTTGTGTCGGAAAGTTCGCACGCCGTTTTCAAAAACGGTATCAATACACTGTTTAACCATGTTACAAAACCAAACACAAAGAATAGTGCGCCGATAATGAAGATGCTGAAGGAGCTGCTTTTTTGCATAAATTTAGATTTAAGGTTTAAAATTTATCTTTTTATCATCTAATCAATCCTCTCGGTTCCCATATATTCTTGCAATACTTTGGGTATGCGTATTCCGGTATCGGTTTGGTTGTTTTCTAACAGGGCTGCCATGATGCGCGGGAGAGCTAAGGCACTGCCGTTTAAAGTGTGCGCCAAGCGTGTTTTTCCGTTTTCGTCTTTAAAACGCAACTTCATGCGGTTTGCCTGAAATGCCTCGAAATTGGAAACAGAACTTACTTCCAACCAACGCTGCTGGGCCTTTGAAAATACCTCCATATCGTACGTTAATGCTGAAGTAAAACTCATATCGCCACCGCAAAGTTTTACTACTCTGAAAGGCAATTCCAATTGTTGTAAGAGCGACATCACATAGTTTTTCATCTCTTCCAAAACCTGATACGACCTGTCGGGATGTTGAATTTGCACAATCTCCACTTTGTCGAACTGATGCAAGCGGTTTAGGCCGCGCACATCTTTTCCGTACGATCCGGCTTCGCGGCGAAAGCATGCCGAATAGGCGCAGAGTTTTATCGGGAAATCAGATTCTTTTAAAATCACATCTCGGTAAATATTGGTAACGGGCACCTCTGCCGTAGGAATCAAGTAAAAATCGTCTAACCCAACATGATACATTTGTGCATCTTTATCCGGAAGTTGTCCGGTGGCATACGCAGAGTCTTTGTTAACCATGTAGGGCGGTTGAATTTCGGTGTAGAGGTTTTTTACGGCAGAGTCTAAAAAGAAGTTGATGAGCGCACGTTGTAATCGCGCACCTTTTCCTTTGTAAACAGGGAATCCAGCGCCGGTGATTTTTGTACCCAAGTCGAAATCAATGATATCAAATTTTTTAACTAAATCCCAATGCGACAAAGCGTTATCAAGAGGTATGGCATTTCCCTCCGCATAAACAATCTCGTTATCTTCTGTACTTTTTCCGGCGGGTACAGTTTCGTGTGGCAGGTTCGGCATAAGCACCATCAATTCCTGAATGGCGAGTTCTTTGACTGCCAATAGTTCTTGCTTCTCTTTTTCTTCTGCTTTAAAACGGGCAATATCTTCTTTTGCTTGATTGGCTTCGGTTGTTTTTCCTGTTTTAAACAACATACCAATCTCTTTCGAAAGATTGTTTTGCACCATCAAATTGTCGTCTAACGACTTTTTAAGATTTCTAATTTCTACATCTAACGTTAGTACGTCATTAACAATTTGTCGGGCTTCAAAATTTTTAACTTTCAGTCTTTCAACAACAAAATCTGGACTTTCCCGTAGGGTTTGAATGTGGAGCATGATATTTTAAAATTAACCGGCAAATGTACAGAAAAATCACCCAAGTTCGGCAGCATATTATACCGCGTTATTTGCAACGAAAGATTTTAGGCAACCAAGTGCAAAATCGTTAAATAAGTTTTTTTTAAAAAACCAGTCAGTGCTACACCTAATTTTTCTATTTTCGTGCTTTATTTTTTAACCTTATTAAATAACCAACTAATTAAATAATAATCAGCATGATAAAGGATGATTTTGCCGTTAGGCACTGCGGGCCACAAGGCGCAGAAATTGAAAAAATGTTGCATACCTGCGGCGTAAAAACTTTAGATGAACTTATGGAAAAAACAATTCCAGCCGCTATTTTCCTGCCCAAAAAACTTTCTTTGCCCGAAGGTTTGCCCGAGGGCGAATACCTGCAAGCAGTAAAATCGATATTGTCGAAAAACAAACTGTATAAATCCTATATCGGTATGGGATATTACAATACGTTTACGCCTGCCGTAATTTTGCGCAATATTTTTGAAAATCCGGGTTGGTACACCTCCTACACCCCCTATCAAGCCGAAATTTCGCAAGGTCGTTTGGAAGCGCTGCTCAATTATCAAACTATGATTACTGAACTTACGGCAATGCCGTTGGCAAATGCTTCCTTGTTGGACGAAGCTACCGCAGCCGCAGAAATGATGCTGATGTTCTTCAACAGCCGCAGCCGCGATGCCATGAAAAACAAGGTGTGTAAATTCTTCGTTTCGGAAGATATTTTTCCGCAAACGTTGGGCGTGCTCAAAACCAACGCTGTACCGCAAGGGATTGAAATCGTAACCGGCGAGCCGGATAAAATAGAACTTGACAGCAGTTTCTTCGGTGTTTTATTGCAATATCCAAACAGTTGGGGTGAAATTCACAACTATAAACAGTTTACGGCAGATGCACAGGCAAAAGGCATTTTCGTGGGCGTTGTTGCCGATATTTTGGCGCTTACGGTTTTAACCCCTCCGGGAGAATGGGGCGCCGACTGTGTAGCAGGCTCTACCCAACGCTTCGGGCTTCCTATGGGATTTGGCGGTCCTTCGGCAGGCTATTTTGCTTGTAAAGAAGATTTTAAACGACTGCTGCCCGGGCGTATTATCGGGATAACGATTGATGCGCAAGAAAATCGCGCCCTGAGAATGGCACTGCAAACCCGCGAGCAACATATTAAACGGGAACGCGCTACCTCAAATATCTGCACAGCCTCCGCGTTGGTAGCAATTATGTCGGGATTTTACGGTATGTGGCACGGCGCCGACGGGTTGCGCAAAAAAGCGCTCAAAATCAACGTGCTTGCCGGAGTGTTGGCAACCGAAGCCGAAAAATATGGATACAAACAGCATAACAAAACATTTTTTGATACGCTGTGCTTTGAAGCGCCACAGGAAATAACCACCGAAGATGTGAAGAAAGTAGCATCAGCTCGCGAGGTTAACCTCTATTATTGGTGCGAAACCTGCTTCTCTTTATCGTTGGACGAAACTGTAAAATTAGAAGATGTAAACCTTATTTTGTCCATATTGGCAGAAGCGGCAGGAAAAACATTTGCGCCATATATTTGTCAACCTTGTACCCCAACATTGAATATTCCGAAAGAACTACAACGTACCTCAGCTTTTATGCAGCAGGATATTTTCACCAAATATCAATCTGAAACAGAGATGATGCGCTATATGAAGAAGTTGGAAGTAAAAGACTTGTCGCTTAATCGTGCGATGATTCCGCTCGGTTCCTGCACGATGAAACTGAATGCTGCCGCAGAGATGATGCCGTTAAGTTGGGCAGAAGCGGGCGCGCTGCATCCGTTAATTCCGGAAGAGCAAGCGCAAGGCTACTTGGAGATGATTGCCGAGATGGATGAGTGGTTGCAGACGATAACCGGTTTCAAAGCGATTTCGTTTCAGCCCAATTCCGGTGCAGCAGGCGAGTATGCCGGCTTGATGGTAATACGTAACTATCATATTGACAGAGGGGAAATCTATCGCAATATCTGTTTAATACCGGCATCGGCGCACGGCACCAATCCGGCGTCAGCGGCAAAGGCGGGATTGGATATTGTTATCATAAAATCAACCCCCGAAGGCGAAATTGATGTGGATGATTTACGCGCCAAAGCAGAAGAGCACAAAGAAGACCTGTCGTGCATTATGATTACTTATCCATCCACGCATGGCGTTTTTGAAGAGGCTATATTGGATATTATTAAGATAGTTCACGATAATGGCGGTTTGGTGTATATGGATGGCGCCAACATGAACGCGCAGGTGGGCTTAACCTCTCCGGGCGCTATGGGCGCAGATGTATGCCACCTGAATTTACACAAAACCTTTGCAATGCCGCACGGCGGCGGCGGTCCGGGTGCGGGACCTATCGGAGTTGCCGAACATTTGGTTGACTTTCTGCCGAACCACGAACTTTATAAAGTGGGCGGAGCAAAAGGAAGCCAAATTGCAGCCTCCCCGTACGGCAGCGCATTCCTGCTACCCATCACCTACGGATATCTCAAAATGTTGGGAGGAACCGGATTAACAGAAGCTACGAAGATGGCAATACTCAACGCCAACTATATGGTGGCTCGTTTGAAAGAGCATTACAAAATCATGTATCTGGGCGCACGGGGCTGCTGTGCACACGAGTTCATTCTCGATTGCAACGAATTTGACCGCTCCGCCGGCATACAAGTTATTGATATTGCGAAACGTTTGATGGACTACGGGTTTCACGCGCCCACCGTGGCGTTTCCCATTCATGGCACATTGATGGTGGAACCCACCGAGAGCGAACCCCTGAGCGAAATAGACAGACTCTGCGATGCTTTCATTGCCATTCGTGAAGAGATTCGTGAAATTGAAGAGGGCAAAGCCGACAAACAAAACAACGTAATTAAAAATGCACCCCATACAGCAAAAGTGGTTTGCGCCGACAATTGGGATAAACCATACTCCCGCGAAAAAGCCGCATATCCAATGCCTTACGATGACAAATATTGGCCCACAGCAGGCAAAGTAAACGATGCCCACGGAGATAGAAACTTGGTGTGCTGCGTGGGGTAAGATTTAACAAAACCTAATTATTCCTTTTATAAATATTCTATGTCTGAAATTAAACCCCTTGAAGTTGCCGCAATTTTACGCGAACAGCTCCATAACTATAATTCTCAAGTAGAGTTGGAAGAAACCGGTACAATTTTGCATGTTGGCGATGGAATTGCACGTGTTTACGGACTTCGAAATGCGCTACTGGGTGAATTGGTAGTATTTGAAAAATTGGGAGGAACTATCACAGGCATTGTACTCAATTTAGAAGAAGACAATGCGGGGATTGTGCTTTTTGGAGATTCTAAATCCTTGAATGAAGGAGATATTTGCAAGCGCACCAACAGAATTGCTTCTCTAAAGGTTGGAGAGGGATTGCTGGGGCGTGTTATTAATACTATTGGAGAACCTGTTGATGGTAAGGGAAGTATTGTTGGCAGGTTGTATGAAATGCCTTTTGAGAGAAGGGCACCTGGCGTTATTTACCGCCAACCGGTAAAAGAACCCTTACAAACCGGCATTAAGGCAATTGACGCGATGATCCCAATAGGCCGTGGACAGCGTGAATTAATTATAGGTGACCGCCAAACCGGAAAAACCGCCATCGCTATTGACACTATCATCAATCAAAAGGAATTTTACGAGAAAGGTGAGCCTGTTTATTGTATCTATGTAGCTATCGGGCAAAAGGGATCGTCGGTGGCAAGCACAGTAAAAACGTTAATCGAAAAAGGGGCAATGGCTTATACAGTAGTAGTTACGGCAACTGCTTCTGATCCTGCTGCCATGCAGTTTTATGCGCCTTTTGCCGGCGCTTCAATAGGAGAGTATTTTCGAGATACCGGGAGGGCAGCTCTGATTATTTACGATGACCTTTCGAAGCAGGCTGTAGCCTATCGCGAAGTTTCGTTATTGTTACGCCGTCCCCCGGGGCGAGAAGCCTATCCGGGAGATGTGTTCTACCTCCATTCTCGCCTCCTGGAACGCGCTGCAAAGATTATTGAATCGGATGAGATTGCCGCTACCATGAACGATCTCCCCGAAAATATTAAGCATCTGGTAAAAGGCGGCGGATCGCTTACAGCACTGCCTGTTATTGAAACGCAAGCAGGAGATGTATCAGCATATATCCCTACCAATGTAATCTCTATTACAGACGGGCAAATCTTTTTGGAAACCTCTTTGTTTAACTCCGGCGTACGACCCGCTATTAATGTGGGAATATCTGTGTCGCGCGTAGGCGGAAATGCCCAAATTAAAGCAATGAAGAAGGTTGCAGGCACTCTTAAACTCGACCAAGCACAATACCGTGAACTTGAGTCTTTTGCAAAATTTGGCTCTGACCTTGACCACGCAACGAAAAAAGTGCTTGAAAAAGGAAAAAGAAACGTGGAAATTTTAAAACAACCTCAATATACGCCACTTGCTGTGGAAGAACAGATTGCTATCCTTTTTTGCGGGGTAAACGGGCTGTTGTCAAAAGTTCCTGTAAGCAGTATTAGAGACTTTGAGGCAGAGTATTTGCAAATATTGCATAACAGCCATCAAGAAATACTTGATACCTTAAAAAAAGGTATTATAGATGAAAACGTTACGCAGACTCTTGAGTGTGCGTGTGAAAATGTTGCTTTGAAGTATAGAATATAATACAATTATTACATCTTTAATTAAATATAAAGTTAACCGTAAATGCCCCTCATCTCACCCCAAGACATCTTGCACCAGTCGAATAAGCTTAGAAGGTATATTTCTAAGGTAATGATGAATGTATTGGGATTTAACAAATTAAACGATTCATATTCGGCAACGGCAGAATATTTGGGGAATGATGTTACCGCGCATTACCTGTTTCAACATAATATTAAATATGTAGTAGATGAAACAAACCTTGGGAATATTCCCGAAAAAGGGAGTTGTATTTTCATTTGCAATCATCCTACCGGTATGTTAGATGGTATTGTACTCATTGATTTAATCTCGCGGGTTCGTCCTGATGTTAAGTTTTTGGGGAATTTTCTTCTGGGAAGAATGGATGTTTTGAGCAAGTTTTTTATTGAAGTAGATCCTTTTGATGCAAAAAATCCGCAAAATCTTAAAGGAATAAAAGCAGCGTTACAACATATTAGAGACGGTAATTGCTTAGCAATATTTCCGGCTGGCGAAGTGTCAACCGTACACGGGTTTCGGATACAAGATAAAAAATGGCCCAACTCAATAATGAAATTTATTCGTAAAGTAAATGTACCCATTATTCCCATGTTTATGTCAGGAAAAAACTCTCTCTCTTTTCATTTTTTTGGCTTTTTCCATCCATTCTTGCGTACAATACAGTTAGTGCGTCAATTCAATAAAAAAGACAATACCACTGTAAAGATGGCTATTGGCGCACCTATTCTGCCCATTCGTACCGCCTCGTTAAACAATAGGGAATATGCCGATTTTGTAAGAATGAATGTGGATATACTTCGCAAAACTCTTGTCAAAAAAACAAGCAACACAAAAGCTACCGGTACTATCAGTACCCCTATCACACAATCGAACAATAAAGAGCTTATTACCAATGAAATCAATCGCTTGGTAGAAACACATACTCTATTTCGGCAAGGTCCGTTTACCCTGTTTTTTGCACATCCAAAAGAACTTAAATATGTGATGGAAGAGATTGGAAGGCTGCGAGAAATAACATTTAGAGAAGTAGGAGAGGGCACTAATAAAGCACTTGATGTTGACCAATATGATACATACTACCGCCAACTTTTTATTTGGGATCACGAACAGGAAACCATTGTAGGAGCTTACCGTATTGGAATGGGCGAAGAAATTATTACAAAGTATGGCAGAAAAGGATTTTATACTGATTATATGTTCCAATTTGAAAAACCTCTCAATCCAATTCTGCATAAATGTGTTGAGCTAGGTCGCTCATTTATTATTAAACCTTATCAAGGAAATTCTATAACACTCATGCTGTTGTGGAAAGGAATTTTACAAGCTCTTATTCAAAATGAAAACTGTCGCTACCTGATTGGTCCGGTTTCAATCTCTAATGATTATTCTGACATTTCTAAAACATTGATTGAGAGATATATCAGAAAATACCACTTCGATCACTACCATAGCAAATTCGTTACCCCAATTCACCCGCTACCCAAAGAAAAATTTAGCTTTGTAAAGAATTACTTAAAAAATGTTAATAGTTTGGAACTCTTAGATAAACTGATTATTGATTTGGAGAATAAACAGCGTGGACTCCCCGTATTAGTGAAACGCTATTTGCAATTAGGAGCTAAAATATTAGACTTTAACATTGATGTAGATTTTAACAATTGCTTAGATGGTTTAATTTTATTAGATATGAAAAATGTTCCCGAAAAAACCTTAAAAATGTTATCTAAAGACATGAATATTAATGTGATAGAGAAGTTTAAAAAAATGGAATAAAGATGAAAGATTACTTTTATTTAGGTATAATTACAAAAACTTTTAGCTATAAAGGACAGGTTGTGGTTTATTTAGACACCGATGAGCCTGAAAAATACAAAACCCTGGAGGCTGTGTTTGTAAAAGATGAAGACGAGATTCTGCCCTATATTATTGAAGATTTTATCTACAAAGGCGCCAACCAAGCGATCGTGAAATTTACTGATATAGACGGCGAAACTGCTAAAAATTTAGTAAAAGCGGAACTCTATTTGCCATTATCTTTCCTACCTCCCTTAACCGGAAACAAATTCTATTTTCACGAAGTAGTTGGATTTAAAGTCATTGACAAAGAGAAAGGGAATATTGGCAAATGTGTTGATTTCATGGAAGCAAGCCACCAACCCATTATGCAAATAGAATGCAATGGCAAAGAGATTTTGATACCCGCAGTGGATGGGGTTTTTGAAACTGTGGACAGAGTAAATAAAACTATTATAATTGCCGCTCCGGATGGATTGATTGATATTTATTTGAAGTAGAGTAAATGTATTATAGTTGTCGAAAGGTAACCCGTTTTTTATATCTTTGCGCCTCTTTAAAAAAATCTATAAATAATTAAAATTTAAACAAATGAGTGAAATTATTGGAATTTTCGGTCGTCAAATTTTGGATTCAAGAGGCAATCCAACCATAGAAGTTGATGTATATACTGCTGGCGGCGCATTAGGACGTGCTGCTGTGCCTTCCGGTGCATCTACCGGCATTCACGAAGCCGTAGAACTTCGCGATGGCGACAAATCCAAATATATAGGTAAAGGAGTGCTAAGAGCTGTGGAAAATGTGAATACTATTTTGGCTGATGAACTGAAAGGTATGCTAGTTTCCAATCAAAATGAGATAGATACACGAATGATAGAGATTGACGGGACTCCCAATAAAGCTAATTTAGGAGCTAACGCCATTTTGGGCATTTCCTTAGCCGTTGCCAAAGCGGCTGCTCAGGAAAGCAGTCAGGAACTTTATCGCTATGTGGGCGGCGTGAACGCCAATACCTTGCCTATTCCGCTGATGAATATCATTAACGGTGGATCGCACGCAGACAACTGCATAGACTTTCAGGAGTTTATGATAATGCCTGTGGGCGCAGAAACTTTTACCGAAGCACTCCGTATGGGAGTAGAAACTTTCCATAACTTAAAATCCGTACTTAAAGGCATGAGCTATGCCACAAATGTGGGCGATGAAGGCGGGTTTGCTCCCAACCTGAAATCGAACGAAGAAGCTATCGAAGTGATTCTGAAAGCCATCGAAAAAGCAGGTTATAAACCGGGTATAGATATTTGCATTGCCCTTGACCCTGCCTCTTCCGAATATTTCCTCACCGATGAAAAAGTGTATCATCTTCATAAATCTACCGGCGACAAGTTAACTCCGGCGCAGATGGTAGACTACTGGGCAAACTGGGTAAAAAAATATCCTATTGTTTCCATTGAAGACGGTATGGCGGAAGATGACTGGGATGGCTGGAAAATTATGTCCGACAAACTAGGAAACGAGATTCAAATAGTGGGCGATGACCTTTTTGTTACCAATGTGAAACGTTTGGCAGAGGGGATTGGAAAAGGTATTGCCAATTCTATTCTGATAAAAGTGAATCAAATAGGAACGCTCACCGAAACCATTGACGCGGTGAATATGGCGAAATGCAACGGCTACACTGCGGTAATGTCGCACCGCTCGGGTGAAACAGAAGATACTACCATTGCCGACCTCGCCGTTGCACTGAATACAGGGCAAATTAAAACCGGCTCAGCATGCCGCACCGACCGCATCGCGAAATACAACCAACTGCTTCGTATTGAAGAGCTTTTGGGTGGGCAAGCGTACTATCCGGGAAGAAACTTTCCGTATTATAAATAATTTTAGAATTTAGGATTTCTATCCATGCTCACCCACTACTCCAAGATTCTCGAAAGCGCAATAAGCGAAATTGCCAAGCTTCCGGGCATAGGGCGAAGAACCGCCTTGAGATTGGCTTTGCATTTAGTGAATGTTGAAACAGTGGAGGTAGAGACTTTGGCACACGCTTTATCCGAACTTAAATCCTCATTAAAAATTTGTAAACATTGCTTTGCTATCTCAGATCATGATATTTGCGAAATATGCTCAAACCCGAAACGAAATACCAATATAATCTGTGTAGTTCAAGATATTAGAGATATGATTGCCGTTGAAAACACCAACCAGTTTACCGGCGTGTATCATGTTTTGGGCGGCGTAATCTCTCCTGTAGATGGGATTGGCCCCAGACAATTAAAGCTACAAGAACTTTTTCACCGCATTGAAACCCTCCCTTTGGAAGAGGTTATCTTAGCGCTACCCTCTACCGCCGAAGGAGATACTACCAACTTTTACATTTATAAGCACTGTGCCGGCAAAGTACCAAAAATCTCTCTGTTGGCACGGGGCGTAGGAATAGGAGAAGAACTAGAATATATCAATGAGATAACATTAGGGCGCTCACTGGTAACACGTATTAGTTTTGAAATGCAGTATGGAGTTCTTTCACCTCTCATTCCTATTTCTTCTGATACACCGGCTTAAAATCATCACGCCTGTTGTGTAACCGGTTATATTCGTTGGTGTTGGGACGTTCAGGTTGAAATTTAGATAAGGTACTTGACTCTAACCTTTCTGGAGCAATTCCTTTGCTTATAAGATAGTTTCGCGCTGCTTCCGCTCTCTTTTGCCCCAATTTGTAATTATAGGTATCCTTCCCTAAATCGCAGGTCTTACCATAAATTACTAATCTTATTTCAGGGTATTTGTTCAATATTTCTACTTTTCTATCTAAATTTTTAAGGCTTTCGGAGGTCAAAACCGCCTTGTCCAAATCGAAATAGATAGGAGAAAACAAGAAATCTATGTTTTCTTTCGGAATATATGCAGGGAAAGACTCTTCATCGTCATTATCATACTTGTCCTCATCCTTATCCTTTTCCTTATCGGTATTCTTATCCACTTCAATTCTGCTTTCCGCCGGTATTTCGGGTGTTTTCTGTTTCGGCATCTCCCTTATCGCATCAATTACCTCTTTCAGTATTGAGTCTATCGCTACGGGTTGGGTTTCATACTTATATATATATATAGTATCTTTATTATATGGTGCAAATGTTAGCTGCGGTTGCTGCTCTCTTTGCGAAAGTTTGCCAAGTTTGATGCTCAACCCAACTTTTCCGCCATAAGAGATGTTTTTCACTTTATCTGCATATCTTTTATTCGCATCGTAACTGCTGTTCAATATCGAATTATAGGTAATACCGTTTCCAATATTATCTTTGGCGCCGGAAATATAATCGGTTTCAGGTCCTGTAAACATAGCTTTTTGGTCTCCTGTTTTATTAATATTCAACAATCCATAATCTATAAAAGCCCCTAATGCAAGATCTACTCTTCTGCTTAAAGCGATAAGAATACCTGCTTCTGCTACTGCTGAGATATTAAACTTAAAATTCAAGTTTCCGACAGCATCGGTTAAAATTTCACTCGGGTTGTAGATATTTCCAAAAGCGTGTTGCGGCAGTTCTACTCCACCAAATCCGCCCAACTCAAGATTGGCCTCCGGATAATATCCCGAAATCATGAGTTTGTTTTGCCCTGTGTGCTCTCCATCAACAACCGAATAGGTTGCAGAAAAAGGGATTTGGAATTTCGCACCTACCGACAAATATAGTCCAAAAGATTCTTTCTTTCCAAATTTTTTCCGGAGGTTGAGCATCAATGGGATTTCAATAAATACTCCCGATTGATATTCTGTCCAGTTTTGCGTTCTCACCCGCAAATCATAATCTGTAATATGCCCATCATAAGGGTCGTTGTCGGTATAACTGTCTGCGGTAAAGAATTTGTTTGGCAAGAAGTTGCCTTGCAGCATTACTTTTGTACGATAATGAGAAATGCCGGCACCAATAGAGATGCCGACATTCTTCGTAAAATAGTAACCAAATTCTAACCCGGCTTGTCCGCCGAGTAATATATCACGTTTAGGTTCTGCAAAGTCTATTCCGCTCATCTTATAACGGAATCCGGAGGATCCCATACCTCCCCAAAGAGAGATATGAGAACCTTTTTCCTGAGACATTACATAAAAACTTACAAATATTAATATTGATATTAAAATGCTCTTTTTCATACTTTTACTATTTTTGAATAATTAATTTTTCAATAAACTCATCTCCATTTTCGGTAATTACCCTTACAGCATAAGTACCCGAAGCCGTATTAAGCATTATACGGGTTAAAGAAGTTACAATTTTGAATTGTTTTACCACTTTACCGGTCATATCATAGATAAAGGCATCTGCATTTGCCCATTCCCCTTCCGGCAGTTTGAGCATGAAAGTTACCTCATTTCCGCTTTGGGTAGGATTAGGATAAATTATTAACCCTGAGTTTATGGGTGCAAGTTCCGTATTCGGCACAATTGGACACGCTTCATCGTAAGTTCCATCAGATTTATAGGCTCTTACAGTATATTCCGAAAATGGCGTAAAACCACCGGTTTCGGAGTAATATTGATTTGTTCCGTTTTGCGCTATCGGTTGACCATCTTTATACCATTGATATCCAACATAAATATTATTGCTATTTGAAACATACATCACGTCATCCCATTTCATCTTAATCATTGTTTGATTTTGTATAACTGTGAAATAATGGGTTGTGGTGCCGCATCTGTTAGAGACTTCTACAGCATATTCACCTTCGTTATTGATGTTAAAGATAGTTTTGTAGTAAGATTCTGTTTCTTTAGGTAAAATATTTCCATTGAAATACCATTGATACTCAACATCGCCTTCTACTTCAACAAAAATGAAAAGGTCTTCATCATCACATAACATGATTACAGGTTCCGATATGTTGGTTACTTCGGGTGCTCTATCAATCACAATAACAATATCGTATGTTTTCAAACAGTTTCCGTATTGTATGTTTAGTGTTGCCGAAAAACGACCATACAATTCTCCTTTCGGTAGATGTATTACGATTTTCGAATCGGGCAATGGGATAGACTCATACACTCCAATAAAGCCGGCGTCCTGTCCTTCCGGTCCGAAAATCAAAGTATATTGCGCTCCATGAATGTTAATTTCATACTCTAATGCAACCGATGAGGCATCGCTACAAGTATAGACGGTCGGGTTTATACTAAACGTAATATTGGGCGTAACAACAACATCTACTTTGCCAACATTTTCATATTCACATCCGCCTGCCACTAAGGTAATAAGGTAGGTTACCGTAATGTCGGAAGTGCTTTTGTTTACAAGTTGTTCTGCGATGTAAGCATTGTTTCCGGTAGCACCTTCATTATTGTTAATGTTGGGGTGAGGCATTCTTACCCACGAAATATCGGCAAAAGTAATATTGGGAACTATCGTATATTCAAAGAGTGAACCCGAGCAGAATATGCCCGCATGTTCCAAACTTGTAACGTTCAATTGCGGAGTAACAACAATCTTGAATGTTATCTCTTCGCTTGTACATTCACCGAGTTTGGCTCTAACCTTAAAACTTGAAGTAATAAGTTGATTGCTATTATTCATAGTAATAAATGATGGAATTGTATTTATTCCCGATTCCATATCTAACCCGATATAGTTATCAGAAACACAATGCCATTCGTAAACAGTTCCTGCGGGGTTGTTCAAGCCTGCAAACAGTGCGGTAAAATCAATGGCCGGCGTTTCT